>Ga0307989_1000048_pt1 | contig 96595 bp, 116 predicted proteins | sample EllFjometagen185_FD_203164 | JGI IMG/M metagenome (GOLD analysis project Ga0307989, IMG submission 203164) | Marine microbial communities from Ellis Fjord, Antarctic Ocean - #185 | ecosystem: Environmental > Aquatic > Marine > Unclassified | place: Southern Ocean | collected 2014-10-08 | reverse complement strand
TGGGGACATTTTTGAGCTTGATGACAGCATATGATGTCTCATATGCATACCGCCGACCTTCCTTGGCATCAAGGAACTCCTCGAGTTGCTCTGGTGCCACTGCGAGTGCATCTGCGCGCTTCTTACCGACGCCGGCAACGCCCGGGACATTGTCCGTTGGGTCACCTTTCAAGGCTTTCCAAATGAGGTAATCACAATACCACGGTTCGGTGAATGCTTTTTTCCTCGGATCCCAAAGTTTGACTGTGTCAGATATTAGCTGGATGAAATCCGTATCGTTCGACACGATTGTTACATCGTCGTCCTTGTGGAAATCAGTTGCGATCTGTCCAATTACATCGTCGCACTCGAAGTCGTCATGCTGAATGTATACCAATCCAGATATGTTCTTGATCGTTTCGAAAACCTCCGCTTTTTCGCGGTGGAACTGCGGGAGATCAAGCCTCGGACGATTTGCCTTGTAGTCAGGCTGGAGACTTAGCGACTGAGTTGGCGTGCCCTCATCAACAATATATATGATGTCAGGTGAGTGACGCTTCATTTCGCTCATGAGCATTCGGAAAAAATTGAAGTAGATTTTGTAGTCGCCTCGCCCGAAACCAAACCTGGCACGATGAAGCATGTTATGCGAATCGATTATCAATACTTTCATGCTTGGAAGCCTTTTGGAACGATCATGCTCACATTTGCTTTTGTTCCATTCTCTAGAACAATTTGCTTGACGTTTGGATCTGTTTGTTTTGTTTGGGGCACTGGCATCATCCCGGCCGGTGCGGCCTGTGCCTTCGCGAAGTGCGTTGCTTTTTCTTTCGCCTGCATGCTGAGAGCTTGGATGAACCTCTTCGCGTTTTCAAGCAGGTGATTTTCGGCGTCTGCTGACGTTTCGAAAACTGTAATGTCCGCTTTCGTATCTTCAAGACACGCAGTTTGACCCTCTACAGTTTGAATGGTGTGCGCCGTCGCAAACCCGTCAACATTCTCGGTCGTTGTTTTCGATACAATCTGTACCGGTGCAATTGAACTCGATGTCTTCGAAACCAACCATAATACTTGTCCAATTTTATACATTTATGCAGCCTCGAATTCATATACGAATTCTGTGGGTGTTGTTTTCCAATGTTCAATTTGTTTTAGCAACTTTTCACGTTTTTTTACCGCTCGCTGTGAGCAATTATCAAGTTGCGTGTTCAGCTTTTTCAACCTGATTTCATTCTTATCATGAATGTTTCCCCAAATAACCCTTCGCTTAGGAAGAGCAACATGCTTCAACATCTTTGCTTTGCCCCTGCCAGATGCATGAGGCTTTGCGAAGTCAGTTACCTCTAGACCAGTATAATGGATTGCGATGAAGTTTTCAAAAGATTTATCAGCTATGACGTAAAGATAATCCAGCTTTTTCTTTTTTTGTAGCGTGGCATAATCCGTTTGAAACACCACAGCGCCAGACTTATACGGAGTTGTTAGCTTGCACTCAAGCTCTTTGTCAAGCTCGCCAATCAAGATATCAGCTGCACCTGTGTTTCCATCGTTTTTTACACCACTAAATGATGAAGATAAGGCATTCGCAAAAAAACGTTCCTGCGGTTGTGACATCATCATGTTACGACGGCCCGTGTTTGACGCCATCGACAAACCATGCCTGCCATACAACGATTGTAATTCAGTATTGAACTTTTTCATATCGGAAAGGGCCAATCTTGCATGTTCACGTGTGATGTACGTCATTTTTGCTCCATCAGCCACCATTGGCCTCTAGAACATTATAACACAAACGATGTACTTTTACACAGATGAAATGGCTTTACGGATGTTTTCTGTAATCTGTTGTCCGGCGGCTGTTGCCTCAACTAGCGGCTGCAAACCTAGGGCTGAACGTACTTTATCGTATGTCACTGCATCAAGTTTGCGCTTCAGTGTATCAGTATTTGCATACTGCGTCAGCGTAAGTTCTGTGATTGGCAACTCCTCACCATCAGGACCTGGCTCGACATCACCGGACTCCCTAGATTCAAAAATGAAGAGCATCTTCGGCATTTCTTCATCGTCAGGAACGGCGATGAATGGAATATGGCTGGTCAGCGCAGCATCGGAATCATCTTCATAAAAAATTTCTGGGACCCATTGATTTGACATCGTTAATTTACCTCTAGTTAGCTTGTGAGGAACCGAGCGCATTCGTCAGTGCCTGTTGTGCTTTATCATAACTTTGCTGGGAATTTTCGTAAATCTCTATGAGTTGCTTGGCTTCTGGGATATTCGTTCTTTTTTTGAGTTGCTCAATCGTTTTTGAATCTAGCTTGGTTTCTTCGCGGAGTTTTTTTATCTCGGATGCGAAATTTGCAATGCCGAGTCCACCGGCTCCACCAATTGCTTGTTCATTGAAACTTACCTTCCCGGCGTTAAACGCCACTTTACGTGCAGCATCTGCCAGCGTTGCGTCTGTCACCTTTTCTGCATCAACACCTTGTGTCTGCGCTGCAGTAACCCTAAAATCCTGACTGTTTGCTAATTGTTTTGCCTGCTGCTCGATTTGTGGTATGATCTTTTCGAACTCTGATATATCGCCAGCGTCCAATTGGTTTTTTGAAACAGCAGCTTTCAGGACCTCCTGGAAATCCTCCACTGAGTCTGTTCCAATTAGTTCTGCGACCACGAGCATTCGCTGCGTAGCTGATGCGACCTCCTGTTGAACGCTAAGCTGGTTTTTGATTGAATCCGCTGCAACCTCATCAAACGCCTGATCAAGACCGGTGTCTTTGAAGAAATCTGCCAACCATGCCTGTTCGCTGCTTGTGTCATACTTGGCTGCTTTTTCTTTTTGTTCGCGGAGAACTGATTCGTTTGTTTCCCCACCAAAGAAGAGTCTTGATAACTTACTTTTGATTGTTGAACCTTTGCTATTACCTTTGCCAGCTTCTTCCGATTGCAACTTCAAAATTGCATTCAGGGCATCAAGCTCCGTTGGCATTCTCCACAACTTTTCAAGTAGTCGTTCCCAAGATTCACCTGAGATGATCTCGGCGGCGGTCGCGCCCGTCTTAATTCCGGCCGCTAGACCCTGGGCTGCAAAATATGCTGTGGGCATCAATGAAAACGAAAGGAGTGGGTCAGCGTTCTTGATCGCGTCGAGCGAGTCTCCGATGATGGGCTTCCATTCTGCACGAAGCATTGCTCGTCTCTCTTCAAAGGCCTTTCTTTTTTCAATCAGCTTTTTCGAGTCGAAGGCAAGCAACGTCCCCAAAATAAGCCTTGTCGAGTTACCGATATCCATTGCAGTCAGTTTTAACGCTTTGAAAATATCCGCGAATGGTTTCACGAACGCCTTTACCGCCGGACCAGAACCTGGATCCCATCTTTGTTCAACGATTACCTTGGCTTCACGAAGAATCTTCTCATACTTTCGCTTCGCCGTCAGGTAATTTATTCTTGTTTCTAAATTTGATGACATTACAACCCCTTGATTGTATTATAAATATTGAATCGGCAATGTACCCTAAAGGACGCCAGAGAGCTTCAGGAGTCTTTGGGCATGTAATACCCCATGGCGTGACCTTCGGGACGTTCTGGGGACGACGTGGGACTCTAAAATGTCATCTTTGGGCAGGTTACGATTGATGTCCCTGAGTTTGCCGCGGAGAACCTTCAAAACGCCGTTGTAGTGGCTTCGCGCCGCAGACCGAAGTTTTTCTTCGTTGCGTGAATGTGTTGCATCGGTGATTCTCTTTTCAATGTCACTGCGGGCTCGGTCGCTGTAGAATTTTACGACACGACCGGTGAGACATTTGTGTTGTCCCGTCTTCTTCTTTTGTTCGATAAGGACATTAACATTTGTGCCCGAACCAATTGGAATTATCATGATGCCCCAACAACGATTACGTCTTGTCGCGTCTTTGGTAATGTGGAACCTTTGTTTAGGTTCTTCTTTGGTTCCTGCTTCTTTTGCGGTTGTGCCTGTTTTGGTTGTTCTTTCGGAGTTGTTACAGGCGCAGAATGATCTGGTTCGGCGGCTGTTGTTCCTGACGACACCCCTGACATTACCTGTGCCAGGCTGTTCAGATAAATCAGTACCTCACGGCGCTCGACCTGATCAAGCTTATCAATATAGGCTTTCAAGTTCCTGCGAACCATCGTATCTTTGATTGACTTACCGCCTCTGAGTAGATTTATGTTTTTTGCAATCGTCTGAAAATCCGGTGCCTGCAGTTCCTGCTCGGTTGGATCATGCATGCTCTTTGAGGTAGGAGTTCCTGGTGTCTGTTTTGCAATGTCAGTCTTCTGCTTTTCAACCTTTGCAGCAGCCACGTCTGGATCGCCTGTTAGCTTGATACCCTTGGGCTTCTCTTCTTTCTCATCGTCTTCAATATCATCTTCGACTTCTACAACCTCTTCGTCCTCGTTCTTCGCGGGGGCCCGGAAATTATGCTTATCTATCTTTTTTGATTGTACTTTTTGACGCAATCGTTCACGAGAGCCAAACGTCTCATTAACTGCCTTTACAACCAAATCATCAAGCTCGTCGAGAAAACTCATTTATCATACCTTATTTTGTTGCCTGGCAGTTCCTGATATCGGCGGCGCCACTTTTTTCCAAGTGACTCATCCTCATCACGTTTCTGCTGTTTCTTTCGAGTTTTGTTCTTTTCAGTACGTTTCTCGATGTCCTTCATAAACTTGTCAAAATTAAATTCTTGCATAACCATAAATATCCCGTCATCCGACATGTGTCATATCATTCAAAAAAAGGCGAACAGTCCATACACCTTCATTGCACTCGGCATTCGTATGATTTGCAACAATTGCTGATTCGCATACAAGACCATGAAGCGGTAAATCTCTGAAAAACTGAATGAGATGTCTCGCGGGCGAGTGAATTGAAATGCTGTTATCAATTGTGTCCCACCCTACAACATCAAACGATGCGAATAGCGAAGGGATGCTCAACTGTAATCCCGTGCCTGTTGACTCTTCAAGTAGGTTGCCTACCCTGTTTTCAAGCTCTTCGCTCATGATTAGTGTGCTATCTGTCGAATGCTGCGATGTCGTCATAAATCTCGTCTACCTTGGCTGCCCACTCAATATCGAGCTCGGTAACCTGTTGAAGAACTTCCGTTGTTGCGTGTGCCAAAACCTTCTTTTTCTCAACCAGGAGCTTGCCATGATGACCGAGCTCCTCCTGCATTTGTAGGACGTCTTCCAAAAAATCAATCAAGGCCTGTGTCGTTTCAAACTCGAATAGTCGCCTGATCGCTTCTGGGTTTTCTGTTCTCGTCCATACTTCCTTTGTAACGGTAATGGGAACGTCCCTACCCGGCGCTTCGAAGAGCCTTCGACCATTGGCTTTGAAATATTCCTGCATTAGGGTTGCGACTTCCATATTTCATTACACCGCTGCTGATTGTACGTTTGCGTCGTTTGATGCTTTCTTCAGAATGCTCATTAGCTTCTTCTTGTTCAGCTTCGCATATCGTTGCAACGCCATTTCGGCGAAGTCGTCACCTGTTACAGCAAGTGTCTGGAGCGCACGGAACTTGTTCGCGAGTTCATCGGCCAGATCGTCAGCCCTGCTTTGCTTGATTTGTCCAGCTTTAACTGCAGCCTGGAGTTGGTCAGTGATAATTTGATGATTTCTTGGAACCTCTCCAACGAGCTGATTAATCATCGACGCCTTAACTCTTGGTGGCAGGTTCAGTTTACCGAGTGCCTGGTTCAGCGAATTTTTGCCTTGCTTCTCAACAGCTTTTGCAGCAGGCAGTACCATCGCATGGAACAAAAAGTATTTGTATGATGGCAGGTTTGCAACCTCAGATTTGTTCTGAGCCATGTACTTAGCATCTTCTCCACTGACAGCACCTGATTGTTCAAGCAAATCAAGGTACTCACCGACACCAAACTCAATTAGTGCGTCGAACTCATCGTCAGGGATATTAGAAAACTGCTTGACACGCCCGAGGAGCTTGTACAAAAAGTTTTTCACACCACTCGGGCCCGCAAAACCTGTCTCGTTTGCAATATCCTTTAGTGATGTTTCGTCTTGTGGAGGCTCAGGTTCAGGTGCTGATCCGCTGTCATCCATCAACGCATCTAACGTGTCTTCAGAACTGGTGCCGAATTCCTCTTCAAATTGCTTTCGAAGATAATCGATATCCTCATCTTCCATTGCCTCTTTGATTAGCATGTTTAGTGTTTTTGATTCGCTCATCGGTCCCCCTGCGATTTCTTGCTCAGCTTCCATTTCAATTTTTTCAACCATGCCTTGGTACTGCTTATAAAATGCATGGATTTGTTCTTCAGGTATCGTTTTTGCCAGCTCCGCAACAGCAAGCGATAAACTTTTAATTGTTGTTGGCACATAATCCGGATCGTCGACAGGTGGACGGTCAACAGAAAGTTGGGTGGCGACCTGTTCAGATGCCACAACCGGGGTTACCACATCTTCCAAGCCAAACTTTTCTTCGTCGTCCTCAACAGGTCCGGGCTGATCAAACATACCATAGTCCATGGTAAGTTCATTCAACGCTTTCTTGCTTGATCGCTTTCTTTTAGTTATTCGGAGTTTTCTCATATTCATAAATAGGCACTATTTTGATAGACTGACAAGTTTTGCTGCACCCAACGCCAAACCAAAACCACCGAGGACACCGATACCAATTAGCACAGGTGTTGACTCATACCAAGCCCTCGGAAGATAGTTTTTTCTCAAGAAGTCAATTTGCTCTTGCTTGGTACCCAGGATCGCTTTATGCTTTTCTTCAGTGGCGGTGTACTTGGCATCCGCTAGTGCAAGTTTGCGTGTTGCTTCAGCTTCGCACATTGCAACTGATGCTTTTGTGCTTGCTTCACATAACTTCTTCGGGAGATGTGTCTTCCTTTCTGCTTCAATCCTGCTAGCCAACTGCTTATTCATCAGCGTTCCAGCAAACGGTGCGCGCTGGCCTTTTTGCAGGTTTGAAACTTTGTCTCCAGGGTTGGCAAGCGCCGATCCCATGGCCATGAAAAAAACCAGAAGGAATGCGGTGATACGTTTACTCATCTTCTGCATCAACAACCTCCGCACCGAATGTATTGGCAAAGCGCTTGGTCAGCTCCTCACCTGTAAGCTTTCCATTTTCCTGCTCTCGTTCGATGGCCTTATCTTTCGCAGCCTTCAAGTCTTTAATCTTTGCAGTTTCGATTTTTACGAGCGCTTCGCTACGGGTTTTTTCAATGGCCTTTTCATGGCGAGCAATGCTAACGTCATATTGCCTTTTGATTTCATCAATACGAATGTTGGTCTCTATTTCATTCGTTAGAACCTGTCGCTGCTCATGGGATATCAAAGCAAATCGAATCGACAAACCGATTGCTAACGCGACACCGATGAGTACCTGCCAATATTTCGACACAAAGTTTTTTGTTTTTGTCCACATGTTAGTTTTCCTTGAAGAGACCTTCATTACCGATTACATCGTAAAGGTTCTCAGCGTATTTTTCTTCAAGCTTGCCAACCTCTTTGTTGTGTTTTGAAGCTTGGAGCTCATCGAGCATTTTAATTGCATGAGGATGGCCTTCAACGATCAATGATGCAACGTACTCTAGCGTCTCCTGAATTGATAGACCACGCGTCACCAGTTCCTTTTTCAAGCCCATGTGTGTTTTACCAAACATTGAAACATGAACAGATTTCTTCCTGCCCGCGTTGAGCATTGCCCTAACTTTAGAGTCCGCCTGCCGCTGAGCCACCGACCGCAATTGGGGCTTCTGGTGCTTCTTCTTTTTCGGTTCCGCCGATGCTTCCTGTTTCAATGTCATATTCCTGTTCCAAAATATCGAAGAGTGCCTTTGATGTTTCTTCGCCATAGTGATTATTGACAAATGACCTCGCCTTGTTTAGGATTACTGACTCCCAATCAATCAAGTTCTGGTAATTTTTTACGAACCTTGCAACATTAGCTGCAAAGCTTTGAAGGTCAATGTCACTTCCTTCTCCCTCATAAAGCATACGAGACTCGGTGACAGGTGAATTTACGACTGATGATTTTCTGGCCTCTTCCTCAAAATCAATCATGAGAGCGTCAAGCTCTTGATCAATTGAGTCGCTCATACTGTATTCCTCTGCGGCAGAAACCTCGACCTCTGGTTCAGCTTCAGCTGCTGGTTCTCCGCCCATGTCATCTCCACCCATTCCGCCGCCGCCGCCGCCGCCCATACCTCCACCACCGCCGCCGCCGCCGCCAAAGTCAGCATCATCACCGAATTCTTCGGCGCCTTCTTCTCCACCTTCGCCGCCAGCATCACCGGAAATTTCGCCGTCGTCGCCACTAGCGTCTTCATCTCCGAAAAGGTCATCGTCGCCACCCTCTGGTTCAACATCGGGTTCTTCGTCCTGCTCGAAAAGTCGACCGTAGACTAGTTTTTTTAAGGTGAATTTGTTCATTCTGTTATCCTTGCGATCTTCTCGCACGTCTTAAATCGATCGTCGATGATTCCCCACTTGAGTTCTCGCATCATATTTGTGATGTATAGTTCTATGTTGTCCAAGTAATCTCTGTAGTAGCAACCTTCTGATACGTCCAGGACGATAACTGGAATTGCTGAGAATGGGACGCCAATGTCTGCAGAGTCAACGACAAAGTTGATATATCGCCTGAGGTATATACTGTATGCTGTTACGGCGTACCCATCACGTGAACTCTTAGCACACGCGATAAAGTGCTTCTGCCAGTTATCAAACGTTCCGAAGTCTCGTGTGAGGCGCATATAACATAGCATATCCATGTTGATTTCACTGTTTGGATCGCTGATGTTGTCCATGAACTTTCCTTGTAGGAAAGAATCATTGATTGCGAATGACTCCGCGATTTTAAGATTTCGAAACGTGTTACTGATGTCGTTATCGGCTTCTTCAATTCGAGCTCCGTCCAGTTCAGCGCTCACCCTGTTTAGGGTCGTCACTGACTTTTCGAAGTGCCTGATCCTGGCAGCCTTCACTTTCTCACTGAGCTTTTCGGTACTGAGTTGAAACTTACGAGGAGATACGACGTATGCTTCATTCAGTCGTTTTCGTTTTGGTAGAACGCCATCGATAGCTCGTAGCACGTCATTTTTGATATTGCTTTTCATCTAACCTCATACTCCTTTTCAAACTCATCTGACGGTACTGCCAGCAAGTCATCTTTCTTTTGCGCCTGGTCTGTGGGTTCATAATACATCGAGCCAAGATCTTCGACAGGCTCCGTTTCATAAAGCACTCCGCCCTGACGTTGCTGATGTGGTAGTACTTTCGACTTCTTCTTCGTGTCAAACCTTGCTGCTTCTGGCGAGGCCAGCATGACCGTTATATCACCCGAAGGTTCCTGAATTACACTGTCAACTGTATATTCGTATTGCGACGATACATGTCGCACTTTAAGGCCTTTTGAGATTACTACATTCCCGCGGGGATCTTTCACGTCCATTTCTTTTATGTTCTGCATTAGTCAATCACCCCTGCCAAGTTTTTCCACCTGCTAAATATCTCGGCATCCTTGTCACTGACTTTGTCTGCCTTAATGCGACGAGGACCCGTCAAAAGCCCTTCCTCGAAGACTGTTTTGCCGGCTGCTTTGTTTACGGCCTGTTTGAACTTGAGTCGCTGCTGCTTTCCGCCCCTCTTGGATTGGCCCATTCGTGGCGACCTTTTCAGCAAATCGATAAACGCCTGCTTCGAAACGACAGGAGACTCGTCAGCTTGTTCATCGGCCTGTTCACCAGCCTGATCTTCTGGGTCGCCTTGTTCGGTGTTTTCGGCTTCGGTCTCAGACGTTTCCTGCTCTAGCTCAGCTTCGGCTTCTTTTGATGAATTACCGATATCATCGCTTGGGTTAGGGTCACCTTCGGGTGGCGGTGTAAGCTTTGAAAGAGGTATACGCATAATGTCGTCGACAATACGTTCGATCATTGAATCGTCAATGCTTGGAATAGAACTCATTATCTTTTTTTCAACACTTCCTATTTTGCCTTTCCCAAAAAAATTCCTGATTCGAGTTAAATAGCCACCCTTGAGAGCTTGAGTCACGGCGTTTTTTATTCCCGATTCGAGCTTTTCGCCAGTAGGGACTCCATTCTTGCCAGCGTGAGTCATCAATGTACCTTTTAGGTGAAGCCATCCGGCTTCATCATTCTCTGATGTAAACATAGGTTTCAGGTTTGTTTGAATGTTTGTCATCATGCCGGTGAAGCCTGTTGTGAAATCTGTTGCCTTTGTGTACAGTACGGCGACAGCTTTAACTATTCGCGGAAGGGTAACTTTTCCTCCCCAAGCCTGCGCGACTGGGTTACCTCCTGCAAAACTAATATTTGCAAGTTCACCTTGCGCTGTGTTCAAAGCCTGCTCAATGCCAGAAATATATTCAGTCACCTGGGTCAGCGGGACACCTAAACCTGAAATGTACTTCGTTATCTCCGCTGCTGCTTTTCTTGCTTTTTCAAGAGCTGCCTGGACTTCCTGGATATCGGCAGCATCAATCTCTTCAGTTATAAGACGTGAGACACTGCCTTCAAAAAGGCACAATTCCATAGCCCGATCTGCATCCAGGCATTTTTCCAAAATTACTTGTAGTTTTGGGTCAGCGACAATTTTCATGCGGTTTTTCATCTTGTTTAGTATCCACCCGGACCGTAGCCGACACCTTCTGCGTCAGCAAGGGCTTCTTTAACAACTCTCATGCACTCGTCAACAAGCTGGCCTCCCATCGTATTATACCCCAGCTCTTCTTCTTTCAGTGCCAGATAATCATTAACGGCTTCCCATAATGCAACATCAGCGGCACTTGTTCCATCCCCGGTGAATTGTTCTTTGATCAACTTACGTAATTCTGTTTTTGAAATCTTTGCCATTGCTATACCCCTTTGCCATACTAAATATGGCGGCTATTCAAATTGACGAACTGAAGTGCCAGAATTTTGTAGGAGTTCGATTCCTCTCTCATCGCGGTATTTCACGTCATAAATGACTTCATCAATACCGGCGTTGACGATTGCTTTAGCGCACGATGCGCATGGTGACAATGTCACGTACATTCGTTTGTCGACAGGATTGTTGTAGTCCATTTTTATCAAAGCATTGATTTCGGCATGAATACATCCACTTTCACCTGGGAGTGCAGATTCAACCTCGTTAGACCCACCGGCCTCGTCGCCATTATATCCTACTGCCAAGAGTTGAGTGTTATTCCCTGACACAACAATAGCACCCACCTTCCAGCGAGGGTCAATGCTTCTATGGGAAATCGTTCTGGCAAATTGCATCCAGATCGAATCCCATGACGGTCTTTCATTCTTCGACATCAAAAATGCCCTCAATGTCCATGCCGTCGATTATGAAACCGGATGCATTTGCGTGGCCACCGCCACCGAACTTCCTTGCAATCTCTGATGCATCTACGATCGCATGCTGGCCTCGTAAGCTGACTTTCGTTTTGTTGCTGTGATGATCGTAGAACCAAATCACAGCAAGATCTGCCTTCATCGCCATTGCGGCGCCTAGCTCTGACATCAGGTGCTGAGAGTTGATAACCAACACATCGTGACCCTGCAGTTTCCGTTTCGCTGCTTTTTCCATCAGTGTCTTGACAACTGTTTTTGTGTATGCCAGAATATAGCTTCCACGCTTAACTGCATCATCAAATACGCTGTCGTCTTCGAATTTTTCATAGTCCTCGAAATCAAATGGGACCATGTCGAATGCACGACTGAATTCCTTAGAATATGGCAGCTCAAACTTCCAAAGGTCACGGTCAGTAATATACTGAATGAATTTCGGGACACTTTTGTCCGGGTGGAACCACAACCACGCCATCGACGCACCTGAATTATTCATGTCGAATATTGTTTCAGAAATGTCGTGCAACTCAACCATCGCACTTTTGTGGTGGTCAATGATAATCAGCGAGTTCGCATCTTCAATCATCTGTTTCGTCACCGCATTTGGGAACGAAAAATCAAGAATTGCGACGTTCTTACCTTTGACATCGGGTGGTGGGTTTCCGTGTGCACATGGAATGTACTCCGCCCTGTTCCCCAATAGCTTCCAGGCTGCATATGCTGCGCCCATACCATCAGAACACTTTGCATGGTAAATCACCACGTTAACATCACTAGGATTAACTCTACTCATTCTTATTCCCCTTTTGTTTACTCATCGCCATTCATAAAAAATGTATGTTCGTGGCATCTTGGTGAGTACACTTCTTCTCCACCCACATGGATTTTATCTAAGCCTTCGACCGTCGCGATCGTGTAGAACGCATCAGCACCGGAAATTGGACAAACTGCAGGGCATACCTCGACCGCAGTTGCCCATGGAAACATTTTCTGTATTTCATCAAATGGTTCGCCTGTTGACGACAACTGGATCGATGATACGTATACATCTTTCCCAGACTTGAACAGCTTGATGAGAGCGTCTGCAGCACCATCGATCATGAAGGCCTCATCGACGGCAATCACGTCTGCACCTGCGCTGAGTCCTAAAATCTCTTCGCCGGTACTCACACACATAGCCGGTACCTCAGCACCTCCGTGCGTCACAATCTTGTCAATTGTATAGCGATGATCCATTTTCGGCTTGAACGCGGCGACTGTTCTAGACTGGTATTTCGCCCTGTCAATTGCTGCCAGCATCCATGAGGTTTTCCCACCAAACATGGGGCCTACATACAATACAAATTTCGGGTTCCTTACGTTGCTCAAATTAGTCCTTTTAGTTTCAATATCTTCTCGAGCCCTTGCTCAACTGTCGTTTTGACATCCCATACATTACGGAGCCGAATGGTTCCAGCGCATGTATGCTTCACGTCTCCGCGACGAGGAGGTGACTTATTGATTATAATCCCTGGACAATGCTTTTTCAATATCTTCAAGATTTCATTGCTAGAAACAGATTGTCCTGTGCCCACGTTGAGACACGTAAACCTTGGTGGTGATTTCCGGATCGCAACTGCTATCATGGTACCGACAACATCGTCGACATATACCAGATCTCGTGTTTGGGTGCCGTCCCCATCAAGCCGTAATGGCTTCCCAGTTGCAATTGCATCAACCCATGCTGTGATGGCTGTCATGTATTTCGTACCATCAGCTCTCGCTGGGCCGTATACATTGAAGAACCTGAGTGCTACCGTTGGGAAGTCGTACAGGTTTGCATACAGCTTTATGAACTGTTCGCAGACGAGTTTCTGGAGACCATACGGACTGACCGGTTCACATGCATCTCGTTCATCATACCATGTGCTGTCATGATCGCCGTAAACAGATGATGATGATGCAAAGACAAACCGCTCCAAGTTTGCTTTGCGGCATGCGTCGAGAAGCTTCACGGTCTTCATGACGTTCGTTTCAGTCGTCTCCACTGGGTGCTCAACAGAATATTCTACCCTTGGATTCGCGGCGAGGTGAAACACATGTGTGTAATCTCCCGTCACTAACTCCCGGAGAACCTGCCTGTGAGCAAAATCACCATTCAAAACTAGCACGTCATTAAAGTCAGGAAGCTGATCTCGAAACTGGCGTATCATCGATGGCAGTACTACCCTATACTCGACTTCTTTATCAGCGAGGTTGTATGGTGTTCCTGCCGAAAAATCATCGACGATGGTAACCGTCCAGCCCTTTACATATAACTCTCTTACAAGGTGTGATCCAATAAATCCCAGCCCGCCCGTCACCAGGGCTTTTTTAATTTGCTTCATAGTATTCCTACAGAATTTGCTTCATTTTGTATGCTGCCGTGGAGTGTCCCCAGTCAGCGTCGTGCTTGGTATACGCCAACCATAATGTATACGGCTCGACTTTTGTCTTTTCTTTGCCCCAGACACGCAACCATGCAATTCGTGATTCATTATCAATCACACGGCAACGCATGAACGCCTTTCCATTCTTCGTTTTCTTACGCTGAATCGTCTCAATACACATCCAGCCGATGCCCTCATGGCCTTGTGGAATGTCATGCAGCTTTGGGATACCTTTTGATTCAAGATGTGCCATGAGTTTGGGTGGAAACAGCAACTCGGTGTTAGCTGCTGCCGTTAACTCGTATGACATTTCAACCTTTTCAGCTCGAGTCCAATCGTTGATGTCAGCGAACCGGGCCAATTCAGTTTCCAGGAACAATGGTGGCACCTCTCCAAGCTTATTTGCCTTTTTGATTGCTGCCGTCGTCATTCCCAGGTTGCCACGCTTGAGTTTGATGTAATTCTTGTCGTCAGTGAGCGCAAACAGTAGTTGCCTGTAGTTTAGAACTGATCCATTGTGAATATCTTCCAATGAATCCATGGCTTCAATTTTGCAGAGTGCTTTCAAGGCTGTTTTGTTAGCCTTGCTCAGTTTCCAGTTGCCATCCTCATCGAAGAATAGTGCATCAAGCGTTTTGAATGGCCGTTGGCTGATAATCTCACGCATGGCGACCTTACCAATACCCTTTACTGCTGCCATCGGAGGCACGAAAGCACCTGCAGCCTCAGCAAATGTCCACTCGAAGTCTGAATAGTTCACATCGACCTTCGCGATTGCATGTCCGAGCTCCTTGATTTCAGCCAGCGCCTTCGAAAGACCCTTCGGGCTGCCATTCTCTGTTTCAAGGACAGTTGCCAGCCATTCCTTCTCATAGTGGGTCAGCAACCATGCTCCGTAATACGAATCGATGGCATACGCAATTGCATGTGACTTGTTGAAACCGTACAATGAGAAGTACGCAATCTTATCAAACAAGTCCTGCGCTTTCTTGCGAGGCATGCCACTTTTCTCAATACAACCATCCACGAATTTCTTTTCAAGGATTGCCTTCTCAGATGTTTTCGAACCTAATGACGTCAGGTCCTTCTTCACCAGCGTTTTCCGCATCTTATCAGACTCACCTTCGGTAAATCCAGCAAGTTTGACAGCCAAGAGCATGAAACTCTCCTGAAACACAATGAAGCCGCACGTTTCCTCCAAGACCTCCTTAATAACAGGATGATCGTAGACCTGTGCTGCAGGGTTTCCCTTAGCTTTCACATAATCCTTATGCACATTGGCTTTTAGCGGACCAGGACGATAAATTGCAGTCACGGCCGCCAACTCGGTCACATTATTGACCTGGGCATCTTTGCAGAACTTGCGGGCTCCGCTTGATGTAAACTGGAAGATGCCTGGCCACTTACCTTGCTTATACACGTTGTCGAAGACAGTGGTATCATCAGGTTTCACGTATCGACAGTTGAGTTTGTCATCATAGAATGCCTTGATTTCAAGGAATGTTGGAGCTTTCCCAGTTTCCTTTTTCAGGATTCGTCGAATACAACTCTCCACCATTTTCATTTGCTTGAGACCGAGGAAGTCGAATTTCAAGAACCCGTTCTCTTCAAGGTTCCGAATGTTTACACCTTCAGTCCATGGCGTTTGAAGCTCTCCGCGGACCTTGATTAGCGGCATCGACTTTTCCAATTCAGGACAAATCAGAACACCACCTGCATGGCGACCAACAGATCGATTCATCATGAAGAGAGCCTTGATGTTACTCTCGACATCAGGATATTTCTCCATGAACGCTTTATATGCTTTTGAGTACTTCATGCAATCATCATGCTTGAGCACAAACATGGACTTCTCCATATTCGGATCACGTGATTTCCGCTCGACCTCTTTCTCCAATGGTCCTGTGACCGCATTGACTTCAGTGAATGGGACACCGAAGAACTTCGAAACATCCTTGACCAGCGATTTCAATTTCAGTGTATTGAAGTTCGAGACTGGGATTACTGAGTCGTCGCCGAACAGTTCTCGGGCTGCGAAAATCAGCTCATCACGGTCTCCAGCGTCAACATCGATGTCAGGCCAACCGACACGGTGACGCCCAAGGAACCTGCTCCAAAGCAAGCCATGCGGGATTGGGTCAACATGGGTGATGCCCAGAAGGTAATTCACCAATGAACCGGCGCCAGAACCACGTCCTGCACCCATCAATGTCTTTTGCTCAGCGAGATGCATCACCTTCTGTAGCGTCAAGAAGTAGTTTTCAAAGCCTAGGAACTTGATGTCGCTTAACTCTGACAACGCTCTGGCGACGTAAACCTTGTCTTTCGACAGGCCTTCATCAACCAAAGCCTGCTTCACGTTATCTCGGAGCTGGTCGAATGCTGATTTTTCAGGTCTATCGAATGATGGCAATTTGGCTGATGTGTCGAACCAGACCTCGTCGCACATTTGCCATGCAACATCGTGGCCGTTCTCAATGGAACCACGAACCAGATCTTCTGTTCCTTCATACCAGTCATACTTGTCACGACACTTCAGGTATTCGTCCCACATTTGTTTTGCGTTCTTCGGGTAAAGCATGGTCTTCATATCTTCACGCTCGGGCAATTTAATCTCTTCGCCAACCTTCATCCGGCCGGGAAGCAAATTGCGATAAATCTCACGAGCCTTCCAAAGGTCAGGACCAGGAAAGTGAGAATCAGCGGTCGAAATCAAGCGGGTTCCTGTCTTTTTAGCAGCATCAAGAACACAACGGTTTGTTAGGTCCTGCGCCCCGAGCTCATTGAACTGCAATTCCAAGAAGAAGTTGTCAACACCCACACAGTCTGTGAAGCGGTCAATCATGTTCTCGATATTTCCAACGATCTTACCACGCAATTTTGCGTCGTCAACAAGTCCGGGATTCAACCCCATGAACTTTGTATCAGGAAACTCCTGGAAAATGATGCCTGCTGGGCGACCTGAGACGCATGCCGTAGAAACTACAAGGCCTTCGCCGTGCTCCTTCAGCATCTCATAGTCAATTCGTGGAAACCTGTAGAACCCCTCCATGAAAGAGCGCTTCACCAATGTGAATAGGTTCGAAAGACCGGTTGCGTTTTTTGCAATGACAACGAGGTGGTGGCGACGGTTTACATTGAAACCTGAAATGTCCACGCGGGATTCGGCCACATCTTCAACTACAAGGCCGGCTTCCTTATCAGTATCTTCACGTCCCACCTTTTTTGCGTCTTTTTGAGCGGCACGGTTTGTTGCCCATTCTTTTAGAGACGGGACAAAGTAGAACTCAACGCCGTAGATTTGACGATAGTTCCTGCCCTGTTTCTTTAGCTTTTTAGCATGTGCATGAGCATGTGCCAGCCCGTTGCCATTGCCATGATCTGTCAGTGTCCAGGCGTCCAGCTCGTTCGACAAACAGAAGTCAATGTGTTGGCTGGGGTGCCCTAGACCGTCATACGGCGAAAAATCGGAATGGCCGTGTATAGACACAAAGCGATCCGGAGGAGTTAGAATACCTGTCATTTAGATTCCCAGTGTTGTATTGTGGATGAGTATCGTCCACAAAGATCATTATACGCAGATTCATCGACTATTTCAATTTTTACTTCAGGGTATTGCACCCTAAATTCAGCAAACTTTTCTTTCGCCCTGGGTGTCCACCAACCCTTCACTTCGTAATACAAATCACCAACTTTGAAATCCGGTGTGTATGTTCTTCCACTTTCAAGCGTGAAACTGTCAGGTTCATATTCAAATACTTTTCCTTCATGAGCCAAGTAACGTGCGAAGTTAGCTTCCCAACTGCTTCGAACATACAACCCTAGATCCTCACGGGTTCCCCCGCGGCCAAAAAATGAATGTTTGTTCCTGCCTTCACGGATACGTTTTGAGGCCGATATTCTCATTTTTCGTTTTGTTTCTTCAGAGTGCCGATATCCTTTACTTCGGGTGCTTGCAAGTTTGCGAGCTTCAGGTGTTTTCGTCCAGTGCTCGACACCATGGTTTTCCAAATATCCTTGTTTCACCTTTGTTCTGAATTCTTCGGTTTTCCAGCGAGCCGCTAAGTCTTTCGACATCCTCTCTTTTGCTTCATCAGACACAAACCCGATTCCGGCTGCATACATCTTATTTAGCGATGCACTAAGTTTCGCATTCTGCTCGTCAGTCCGGACATAGCTTCCATTTGCCCTTCTGGTGGCCACCATTCCGTCCTGGACGCACGGAAAACATTTGGACACCTGTTTCTTTTTGCTGGTGTCTTGGAACGTTCCAGAGCAAACCAGGCACACCTTCTCAATTGGTTCATGTTTAGTGTGCCTGGTTTTGTTCCTAAGCTTGTAACTACAGGTTTTCCCGCAGGTTTTCACTGTCCCGTTCTTCGTTTCAAATTTGCAATCGCAAACTTGGCATGTTTTGGTGTATATCTTCATGTGTCTAAGTATAGGTAACATTCATGGACACTCAACCTTTTCTATTGTTTTATGTTTTTCATCAATGCCTCTACTTTCTTACATGCATCATACTCAATCTTTTCAATGAGGCACGGTGACTCGTTTACTTTGATAAGCGCTGCGCGAGTTTTATGCACTTTTTCGTAGCAGTCAACTTCGTATTTGCCTTGAGTAATACCTCTGGCTTCCCCAACGTTATAGGAGGCTCCGCACGCAATCACTGTGCAAATAACCAATGTAATGATTCTGTCAGTGTTCATTTCCTATTCCTCATATCCACGGACCCATGTTAGGGCATCCAGTGCCAAGATGCCGAGGGCCGCTTCATCAGTCGCTTTCACTGTTTTTGAATAAAACGTCATCTCATTCTTGACAATTGAAACAGTCCACATATCGGGCCGATGTGTTTTCTTCCACGACAAATCAAGCTCGTAGTAATTACAAGCACCCTCGACGGCACGCTGAATACAGCCGACCGTTCCCTCGTCAACAAGGTCGAGATACACATCGGTTTGCTTGTCATGAACTTGTCCGCACCCTGCTTTGATCCCGAGGAAATGCCAATCATTCATGTTTGGACAGTAAACGGTAATGACTCGGCGCCAATAACCAGTCGTCAAGTCCCTAACCAGGCATCCTTGCCAGACCATTTTCCAGTCGGCCTTCATTGCTTCTTTCGATTTTTCTTGCCACGTTTTCATTTCATTCTCCTTTAGAGGAACTCAATTTTATCGCCGATAGGTGCATCAGCCCATTCATCACCCTCGGCTTTTGTCATAAACACATCTTCATATGAGACACACCCAATTTTGCCGTCGTATAAAACGTTGAAGCCTGGCCCTCCTGTACGCTTGTTGCTCAACGAGCTCACGGACCAATTATCAACGGGTTCCATAAGCAAAACCGGACCCTCGAGATAAAACTCGGGATTCGCAGGAGTTGCTTGCCCGTACGGTCGTGTTCTCGCTACCCAAACCAAATCACCGGTTTTCATCTTTCTTCCTTTTCAGGTATAAATCGTATGGGTTTTTACCGTAGCGATACCCAAATGCATCGCGACCTTTTTCAAACCAACGATGTTGCAAACCGAAATTAGTCGCGACAACATGAAGGGCATAGCCCAGGTGACGATATGCAGCGTTGAGCGTGTGGATCTTGTATTGAGTGCAGGTCGTGTCAAAGGCGTTTTTCTCAATCTTTTTTGCTTGGCGATGTTTCACTGTAGTCTCCTGTCTCGATTGCCACTTTCAGGAGATCCAACCCGGAACGATCATACTGCTGCGGCGCATTCTGAGGTTTTCTAGCTGCGTCGATGAGATTCACAAGCTCAACACGAATTGCAGCGTGAACAGCAACGATGAGTTTACGATCTGAAGGTTCCGCGGCGCCGCTAGAAAGCTTTCCAGTCAATCCCGCCCAAACGCGTATGGCAGAAACATATTCACCGACTTCCACACATTCTCGAAACTTTGTGATACAGTGCTCAGCAGTCATATAATCATCCCTCCGTTGAGTTTTATTGTCCTCGACGTGTGAACGCCTCGTGTTCATATTATACCACGTTTTTTCGCCATTTACACGTGGTGCGAACTACACGATATTTAATGATATGACTAACACACTTCGTCAATTAATTCGTGAAACATTACTCGCTGAGAAACGCATGCAGCCCGTCGGTGCTGAGCATTTAGTAAAGCGCCTGAATTTAGAAATCAAGAAACTTTTGTCTGAGCCGGACGCGAAGAGTGAAATGAAAGCGAAACTGCGTGGATCGACAGGTCTTCGTGATGATGACAAGCTAGAAAGGTTTGTCCGTGATGATATTTCGAACGCGTCACACATCGCGCAACAACATCGAGGCTCAGGATATGTTGTCATAGAGTTTTATATTTCTCAATTTTTGAGCCCAGGACCAATTAGAACGATGGTCGAAAAACGTGCAGACGATATAATTCGAAAAACATCTAAAAATTATGGATGGTCGGTTCTTTCTGCAAATCATCGGCCACCACCTGCCCGAGAACTTCGTTATAACCTCGAAAGAAACTATGGCGACCGTGTAAGTGAAACAGAATCTCACCTATATCACGTCACCAGATCACACGACGTAAAAAAGATCCTGCGACAGGGATTAATCCCTCGGCAGGCGTCGCATGCAACTGAAGAAGATAAGTGGAAAGACAGCGAGTCGGGAGAAAAGCTTAAACAAGGTCGGCAATACTCCCCGCGAGTATACGTCACACAAAGTCTTGAATTGGCAGACGAGCTCTCCTTTTCATTTCAGGATGATGGTCCGGACGCGAGTGCATCCGACTATGAGGACTATACGTTTCTTAGAATTGACACGAGCAAATTGCTGCCCGGAACGAAATTTTATGAAGATTCAGAATTTGCCACGTCGCGGTACAAAGGCAAATCGTTTTGGACATACTCAAGAATTCCAGCGGCAGCTATTTCAGTTGATGTGGAAAGTGCCGCCGGCTACAAAAAGTTTTTGCGTGATGAAGCAGCCGCTATGGCCAACTGGCCCTAAACAACCAGCGTTGGTGTGACTTCCAACGGGACATACGGAGCATAAACAAAACCAGATTCAAGGTATGTTTGTCCTGTACGACTGACTGAGTTGCGGCGGCATTCAACAGCTACCTTTTCAGCTTTCTCCTCTGACTCACAAACGCTTTCTGCATAAAATTCTTTCTTCTGGCCATCGACTAGGACTTCATATTTATCCCATGTCGACTCGATGTGTGTTGGTGCTATTACTCGTGTCACCAAACCAGGACGAACAGCATGCGGCATACCTCGGCCGATCGTCCAAACTAAGTCACCAACCTTGCAGGTACCGCGAATCATTCTCCCAGCTCATCCTCAGCAATTTTCTTGAAAAACATCTCCTGAGGCTTAAATGATGGGAAGTTGATAATTGTAACCGTGTGAGCTCGGCCTGAGCGTGCAAACTCTGATTCGGCATCGATCTTTTCATAAAGGCCCAACATTTTATACTGTGGCGGATCAAACTTTTCAGTCCTGTTCTCGGCAATGTTCCAATACATATAGCCCCGCTTGATTGACCAAACATCAACACCGTTTACAGTTGCTTCATGGTTCACGATTGACGGCGTCAACGTCAATTTTATATTATTCGATTGCTGCGTCATATGGCTCCTCCAAAAGCTCACCTGCCGTGTGGCATCGGTCGAGGTAATCATTAAGCTCGTCGAATGAGGTGCATACCTTGATTGCCGATCTTGCCAGCATCAAATTGAACTTGGCGCCCGCTGGCAGTCCGTCACAGAAATAAACGATCGGTTTTTTATGTGCTGCGGCATAGCCGCATTCCATGATCGTACCCAAATCTTTATCGCGCGTATTTGCAATCAAAAAATCTGCCTCACGAATATGCTTCAGGTTACCATGGTATGTAGAGTCTTGAACCTCCTTTGACGCGTTTGGCGGGCAAATAAAGATTCTGCGTGGTGATGCTAAGTCAATCCAATCGGCTCGGGTGTCAAGTACTGACTCGAGTTTATCTAGTTCCTGGGCTTGAATGGGATTGAACCAGCCGGCTGCAAGATAGCATTTATGTGTTTTCATTGTTTGTGTTCTCCTTTAGATTAGTATAGTATAGTTTTCGTAACTGTTGTTCAGTAATAGAGCATGCTGCGCCCTTTTTCATGTTATCAGTCGCGGGTATAAATTCAAGATTTGCAATGCTCCCGATAATTTCAACTGGGACGTTATTCCTGAAGCCTTCTGCTACTGAATATTTGTGGTCCAAGTGATACTCACCTCTTTTTTCGCTGTTTTGAAGCAAATGAATTGGCTGCATTCTCGTTACATGATCGACCCTTCGTCTATAATCGTGATTTGCAGGTAGCTCGTCTTTGTATTGCTGCCATGTCTTACCATGGGTTTTCATGAGTTTTTTGTCCATCGATGAACTAATAAATGATGGTGAATAAACGATATTTGGCACACCGTATCTTTCAAGGCATGTTCGTTTTGCTCGCTCGCGCAATACAGGCGATTCGAATGTTGATCGACCTCCATACAATCGAAGCATTGTTGTACGGCGGCGCGCCAAAACGTCAGGATTTTCGATTGGAGATCCATAGCCAAATTTCGTCATGTTAGTTGCTGCGATGCGTTCCTTAAACTCATCAACCTGTGAATAAACCTCAACACCGTACTTTTCAAGGCATGTCTGTTTTGACTTTTCCTTCATGCTTTCAAGTTGAAACACGCTGTCGACACCATATTTCGCCCTAACGTTTTTTCTGCGGGTGTTTTTGACGGCGTCAGTTGACATCGGAAATTCTGTACCATGCTTTTCAAGTGACCTTTTCTTTCTTAGTTCATACGACACACCGCCTTTTCTTTGGGCTGCGTATACACATTTCTTTGAACAAAAATGAAATCTTTTTGTGAAACCAAACGTTTTTCTGAACGTATCATCACATTGGTCACACTTGAGAATCGCTTCGCGGATCCCGTTCTCTCTCGTTATTTCTACCAGCATCTTCCAACCACCCCTCAACAATCTTATCAACGAGCGTGCCTAGTTTTACACCATGAATTGCACAATGCAATTTCAGTTTTTTGTGTAGGTTTTTGTCGATGTTGATTGTTGCTTTGTTCATGGTTAATAAGTATCTGTTATTGTAGAAATGTAAAAAAGTAATTTACTGGTTGCGTAACCATGTGCGCTCAACTTCAGTGGTGGGCCTACCATTTGCGAGAATGCCCTCATTGGTGACTATCCACTCCTGCGCGAAATCGTTCTTGCACAAAATCACACAATCTGGTGATTCGTGATAAACATGATAGCCTATTGATTTCGCACCTTTTATATTCTCTTTTTTCAACTCTTGAAATGTCATTTATTTTCCTACTTTGTGAGATTAGCCATACCCAAAAATGGAAGGATTTCATCCATTTCTCGACTGAGATCTTCATCGTCTACGTTCAATAGCAGAGTGCGACACTTTGACCACTCTGCAAACTCATGATACCTATCATGAATGTTTTTGATTGTGTCATTCACAATCTTATAATCGTCTTTGCACATCGAATAATCAGTCCGAAATGGGATGATAATCTTCGTGCCTAACACTGCATGCCTTGCATCTAAGGCCTCTAAAACCGCCATGTCTGTTGGCCTATTCAGAACATGACTGTAGACGTACTCTGATGGCCACGCCCTATCCAGAATGACCGAATTGCCAGATGCCTCGAGGTAAGATGTGAAATACGTGTCCACATAGCGAATCGCGTTCTTGAAGTACGACGGATCTGACAGGAAATATTTGTGTTCGTCCTTGTTTTTGAAGTATGTAACGCGAGTCCGCTTTGCCAAATCCAATGCCATATTGGTTTTGCCACAATTGTCCGGACCATCGAATATCACGATCTGCTGGCTCATTGTAGATTCTCCGGGACTTCCATCTTCTTTCGGTAGTCAGCCTTGAGGGAACCATTTTTCATCAGGCGGCGAGTATTCCTTGACCAATCCTTCGTTCTCTCATCAATTTCTTCACAAATGTCAGCATTGATATGAACCTTTGGACGTGAATTGAACAGCTTTACAACTCCATCATGAAATCCGTGATGACGAATCCTGTGATTGAATAAGATGTTGACATCCGGGACAATTCCAGCGGCAATAATTTCATCGATTGAAACATTGTCTTTTAGCGCTTTGCGAAGTGCATCCCGGTCTGTATTTCGAGATGCCCTCCTGGAACATGGGTGACCATACGTTTCGAACAACGAAAAGTGTCCAAGTCCAGGAGTCTTGAACGGTGTGTTCTCAACGAAGAACTTGCAATCAGGTGTGACAATTTTGTCCAGGACCTCGAGGGGCCTATAGACATGTTCGAAAACATCAAGGGCCACGACAACGTCCGCCTTCAAAGGAATCTCATCGTCATAATCATCAATCTCATGCGCGAACATGTTGTCGATGTTGTCTGCAAAATTCTTCGCCAGCTCCAACTGGATACCTGGCTTATTTAGAACGTGAACCTCTGTATCAGGAAAGGCCCTAGCCAAGTGTGCCGTTGTCAGTCCACAACCGCCCCCGAAATCCAGAATCACCTTTGGCATATATTCAAACTTTCCGAACGCACTAATCAATGCATTCATCATCGTATTTGAACCAAAATGGTAATAGCAGAACGAATTCAGGACATACGACGGTTTGTTGTAAACCTTATGCCAATCTTCATTTTCTGCTGAACCACTCTCTGACAGCAGCACCGATTCATCATCGAACGACCTGATGTCTTTGAATGTCGGGTTCTCTGGAAACGGACGACCTGTCAATGGATACTCACTTGGGAACCCATCAATTTGTTTGAGATATTGTACGATCTTAGCCAAGATTGCATCCTGGTCTTTGTTAGAGAACCCGCCCTGTTTTAGGGATTTGAAACTTGCAAAATCAGCTGCCGTCAATATCTCGGCCATTACTTGCTCACCGGGCGACCTGCAAGCTTGTTGAGACGACCCTTAAAACCAATCGATTTCCAGTCGTTGATCATTTCTCTCTCACCGGCGAACAATAATTCGTCTGGTAACTCAAGCAATTCTTTGTACCACGCTGATTTGCTGAAATCAAAATCGCATAGGTTGTTTTCATTCACAAGCGATGGAATCCATTGGCCTGCGCTCTCTGCACGACCCGTATTGCCGAAAACCTTGTCGCTGTTTAGACAATGGCGATTACCTCCCATCGCTTCGAGCTTAGTCATCAAGAAAGACCAGCCTGAACCTACGACCTTGTCGGTTCCATCGGCATTGAGATGCACCTTTTTCAGCTCACACAGAATCTTACGACCAACCAAATTCAACTCGTCAGTCAGACCATTTTCACACCGGCGGGCAAAGTAGCCTTTTAGGGCCATGAAGTTGACCACACATGTGAGGTTTGTTTGTTGGCCATGAATCGTCAGGTATCGACAATCTTGTGGAGGAATACCTGCCTCAAGCATTTTGTCGTACAATTCCTGTGACTTTGCAACCAACTTCTCAGCCTCGTCTCCAAAACCAAAATCGTAGACATTGGTTGGAACCGTAACTGCATGCTCGATTGCCTCTGGCATTTGCGACGTCACAACATAGGCCCACCCAATACGGCCTCTTGTGAATTGTGCCAGTCCAACCCGACTAAGTCCCTCGACACGAACCTGGAAGCTTAGGGCCTCCTGGGGAATCGGAAGAGCACGTGCTGCGACCACATCCTCACATGCTTTACGATGCTCAGGGTTCTTCGGGTCGTACTCCTGGTTTCGAAGTGAATACCATGTCTCACGGTACCAATTCCAAAACATCTTGAATGGTTCTGGGTTTCCACTGTCCAATAGGGTAACCTCAATATCCTTGAATCCTCTTGTAGCCGTCACGATTGTGCTCCTTTTTTGTGTTGTCGAACTTTAGATATAGTAACTTATGCGCCGATGTTGTTCAAGCATTCTGCAACATATTTTTGAATCGATCCGCGCTCCCAATCGAAGTACGTGACGTTCTCATTTTTCCACACTGAGCGGTTGTAATTCCTTTTTGGAACCAGTGTTGGGATACCGTGCTGGGCAAATTCTGCTGCATGTTTCGGCGAATCATCAATCGCGCATACAACCTGTCCTGCCTTGTAAGGTTCGGTGCTCGCCAACCAGAGGTATTTCTCTGACTGCAATGAAACAGAATCAAAAAACGGGGCATGCTTTGCCAGCCATTCATACGTTTCATATAGGCACTTCAGGTTACTCGATGGCCGTGCTGTCAAAATATGAATCCAGTAGCCGGCATCATGAAGTTGCTTTAGTTCTGCAATCATATGAGTGTTAACGCCTAGATCCTCATTATGCCCACCGTGAGTGAATTCTGCAAGGAGTGCATCACTTGATTTTCCCTCAACGGTACTCTTCAGGTAATACTCGCCTGATTTCTCATCTAATTCCTGGTCGTATGCTGTATTTATCCAGCCATAGAAATCTTCGCGGAACCGCGTCAGGACATCATCCATATCACATATGATCACGGGATTGCCATTCCAGCTTTCGATGTTCTTTACATTTCGATTTTCGAGATGTGCTGCACGTGACTTGAATGCATGCTCAATTTCTTCAATGGAGAAGTCCCACAAATTGAGCATCGCCATGGAATATCGCATAACGTCCATTGTCTCGAACAAAATGTTCTCACGATGGGTCGCTACGCTTGTCGGTCGATGATCTCGATATTGCACCGTGTTCGCCAAGAATGACAACTCAGAGTGCATCGAAAGGCAAAAGGTTTTATGAAGCTCAATTTTTTCAGCTTCAGTTAATGACTTTGAATCGAAAAAGCAGTCAGAAAACTTCTTCTGCCTTTTCAGCATTTTCTTGAGTTTCATAATTTCTCTTTAGCGCGGGTTTTCGACATAGAACTTGATGACTTCCATGATTTCTTTCTCATCGGCGTCTTCACATTCAGAATATGATTTGCCCATTTTTGTTTTGATTTCTCGCCACAAATGGGCATGTGGGTTTCTCACCGGGTGAGCTGTTGTTGGAACCAGCTTTGGCCCAACAATTTGGGCACCAAGCGCTACTGCACCCCTGATTCTCTGCTTTACATTTTGCGATAGCATTTAGTATCCTGTTTCGATTCGTTTCACGTTGACTTCACCTTTCTTCATATACATCTCAAAGATTTCTTCGTAGTCGATATCAGAATAGATCATGATGCCAATTAGGTAATGCAACACATCGCTGAGCTCTTCCTTATATTCCTCACGATTGAAATCAGGCAAATTCGTCGCTCGATGAATCTTTGTGTTTTTCAGGTGGGCGATCGACTCAAAAAGCTCATTCATACACTCATGCGATAAATGCTTCAGGAATTGCTGATTCTTTTTATCAGTCAAATCAAGTGGAGCCGAGGGATGTCCTCGCTTCTCCTCCAAAAGTTTGATAAATGCCCGTTGTTGCACGAACATACGATTGAGACGATCAGCCATTAGTTAGCGTCCTTTGGAACTCGTGCTTCACGGATTTCATCACCGCTGTCGCTAAGTTTGGTGAGATTGTCTTCAAACGTCGACAGATACTCATCATCAAGCTCGAGGAATCCATCTTCCTCAACGAATTGAATCATTCGAATGTTGTCCGTTACATCAGTTCCGGTGAGAATTGCGAGCTGCAAAACCCGTACCAATTGTGAAATGCTGTTGTCTGATAGTTTCATTTACTTGTCCTCGATCGTAAGATCATCTTTTTTAGGTCCTTCGTGCCACATGATTTCGCCACACTTGTGGAGTCTGCTTGTGTCAATCTCTGTTCCGAATTTTTCTTTTCGTTTTGCTTTGTCACGGGCTGACAAGACTTCAAGACTTGCCATTAGCTGATCCATACCGTCGACATCGAAACGTTCGTCGTTTTCGATGTCGATAGCACCTGCGGCGCCCTTGACTATTCTGTCGTTATTCTGGACCGCCGAAAGCGCCAATTCCCAGGAAGCCTTCTGTTCTTTGGGTTCTTTCACATATGTAATTTTGGCTGTGCTCAAGCGATCGCTATTGGTGTTGATTATAACCTCAATAAATGTCTTGTCGAAAAACTCGCCAGCGAGATTCAAAAACTTTTCCTCATCGAAATAGTTAATGCTCCGGTCGTCGTTTGTGACAATACACTCCGTGACAACGTTGTCTAGGAACTGATTTGACAGTCTTTGTGTTGTGCTTTGAAGCAACTTCTTACAGTACCTTTTCCAGGTTGTGTCTTCGGTAGAATAATTTGACGGCGCGTGGCCATAGTCGGGTGTCTTTTCCATAGATTCCTCATAAGTAATATCAATACTATAATGGTAATCTGTGATGTTTACACTTTATTTTGAACGCCTTGTACGGCAGGAACCCAATGCGTCACACGCTTGTCTGAGAACTCTGTTTTCTTCACTTCGTTCCCATACGGGTCAGTTTTCTTTCCGTACACTTGAAACCTGTCATGATTACCGTACAACCCGCTCAAGCCTAAATCGTAGCTCTCCTGCAGAACCCCGAGAATCGCATGATACAATCCTTTGATTTCCTTGCCGGACATCGCCGCGACGGTCGTCCCAGGCCACACGGTCGCTCGGTAAAGGGATTCTGCCTTTACGTAGTTTCCTACGCCTGAGATGACTCCTTGGTCCATCAATGCCTTACAGATTGTCCAATGGGGTTTTGTGTCCAGTCTTGCCGTGAACTCCTCCAATGACGGTGGCTCAGTCAGCATGTCAGGACCTAGAGATTCCAGCTTCTTTAGGAATGCCGTGCGCCCGTAAATCGCCTTCAGCGTCCCAAAACCTCGTGGGTCAGCAAAATAGACAGGCTTACCGGTGTCAAATTCAATGCTGACTCTGGTATTCTTTGGTTGCTCAGAAGACCAGGCTCCCGACATTCCCAATGTGTTTAATAGAAAGTGGTCGTTATCGAATATCCAGAAGAGCAATTTCCCCTTAACACCGATGCCAACGACCTTGGCACCGAGAATATTCTCAACACCCTCGATTGGCTTTTTTGTATATCTTCCTGTGATAGGCTCAATCGACGTAACGCGACGAAGGCCCACCATTTTTGCTAGAGACTCACCAATTAGCTTGCATTCTGCGCCTTCTGGCATTTGTCACCTTTTTGTTTGAGTTATTCGCGGATGCTACCAGTCTTCTTCGCCGTCGCCTTCGCCTTCGTCGTCCCAATCTTCATCGCCTTCTTCAACATTACCGTAATTCCGCATAGCATCTTCTGCATATTGGTACGTGTCCTTGTATGACATTCCGGCGGATTCGAGTATGTCCATCGCGGCGCCATGCTGATCGCTATATACGCCAAGCTCGGAAACCTCGAGTGCTAGAGCCCGCAGAGCTTCTTGGACGCCTGGAGCACCCTTTATAGCATTAGGATCTTGTGAATGCCTGACAAGCACTTCCCATTTTGAACTGGGCTCAAGTTGCTCTCGAACCAGTCTGCGCAATTGGTTTTTTGTGATTTTCATAGTTTCCCCTGTTGTGACACTAAGTATCAGTTCAATTTCACGGCGTACGTTTTTATAATGAAAAGCAGGTGTTTCATCAAGTTTGCTGCGTCGTCCTCAGAAAGAGCAACTGAAACGTCACGCCAGGAAGAAGATGAGAAATTACGTCCTCCGGTGTATCCTACAATTCGGCCATCCTTTTTCTGGACGATAAATGCCTTGAGGTGATGATTTTGTGTCATAAACCAAGCGACATTCGGCCATGCTTCGAAATGGGCATTATTCCTTGCGTCGCGTTTCTTCGATTTTGCAATGCAATGTTCACAGCCAGGAGTACAAATGATCGGATCACTCTCCGACAACAGAAAGATCACCTTCTTACCCTTGTTTGACAAATCCAAGATTCGCTGTGGGCGTCGATCAAAGCTGTACTTTGCTGCAGTATTCTCGCCAGTATCAGAAACGCCGGCGTACATTCCATACGTCGAAATCATGATTGTTTTGGTGTCTTCCTGCGACGCTTCCCAAAGAATCGCGTCCCAATATTCATCGGTGTTGGTAATCATTACTTCTTCCAAGGGATTGTGCGGGCATCTTTTGTGTCGAAATCATACACATAGACTTCGATGCCCTTCGCGATCAACTCTTCGTTCACGATTTTCTCAATCTCAGACCATTTACCGCCTGCCAACCCACAACCAATTCGAGGCATGTGAACCGAGGCGCCAACACCTATTGCAAACTTCGCAACCTGGTGGAAGCAAGATCGAACAGCAGGATAGCGAATTGGGGGTACGCCATCTTTGGTAAAGATGCCATGCTGGCCAATCATGTTCACGACGGTGATTTTATCCTTCGACTCGACGAGCTGGACGCGTCCAAGCTCAAACAACTCATCATCATTCTGCTGATACCACGACCGGTATGCTGTTTCAGCATGCGGATGTTCCTTCGATAGAGACAGGACAAACCCGCGTCCCCATCCCCCGATATCATTACAGATATGCGTGATATACTTTATACCTTCACCGATTGGTTTTGTTGCGTCACCATTGACATATTTGATTTCATTTTCCATTTTCTATTACTCCTAATTCGTATTTTGCGAAGGGCACTTTGTCTTTATCATCTTCAAAGAAAAACCACTCCATTCTGTCGTGAAATTGTAATGTTATATATTTCGCATCGTGTGAGCGTGTCACCCCTGAACACATTGCTGGACGCCAGTTATTGCGTGTGCAACTATATGTTGTCACCTCGCCGAAAGTCGTCGATGAAAGTTCGAGCCTTGTCAGGCGTACCAGATCACCTTTCTTTGGCATTTTGCCAAGGACGCTCACCCATTTTTGCATAACATCTCATCTCGTGGCCCATCCCAGACGTGATAATAATCTAGGGCCTCCTGCATCACCTTGTCATAAAAATCGTTCTTCGTCATCGGCGGCCATCCTTCCTTTAGGGATTCTGCCATCCAGAAATCAAGATTCAATGCCAACCCCTTTGAAGCATGGGCTGTAAACGATACGATTGAAGGTTCACGGGCTAGCATACTCCATGACGACGTTTTGAAGTAGCTGAACCCGACCAAAAATCTGGCGGACGTATATTCAAACTCATCATGTTTCTCAACGTAAAAGCTGTCCAGATGGTAACCCCAGACGATTTTTCCTTTATTTGGAACGAACACACCATGACCGGCCATGTTATGCATCTCGCCGACGTAAAGAAGTGTGTCGCCTGTTTTCCACGGGTACGAACTTGCATAACCTTTGGGAGCACAGAAAACCGTGGCGATGTTCTTGGCGTCTGGATGTTTCTGGACATAGTCAGCCAGGTTCGTCATCTCGCTTTCAATAAACTTTCGTGTGGGTAAACTCATTTATCACCACTCCTTGTAGATCTGAATGCCAGGGTGTTCCTCATATTCAGTTGTCAATCGTGAGAATGGCAACGAAGGACGTTTACCGCTGGGCTTGCCTTGTCTCTTGTGATACAGCTTTGGACCACGCAAAAGGAAGAGACATAGCGTGATGCCTCCGATGATGAAAAGCCACCCAAAACATTCCATTACTTATCAAGCCTCCAGCAAACGAAGGTCGGGAATCGTAGCGAACCGTCATCGGTCTCTTCCTGGTACCGGCACTCAGCTGTGGTTCCCAGGAAATCATCTTGGTTGTTCCAAATCTCGACACGCTGCTCGTCATCGAAACCAGAACCAACGTTTACCTCGACGCCGTTGTGGTCGACGAAGAGTGAACCGAGTTTTCCGATGTTCTTGCCGGTTCCTTCCTTGAAACCGATAACCTCAAGGTCGATGTCGATGAATGACTTCACCTTCAGCATGTCACGGGAGCGACCGAACTTGTAAACGGCATCCGGATTCTTAACCATGGCGCCTTCAAAACCTAGCGATTCCCACTTGGCCTGCCAGACCGCAATTGCGTCCATGGACTTGTCAACTTCGACCTGCTCAATCAGGAAAACACCTTCGAGACGATTAGCCATGAAAATGTCTTCAAGGAGATCACGACGAGCACGCATCGTTACAGTTCCTTTTCGATTGTCCCATTCTTCCAATGTGACATAGTCGAAAACTGTAAGGTACGATTTCGTAACGTTTGCGCCTGTCTTGCGACGGTATTGACGCATTAAAGCAGTGAAGTCTTCATCCATAACCTCGCCGTCGTAAACACCTTCTGGTAGACTGGCCAATTCTTTGCCGATGGTATCATCGAAGTTAGAGATTCGCTTGCCTGAACGGGCATACGATTCGCATGTCCCATTCCGCACGATTGAAAGAAGACGGATTCCGTCAAGCTTTGGCTCGGCGAAAACCCGGTCGGGCATTTTCTTAGCAGTCTTCTCATTCCACTTATCGGCGAGCTGGACCTTGAATGTCGTGATGAGTCCGGGGAAAACCTTGTTCGTGGTTGTCCGGGCGATGCCAACGGCTGACTTCTTCTGAATCAGTCGACGCATCCAGTACTCATCTTCTGGAGTGACCTGAACCAGCACATCAAGGATTGCCTCGCGGGCGGCGTTGCCAGTAAGCTCTCGTGCCTGGCACATTTCCAACACGTTGAAAAGCAGCTCCCAAATCTCGGCATCGGTCCGCGGGTGCTTCACATCAATGCGAAGGCTAATCTTTGGGACCTTCTTGACCCAGAATTGAATTGTCTGGTCAAGGCTGAGCTTCAAAACACGCTTCAGTGTTTCGTTGTCGGCGTTGGCTCGTAGAATGTCCAATTTGGCATTTGTGCCTTTTGTTTCATTCACTGTATTTAGAATTTCTGTAACACGCATTTAGTTGGCCTCTTTGTATCGTCCCCGGGAACATGTTTATTATACCACAATATTCGGTGTTTTACACGTGAGACACAACAGATCCGTCAGGATAAATGACCCAGAGCATTTTCCCAGCTTTTTTTGCATACCGAATTGTTGCCCAGGTCCCGGAGCCACGCCACTGTTCTTTCCACTGAGCTGGGAACGCAAACATCATTTCACTTTCGTCGACGATGTCGTGGTTCCTTACTAACGGGCGTTTTTCTTCATGAATTGTAGATGCATGCGAGTGAGCTCTTGCTCCTGGGAAATCGCACGGTCGGATTGTAACTTCATGGCCTTTTTCAACAGCAAGCATGTGTGCCTCTGTATCAGCACCATGACAGTCGCCATGAATCAAATGGTTAAGCTTCGGGTACCGTTCTAACAGCGCAAAAAACTTTTGATATTGTTCATGTGACATGCCTTTTCGTGAGCCCGTCATACCGTATTTCATTATATCGCCATCAACATTCGCATCGTTTTATCTTCAGTTGGCGAGCGCCTTGGCTGAGCGACCTAAACTTAATCCGATAGTTTCCGCACGACGCGCATTTTCCACATGTGATGCAGATAGGCTTACCGCCCTTACCGTGGCATTTATGACATGAGGCACAGTTCAATGTGAATCCAGATCCTGAGCATGTTTGTTTTTCATCCAGAAGTGAAGCGCACCTATAGCATTGTTCATTCTTAATCATATTATCTCCTTGTTGTTAACGACATCAAACCAGGCAATCTGACATGTCGGGTGATCTGAAAATGTCCAGACTTCGCCATTTATTAGCAAACTTCCTACACCGTCATGTATCTGTGGTTGTATACATAGTCCAAACCTCACGATCCCACCTGCAGGCGTAAACACATACTTTATCAAATCGCCTGCTTTCGGGACCTGCGTAAGTTTTACGCTTGCATGGTTTACTCTCATTCCTTGACCGCTGTACCATGGTTTCTTGGGCATCATTGGGTTCATTTAACTTCCTCGAACCATTGCTCAGCGTTGTCATCACTTGCGAAAGCGAATTTGGTTCCACCACCAAGCAGGATTTGTCCAGAGTTCTTGACGTTTGGATCCCATTCGCGCAGAATCAATCCTGGCATCTTCTCTTCGTTCATAGGATGGCAGTAATTCACCATCATACCCTTTCTCGGGACGACCTCAAATCGCACGTGGAGTGTACCAAGTTTTTCAGCGAAATCAGCTGCAATCTCAGCATCAATTTCGTCAGCTATCTGTTGAGATATTATATCTCTTATAGTATCTTTTTTCAGAGTTTCTGATAGCCCCTCGGGTGTGTCCGTGATTGGTTCGCTGGCCCATTTCGTTCTTAGCTTTCGAGGCTTTGGCGGAACGTTTACCTTAATTTCAAACCCGGGGATATCCATGACTTATTCACCCTCATCGCAGTTGTGAAACTTGAAGTTGACATCGACGCTGACTGTCATTTTTGGAATGCAGATATGGTTTGCCATATTGTGCTTCTTTGCTTCTTTTGGTGTGAAGAACCAGTCGGCGCCCTTCTTCTTACGACTGAGCTTTTTGAAGTAATTGTCCTTCTGCCCACAGTTACGTGCCATCAGGGTGTACAACTTCTTGTCTAGTCGGTCGGATTCTTTGGTGCTGACTTTCATTTCTTCAACCTTGCCGACAGCCCATGACGAAACATCATGAATCAAATATGTTGCGTCAGGCGAACAAAATCGCATGCCTTCAGCACCACATGAAGCTAAAACAGTACCACACGACATTGCTTTTCCAAGTACAATTGTAGCGACCGGAACTTCTGATGCTTTGATTGCTGACACCATGGACATCAGCGAATATACAGCGCCACCATAACTATCAATAACGATAGGAATAACAGGTTGACCGGTTCCCTGGGCTTTTGCCATGTCCTCGGAGAACTTCTTAGCTGCTTCCTCATTAAACTTGTTGACGTACACAATCACTGGCTCGTTCTTGAGCGCAGCTTCAGACTTCAACAAGTTACTCACTACCTTCTTTACAAACATTCTTTTCCCCTATTCCACTCTGTGAAAGCCTCGTCGGTCTTAAAGCCGGCAGCTGTTTCATATTTCCAATTATCCCCGAACATTTCGGCGATTGTTTCATCATCTGGTGCGACTGGCCTGAAATACCAATCGGCTTCACAATGCCTGTTGCTGACCGCTCTCGGCGATTGTTTTCGCAGTTGGGCAACTTCAGTCTGCGTTTTATATGAAATGATAGACATAATGCTGTCTTCGAGTTCATCAGGATTCGTGTTTTCCCATACCGTATAGAACTTTTGCACTTTAGTCATCCTCGTTGTATTTGTATTCATATGGGAGGTGAAATATTTCACTCTTGGGTAATGTCATAGGCTGAACAGAACATATGTCTTTGGCACTCATATACATACTCCGACGCTTAGCATCGACCGCGTCTTTTGCTTCCTGTTCTGTTTTGTAGAATCGGTTTTTCCATTTCTTTTTCTTGCACTCGAAAAGTAATATTTTGTTTTCAGCATCAATGAGTAAGGCCGAAAACGATGTATACTGCATATACGGTGAATTGATTCCTATCGTCCAAATCAAATCTCCGGTTTTGAACTCATCTTCCTCGAGGCACTCATTTTCCTTCAGCATGCTTCTCCAGAAAGTGGAACGTGTCAGCCACAATCTTACGATAGTTTTGACGTGTTAGTATTGGTCGATTGCTGAACGTGTGACAGTTTTGGGTCGTGCATTTTGGGCAGACATAATGATGAATATCAGGGGATGTCTGATCAGTCGTTGGTTGCATAATCAGTTCGCATTTATCGCAAACAGGTGGTCCTAGCATTCGCTTTTCTCCTTGATTTCAGTTTCATCCGCGTTTTTACGTCTTACAACATCACCTTGCTTGAACCCATGTTGTGTATACAAATGCTTGATCCCTTTTGAAACCTGCTCCCATGTGAAAAACAGTGGGCAGTTATTCCAGCGTTCGTAGTCTTCAGCAACGGCAAATTCGTTTTGGTTCTTGTCGAATTGAACAAACACTCCGTTGGAGATTGGAAATGACTCGTGGTCGACAACAGTTCCCTTAAGCCAAATATAATGGCATGGTTGATGCCTGAAACCATACCTGCCTCCACTCCAATCTGCTTTCAGTTTCCATGGAAATGGACGTATCAACACTTTGTCGTCTGACTTGATGTTCTCGGTGGGCTCACCGATTTGAGGCAAAACTTTAGGAGGGGCCGGATGAGTTGACGGGCCAATTCGAGCCCTTGCTTTGGCAAATCTTTCTTCGTTAGTCATTGTTTAGTCCAATATTGCGAGGATTTCACCGACTTTCTTACGCGATGTGCCCTTGGACGACAAGCTTCTTTGGACATTTTTTACCTCAACAATCCTATACCCGTAAAAAGCATAAAGGCCGCGTGATGCCGGACAGTCAGAATTTGAGATATAAACCTTAGCGCCACGTTTGTGGGCATCAACTCCCGCCTTTGCAAGGTCAGATTGTTTATCCCTATCAAAGTTGCCAACAAAGCCAACGAACTCTTGCTTTGGGTTTTTGATGCTGATATACGGCGGGTCACAATAGACCAAATCGCCCTTCCCGAACCCATCGAAATGCTGCTCAAAACCCAACCACTTAACACAAACACGTTCTGATGCCAAGAAATCGCGGGCATATTGCATGTCTTTACCGGTCAGGTTGACAACGGCTTTCTTTTTGGCATGGTTCCATGGAACATTGAAATACCCTTTCTTCGGGTTGTATCGCATCAGGCCATTGAAACAATTCTTGTTCAGATAAAGTGTTCTGGCTGCCTGGTCGATGTCTTTCGTTCTTTCCTCGAAGTGGACCTCTTCACGATCCTTGTTCCGGATTTCGTAGTATGCATCTTCGCCAAACGGAAGGGCGTTCACTTTTTCTTCGAGGAGCCCGGGTTGCCTGATGAACATTTTATGGACATTGATAACTTCCCAGTTCTCGTCTGAGAGCATCACATTCGTGACCTCTTCCGGGATTTCGACGTTGAGTGCTGAGCCTAATGTCCCACAGAAGGGTTCGAAGTATGCCGTCACACCATCCCACTTGAAATACGGGGAAATCTTGGCCATAACTTTGGCTTTATTACCAGCATATTTGAAAATTGTCTTATTCGCCATTGTAATCCGGTGTGTTTGCGGTTGGATCATTCCAGCCTCTGTTTCTTGAAAGTTCATCTAGTCGGTCGCATGCATCTTCGTATTCTTTATTTTGCTCTGCTTCATCGGCTTCTTTCACCAAGCGCATTGCATGGGGACACACCTTCCATGTATGATAATATGTCGTAGCGGCTGGGGATTTCATTGATGTCTATTTCGTAGACTCGGCGCTTATTCATCATACGTTTCATCATATACCATGTGCGTGTCTACGGAGTAATTCGCGGCGTGTTCAGGTACACCCCATTGACACTTCTTACTAAAGCGGATTGCTGCGTCTTCATTCTTGCAAACGCGGAGGATTTTCGTTTCAGGAAATCCATCCTTCGTGAATGTCGTATACATCACAATATACACAAATTTCGTTGTATACCTGGCAACCATAGCACCCCTTTCTTGCTTACATTATATGGGATGAGCGTCAGGTGTTCATTTACTTTCCGGCTTCAAACCAACCCCAACCTAAAATCCGACTGCACAACTCGCTGAAATCTCCGCGTTTTTCCATGATGTCATCCGCAAGATCGCGACCTAGGTTACGTGTGCCGTCAAGAGCGGCCATAAGTTCGTGAGCCTCAAGTTTACGATCACGGTTACCCATTCCAAGGTTACGGCCCATTGAATATACATGCCCAAAGAGTTCATCAACCAATTGTTGAAACTTTTCCAGGTCATCGTCTACAGTTGCATCGATGTACTTACCGTCTGGCGTAGTACACGCTGAGATCTTACCTGATTTTATCGCTTCATCAGACTCTTTTTCTGTCAGGTATACAAGGCGTGACGTTCTTGGAGGCGGAACAATCTCCAGGCAATGCTCGCCATATTCGCATGCTGCGATCAGTTTATACTTCTCATCGCCTGATTCAAACGCCGCCCTATCTTTCGCCTCTTCTGCTGCGGCCAAGTCTGAAAACTCTTTGAGCTCTTTGACTAGTCGCGCTTCTTCAACCCTAAGGGCTTCATTTTCTTCTTCTGTGTTCATTTCGTTTCCTCCTGTTTTTTCGGTGGTTCGACTGGCACAAACATTCCACCGTACTTGATGTAATCGTTGTAATTGTCGAACCCTTCATAGTCATCATGGGTTTTTCTGTGCCACGCAAGAAGCTGGTCTTTTATGGATATTTTGCCCATGATGTGCTCGAGCTCTTTTCGTACTTCTTTATCGTTCATTTGTTGTGTTCCAGTCAAAGGCAAAACTTGATTCATCAATTGCACACCCCCAAAGGGCTTCCCGACGGATTGTTTTTTTGATGTTGTTGTCTGACATCCCGTAAAGTACACCCTGTGCTGAAGAGTATGCGTGATATTCGTCTTTTGCCCTGAGTTGAGCCTGTTCATATTTTGATTTTGCATCGAAAGACACAACGTAATCTTCAAATGTTGGTGTGAAGTGAGAGCCTGTGACATATTGTCTGTTTATTATGTGGTTTACCTCGTGGACGATTACTGCAATCGTTTGTAGCTCGATAACAGGATCTATTTTATAGCCGTCGTCGCAGATCACATGTTTCAAATCTTCCACTTTGAAGCTGTCGTTTTGGTGAAACAGCGCTTTAGATAGAAATATTTCATTGCACAGCGTCGCACCAGAAAACGGAATCAAATCTTTGTATGTTAGTTGGTATGCGGATTTGATCCCATTAATGATGTATGGGATCTCAGGGGTGACATCTTCACCGACGACATACACGGGCGTGCCCCGTTTTCTAATGTATTTCGCTGTATTCCGGACGACTTCTTCTGTATGATTGAGCATCGTGTTCAGGATTTTTTTGAACGTTGGGTCGTTGTTTCTATTTCTCATGCAATGATTTCTCTTCGTTCATTGTTTCTTTAGCAATATGTATACAAAAATATACTCAACATTTTGAGTTTCCGCAAGATGAACATGTCACGCAGCCTTCCTGATACACCAGAGCATTGTCACCGCAGGCATCGCACTCCTTTGAACCGCTCACGACCTCGCCGTCCTGGATATATTTCTTTAGGATTCTTGATACGACCTTGTTGAAACTCGTGAAATCAATTTCGCCTGATTTATTCAATTGTTCAACAATATATTTAACATCCGCCCCATGCCTGAGGGCCAATGAGATCGTTCTAGTAAATGCCGCGTGCAACGGATTATCAAACATTTTCACAATGTCCTTGATAACAATCTGTGAACCTTCCTCACCGAAGCTTAAATCGTAAATGCTGTTCTTTGTCTTTCGTGGGCGCTTGATGATTTGACCGGTCTTATACTTTCCAGGGATCTCAATTGAGGAACTAAGTCCTGCCATCAACTCGTAGGGACGACCTTTGTACATCCCAACAAGAATCACCCACTTTTCTCCTTTGATCGATGCGTGACGAATCTCACATTCAAGCGAGTCAGGGCGTTTCGGGGCGCTGACCGCTGGGAAAAAGTCGTCCTTGTGTGCACTATCGTTCTTATCATCTGCAGAAACCAACACACCCGTTCGGCAACCATCTCGATAAACAGTGAAACCCTTACATCCTGATTTCCAGGCAGCCTCGTAAATCTTGCGAACTGTTTCCTTTGAAACGTCTGCTGGTAGATTGCACGTCGACGAAATTCCATGGTCAACCCACTTCTGGGCCTCTGCTTGGATTTTCACACGTTGTACCCAATCCAACTCAGGAGCCGTTGCGCCCCAATACGGTGAGTTCTCGATGTTGTCGTCACCTGTCACATCCATCCACTTTTTAAGCATGTGATGGTAAACATCGTACTCGACCCACTCATCACCCATCGCATCAACAAAATCAGCCTTGAGATTCTCCCCATGGGTGATTTTCCTTCGGCGGCGGTACTTGAGCATGAAGACCGGCTCGATCCCTGAAGTTGTCTGTGTCATTGTCGAAACAGAACCCGCCGGCGCTGTTGTTGTCAACGCAATATTTCTGCGACCATATTTCTTGTACAAGCTGGCAAGCTCTTTGTTTGAAGCCAATAGTCGTACCAAGTACGGAAGATCTGTTTCACGTGCTGCATCGAAAATCGGAAATGCGCCACGCTCTTTGGCCAGCTTGCATGATGAGATGTGAGCATTAACACCAAGTGCCTTGTAGATTTCCCCGATGACCTTGATCGATTTGTTGGATCCGTATTTCACGCCCAGCATTGCAACAGCGTCACCAACTGCGGTGACACCCAATCCTGTTCTTCGTCCCAGGAGTGCCTTCTTCTTGATTCGCTCCCACAAATCTAACTCAATAGCCTTGACACTTTCATCCTCTGGATCAGCCTTGATTTTGGCGATGATTTTGTCAACGCTTTCAATCTCCAAATCAATCAGGTCGTCCATGAGACGTTGCGATTGCTGGACCACCTTTGAAAAACGGTCCCACTCGAAGCGAGCATTACCGGTGAATGCGCCCTTGATGAACTTGGCGAGGTTGATGAGCAACAATCTGCAACTATCATCTCGACAAAGAACCAGCTCCGCACACGGGTTGCATGATTCTGTTTTGAAACCCAAGTCGGCGTAGCAATCTGGAATTGAGCTCTTAATTACGTTGTCCCAGAACAGAACACCCGGCTCAGCCATTGTCCATGCCGAATCAATAATCATGTCCCAGATTTTTCGGGCGCTGACAGATTTTGCACATTCAGGATTAGCTGAGTCTACTGGCCATTGTTGTGTGTAATTCTTGTTGCTGGCTGCTGCCAGCATGAACTCATCTGTTAGGCGAATTGAAATATTGGCGCCGGTGACTTTATCGAGGTTTCGCTTAATGTTGATGAATGTTTCGATCTCAGGGTGGCGAATATCGATTGAAATCATCAGTGCACCACGCCGCCCTCCTTGAGCAACTTCTCTTGTCGAGTTGGAGAAGCGTTCCATGAAGATTGCAAGACCGTCCGTTGTCCTGGCTGCATTGGATGTAACCATTCCCTTCGGTCGAAGGTTTGAAATGTCAAACCCAACGCCCCCACGACGCTTCATTATCTGGACTTGCTGCTGATCTGTGTGGAGAATGCCTGCGTATGAATCCTCTGGAGCACCAATGACGAAACAGTTTGAAAGTGACTGGAGCTGGTGGTCGTTTCCAATGCCTGACATCGGTGAACCTTGTGGAACAACCTCCCATGATGAAAGCAACCTGAATATTTCAGATTCATTCATTGGGTTGGGATATTTTCTTTCGATTCTTGCGAATTCTTTTGCTAATCGTTGATGCATACCATCTGGCGTGTTTTCCCAGATGGCACCATATTTGTCTGTCAGCGCATATTTGGTCGTAAAGACCGTTGCAGCAAGCTCATCACCGCTGAAATATTTTCGTGATGCTGCTAACACCTCCTCTTTCGTATACATTATCAATTCACTCCTTCTGTCTTCCACGGCTCGCCGTCACTTTTTACTTTTTTCCACGCATCCATTAGTGTTGCTTTTGCGCTGCTGTCTGATTGTCTTATTGTTTCTGACAATGTTAAAGACTTGTCATCAAGTATTTCAAACATTGACATTGCTGTGTCAATTGAGATTGGAAAAAGTATGCCATCTCTTCCTGCTCTGTTTTTTGCAATGAAAAGACGCCCAACGCCGAGATCTTTTTCGGCTGCTTTTCTTGATATGCTTATGACAACGTCTGCAACCATGGCTTTGCCATATGCCTCTGACATGTTTTCGAGGCCTACGACGTCCGATTGCGCGCTGTCTTTGTTCGCTTGTGATGCTGTCCAAACTGGAATGTCTAATTCCATGGCAAGGTTTCTTAGTTCTTCATAAATGAATTTTAGCTCATGTCGAAGCTCGCTCGATTTCCTGTCTGACCGCATGATGTCAGCATAGTCTACGAGGACGATGTCAGGTTTGAAGCCTTTCATCGCGAGTTTTTCGATGTGGTTGCGCAACGTTTGAACTGTCGCGCTTCCTGTCGGGTACTCTTTGATGATTAGTCGTCCGAGACCCTTTTTGTCGTATACACCCTTGACTAATTCAATATTGTCCTGTACATCATTTGAAGGTATTCCGCATAAATTGCTGTCATATCTGATTCCGACTTTAGTTTCTGACAGTTCGAATGTATAATGCAGTACATTCTTTTTCGCACGCATTGCATTTGCGCCCAATGCAACAAGCCAATGTGATTTTCCCACGCCTGTGTTGGCAACGATAATTCCAATTTCGCCTCTTCCGAGACCACCGCTGAGTATGTCCTTCGCATCTAGGATTGGAAATCCTGTTGGGATAGCGTTTCTGTTTATTTTCAGAAACCTCGCTTCGATATCTTCAAAAAAATCATGGCCGACTGTGTGAGGCATTCCCAACGAAATAGCGTCCTTCATCAACACCATGACTTCTTCGAACCCATCGCCCTCAATCAACGTGACAGACTTTTCCAACGCAGCCTTGAATGCTTGTCGCTTACAGAAGTCTAGCGATTTATCTTTGACGTAAGCGATGTCTCCTGGGTTGCGGTTGGCCTTGACACGAAGCAAGAACTCGATAATTTGGTCACGTAGAATGTCATCTTCGCCGTCGGACAACTCATCGCGGATGACGTTGACGAGTAAACCCAATGTCGGAAAGCACTTGTATTTCTGGTGATACATGAAGTATTTTTCAGTTAGAAACTGGAGATACTCAACATCAAAAAAGTTCGGGCGCATGACCTCAACCATTTGAGATGCCCATGGAATGTCAAAAATTAGGCCCTGAAAGATTTTCTCTTGAAATGATTTTCCATGTTGGGCAAAATATGGTACATTGTTTGCGTTGTCGATGATGTTCTGCATGAAGTTGTTTTTCGATTCCGCCACTTATTGCCTCTTTGGTGCCTAACTCCGACACGTTCGTATGCATAAATAATAGGAAAGCAAACCCGTATTTACATGTTTATTTTCGCTGGTGTGTTGTGCAGATATTTATAGAAAGAAGAAAAGGATAACCTATGAAAATGACAAAAAATGGCCTGACAAGGCTCATTCGAGAATATGCTGATTTGCACCAATCAGAGCTCGAAGATTACGGTCTAGGGCCTGGTAGTCGCGAAGTCCTGACCGGTGATGTTTTATGGCTCAACCAGGGCGGACTGCAAAATCGCTCATCAGGACGAACAGCGTGGCTGCTCGCAGGAACTGAAATTGAAGTGGGACGCACAAGCGATGATGGATCGCGAACAGAAGTGTATGACCTTCGTAGAGACAGACTCTTTACAGTCAACACGCGTGACCTAATAAGCGGGACAGAATGAAAATTACAAAAAAACGACTAACAAAACTCATTCGTGAAGCCGGACTGGCTGATATTCGAGATTCAACGCTTGATTGGTACACAGATCACAATGGTGAACAACGTATGGTTCCCGGGGCTTCAACGCCACGCCGGAGACCACAACAGAGTCGACCACCTAAGGCTTCTGACTTTAACCTCGCTCAATATGTTGGTGAATACATTGCTTACGGTGCACCTGGTTATAACGCTGAGAAGTATGCAATTGAACAAGTCGCCGAAGATGAAGGCGTCCCTGTTCAGCGGGTCCAGGCTGCTGTTGAAGAATGGGGCACAGAATATTCTGGCTAGCGTCGAATTGACATAATCGCGGCGAAGTGTCGATCAATATCAAATTTTTGCATGCCCGATTGGATTAACTGACGCATCAACTGCATCTTGTTTCCCTCACCCTCATTTTCAATCTGATGATTTACCTTTTGAATCTGGTCTCCTGATAGTTGAGATGTATCCAGGTAAATCAGTCTCCAGTTTTTCAGCGCCAAATCTCTAGATTCAGCAATCCGATGAATCGTTTTGGCTGCCTTTGTTTTCGCCAATTCGATGGCGCTATCAACAACATCGTTATGACTAATGAACTCGGATCCACCCAGTTGCGGGAACCACTTTGCCATATTCTTGAAGCCTACACCTTTCACACCAGAAACGTTGTCACTCGGATCCCCGATGAACACCCTCGCTGAACAAAAATTCTGTGGAGAAACACCAAACTTGTCTATAACAGCCTGTTCTGTAATCAACTTTTTCTGTCCGGGCGACCATTGTTGCACTCGTTCATCGATGAGCTGATAGAAATCCTTGTCTGAAGACACCAGAATGACCCTGGACGTCTTGAAATGGTACCGGCCTAGGTAACCTATAACGTCGTCTGCTTCGCAGCCTGAGACGTACACCTGTGTCACCGGCAAACATTTCAATGCACGGGTAATAAACAGAACTTGCATGGCAAAATTCTCAGGTGTCGTTGGAATGTCATCGCCGTAGTACCGATTCATTTTCGGTGCCTTTCGACCGTTCTTATACGACGCTGAAATTGCTCGTTTTCTTTGGCTTCCGCCTGACTCGAAAACAACGATTACCTTTTTTGGATTGTATGTTTCGCACAACCGTCCCAAACCACCAAGAAAGCCCATAACTCCGCCGACTGGTTCTCCGGTGGATGCCATTGACGGGTTGGCTTTGAAATGCCTGATGAACATGTTCATGAAGTCGATAATCAAAACTGGACGATCTTGGTGGGCAGGCTGATTCATCTTATGCAATTTCCTCTAGGACATCGGCGTCGATGGCTCCTAGCTCATCCGCTAAGGCACTTACCTCTTCATATGAGTTCTCGTCGATTTCCATGTCATATGGGTTCGCTATTGTTTTCACGTAAACCTTGTCGAACAAATCTGCGAGGTACGGACCATATTCATCGCTATCTAGGAGTTTGTTGAATTTCGATTTGTAGAACTTCTTTTCGATAAGGACTTCGCCGGTTTCTGTGTCGGTGACAATGAAATCTTTGCTTGCGCCGGCTCCGCTGACTGATATCGTTTTCCCATCAATATCTTCAGGGCCGTGTTTCCGCAACACATCAAAAATCTGCTCATGTTCAAAAATGCCCTTACCAAAGTGGATTTCGAATTTGACTTTCCGGAAGGGCATGGCAACCTTGTTTTTGATTGTCTTTGCCCACACGTGGATGCCGATCACATCTCCATTTTTGGCTTTGATTTGTTGACCGGCACCGAGCCTGATCCTTACTGACGAATGGAATGGGATCGCGGCACCACCTGGAGTCGTCGTTGGGTCACCAAACATCACACCGATTTTCGTTCTCGTTTGATTCAGGCAAACAAGGAGGACATTTTGGCTTCCAATGACACCTGTGATTTTGCGCATGCCCTTTGAGATAGCTCTTGCTTGAAGTCCAATTGAGTTTTTGTCGTAATCACCGTCAAGTTCTTCCCTTGGGGAACATGCTGCGACAGAATCCCAGATTATTGTAATCGGCACGTCTTTTTTCATAGCTTTCGCTTTCAAGATCGTGGACTCTGCGGTTTTCAAGACGTCTTCTGTACAGTGTTGGTCAACATAAACGAATCGTTTTGAAATATCGATACCGAGCATTGCCAGATTCTCAACTGAGGTTGCGTTCTCGGTGTCAATATATACAGCCAGCCCGCCCATTTCTTGAGTTGACCTTGCAATCTGGGTTGCGATGTGTGACTTGCCGATCGAAGGCGGACCGAAAATTTCGATAATACGACCTTCTGGAAGCCCGCCATGGCGGCGGTTTGCGACCATGTAATCAATCTGGCGTGATCCTGTTGGAATCCACCGCTTTACATGTGTAGGAGAAATTTCGGTGCCTAGATTATACGCAACCTTTGAACCAAATTCTTTGTTTAGCGAGGCAATCAGGTCTTTTGTAAAGTCCTCGGTCAACTCGTCTTTCTTAGCGACTTTCTTTTTTCGTGGCGCTGGTTTCTTTCTTGGCGTTACTTTCTTTTTTACTACCATAATTTTCTCCATGTATGTAATATTAGTATTTTTACCTCCAAAGAACAAAGCGGGGATGACAATAAATGCCGTCCCCGCTTTGTCGCTGACCTTACACAGTCATTTACATCTTGTCTAAATCAGCGAAAGCGTCGTCCAACTCTTGGAACGTCGAAGGCTTAGCAGCATCACCTGCTTTTTCCTCTGACTCGTCGGCTTTCTTTGGGGAATGACGAGGAGCCGAGGGCGCATCGTCGTCTGGGTTCTCCAACCACGCGTTGATGATGTTTTCCAACTCATCGTAGCTTTTCAAGGTGAACAGGTCATCAAGGTTCGGGATGGCGTCGAGCCATTCCTTCGCTTGCTTCTTGTCCTCACTCAACGGCGAGCGAACTGGACGAGCTCGAGGAGTCGTCTTCGCGTACTGCTGACCAGCAGGCTGGGTCACGGTGACCTTGATGTCAAATCCGTTCTTCGGGTCTGTAATATCGCCAAAGTCAGAATCAAGCATTGTGGTAATCAAGTCCTGGTAAACCTGCTTTCCGAAGCCCCACAAACGAACGCCCTTGTCCTCTTCACCACGAACGATGACTGGGACGTATGAACGCATTTTCGGGTATAGCTTCTTGCAAAGCTCGTAACCTTCCTTTGTGTCCTGGGCACGTAGCTTGTTGATTAGCTCCTGAATTGGGTCAGGCTTACCATACTGGTTCGGTGACAACAGGCCGCGATTGCTTCCGATGTTGTAGTAGAACCAAAGTTCTTTAAACGGTTGTCCGTCGTTGTCTGGAAAAGAGATGAGTCGTACAACGGACTCCTTACCCTTCTCAGGTCGCCAGAACGCATTCTTTCGAGAGCCCTCACCATTCAATTGGGCCAACTTCTTACGTAGTGCTTCTAAATTAACTGCCATCTTAAACCTCCAAGTTTATAAATTAGGCTTCCACAATTTGCAATTTGTCAAATTTGTATGTTATATCTTATTGTTTTTGTTGCTGTTGTTCAAATATTTATTTAGTGTTTGGTGCTTTTGCGTTGCCACCGGATGCCGCGACTGCGGACTTCTTGTCTGGATATGCTGAGTCTGTTCCCAGCGGAGTCGTGACACCGGCTACACCGGCTGCAACGCTTTGCTCTTGGGCATCTTCCTCATTTTCAGTCGATGCGTCTGGTTCTACGAGCAATTCAGTCGATGGATCATCGTCCTCACCCTTATCATAGATTTCATGCATCCACTTTACAACTTCCCAAAGGCTCTTTTCCTTGTTATTCTTCATGTATCTAAATATCCTGTTGCATTCGTTTTGACAACATTATATTCACTTTTGTTTCATTTCATTGAACTCTAACGTGCGGCACATTTGTAGCGCGCTGGCCAATGGTAGGTTCTCATTCGCGTAAAAACGGTTCTCGTCATATTGAAACCCGGCCGATGTCAAGATGGCAACCCACTCGTCCACCGTCACCTTGAAACCATACTTCGCTATGTAGAATAGCGTTCTATGAGATGACGACATTTTTGGACATGCTTCATTGTATTTGTAGTTGCGATTCAGTTTTTCTCGGTGCCAATCAGACGTTTCCGTCACAAACAAATCAGCGTGAGGACCACCGACACGACCCAGTTCATGAAGTAAGGCAACCCTCACCAACGATCTATGATTGACAGTTTCATGAAATATCTTCGTCCGCTTAGCCACATTCAGTGAAAACGATATTAATCCCCCTGGAACCCCGCCCAAATCTGGGGTTATGTCTCTCGGCGCAAGAAATAATCGTTCTCCAAGATCTGCTTCGATGCCTTTAATTGCATCGACGGATTCGGGAAAGAACTTCTCGAGAAGTGTCAAATACATGCTATACGTTTGTTTTAGTTCTTCAAAATTTTCCATGATAACATTATAGTCATATAGCGGAATATTTTCAATTACTTTGAGTAAATTGTTGGTTTTGAAACCAATTTAGCACTAGCAAAACTGATGCCCTTGTCGAGGTGCAGCACGCCACCATTCTCCGCAGCACGTAAGGTGATGACGAGATATTTCGTTGCATCACGTTGTTTCAAATCGTCATCAAACGAAATGCTAAAACCTTCAATGTCTTTACCTTTTGAAGTCTTCGTCATCGTTCTTTTGACGTCACCGAAGGCCTCAGCCATGGTCTCGTTTGCCCGAATTGCTTGTTGCAAGATAGATGCCGCTTTGATTGCGTCAGTCTTTCCTTCTGCTTTTTGAGTTATACCGAGATCGCGTAATAGGCCTTTTGGATCAGTTTCAGCCCGGCCTTTAGTAAACGCGATCTCTTTGCTAAAGGCACCGCCGGTGCCATACGCTCCCCGATAGTCCACCTTACTCTTACTGGCTTTTTCCTCATGTAGAAAATCTTTAACCGCTTCTAAAAGCATCGCATCAAGTTTGTCGTTCATTGTATCACCTTTCCACATAATAAATATCAAACAATAGCCAGCGTCGATGGAAACTTTGTGTTTTCAAACTGAAGATTCCTCAGAGCGGATTTCAATTTTTCAATGTCGTGCTTTGGAACCTCAGCTACTAAAGCATCATGAATCACCAATTGAGGCTTTAAGGAAGGTACCGCGTCACACAGCTTCGCGAATAGTAATACTGCCAATTCGGCAGCGGTTGATTGAATGTAGTGGTTAACCCTTACTCTTTCCGTTTTTGTCGCGTCGAAGAGCGGTCTCCCGAAAAAGTTCCTGACCAATCCTTGTCTGGCTTGTTCTTCTAGCATTTCCTCTAGGCTCGACACATCAAAAAATGCCTTGACGTTTGCCACGACTGATGTCGCCTTACTTTTTGACTTTACTGTTTCTATGAGGCTACGTGCTGACGCTCCATATAATGCTGAGATCGTCGCGAGCTTGGCTACTGGTCTTGTCGAAATATCACAGGCATCCATAAGATGCTCATACACATCCATGTCTCCGATATCATGTTTCAATAGCATTAGGGCAACTCGTGGCTCCATGGACGTGAAATCAATAATTGCTATGTCTGATTCTTCATTTGACGCCCGGAGAGCTTTTCGTGATTTTGCAGGGGCGACAAGAAAATTCGGCCCCTTGGTAATCGTCAGGCGACCCGTTGCAGAACCCGCCGTTGAGTACTTCACCCTTGGAAGAATTCCGGTCAAAATTGATGCCTTGAATGCATTCCCTTTCATGATTTGTGATTCTTGGCGGATTGTGCTCCATGGCTTCGGAACCGTGTAGATCCTGTGCAAACTGTCAAGGAAACCCCGAACCTGCAGCCATGTTGACAAGTACGTTTGGTTTTCATCGAAACTCATCGCTTGCTTCATTGCCCGAAGAGCAGCCGCGACAATCTCATCCCGCTTCTTTTTTGCAATCATGACGGGCCACAATGATGAATCGCTTGTGAGGATGTTCGTCATGGCAAGTGTTTCGTCACCAACGAATTGGTACTTTTCATTGTCGACGATCGATAGAAATTCCTCGAGCATATCAAGCGTCAGAATCCCGTCAAGATCTTCTGCAACATTGCCGACCCTAAGAAGCTCATTTTTGATTTGGAGGCATAAATCCATGTAGTAATACTAACAAAGTTATGCCAGATTTTCAGGACTTTTTTCGTTGCGATGCATTCGCAATTTCGACAGTGATGATCGTATCTTCAATTTCGCTGTCTACATGGACAAACGATCCGTATGCATCAGTTTGAATCATATCGACGTTTGTTTTGAACTCGCCTCGGTTGATTGTGTGGCTCACACTTGTTACTGCATAAAAATTGTCAGCAGATGTATTCGTTCCCATGTCAACAAAAAACTTCTGCGCCATCCGGAAATACGGGCATCCAAATGTTTCCAGCCTCAGTGTCGTAGGGTGAACCATCAGTGGGAGTGACATATCTTCCTTTGCTCCGACTCCATCTTTTCCAGTTATTGCCTTCGTTAGCGCGATTGACAGGAGGGCATCATTTTGTTGAGATGCCAAATTCGCCGACAGGATACCAGATCCTGCTGATCCATATATAAGACTCGGGGCAAACTCAAAAAACAGTTCTTTGATGTTGTTTTTTGCCTTTTTGAAATTGAAAACCTCTGTTGCGTTGAGGCGCTCCCTTAGTTCAATTTCTTTCTTTGGTGGGAACGGGAGTTTATCAGCCTTCGATATCCTTTTTATTTCCTCGATGATGTCATCAATTTTCTTTGTGCCGCCGTCGAGATGGTCAGCAAGTGAAGCCGTAAGTTTTCTATCACGGAGAGTTTTGTATGTTGCGGCTGACGTTTCGCTGTGCCTCGCCCCTCTTTCGTTTGCAGGACCATTAAGCGAATCATTTACGAAGTGACCTAATCGAGCTGCTTTGTTGAATGTGTCTATGATCGGCATAACCTGGCCAGCGGCGGCATCAAAAAATGTCACCCGGGTGATGTTCTTTCCTGAGTTGTCGGAACTCTTTCTTGTCACAATATTCATTGTCACATGTGGTGGTCTAAACGTTGGCCTGATTCGTTTCATTTCATAAATGTTTCGCAAATTCTCATGGAGCTTATTGTTGAACGATTTTCTGTTTCCTTTTTTGCTTAGTATCCTGTCAATCTCCCTTCTATACACAGCGGCATGGGTTTTATCATCTCGCTTGTCAGGCCTGTAAATCCCTGATAGACCATACGCGCTATTTCCTTGAAATGACAAAAAGTACTTCTCTACAAACTGCAGTAATTCATACGCTGAGATTTTTGTCTTCTTTTTCGCTTCGGCAACGAGATATTTTCGTAAATCGTCAATGTCAATTGGGAACTGCGAAATATTGTGATCATACATCGCCCCGGCTGAACTGTTGAATGGCGTAAAAACCAACTGCAAATCATTATTGTCTGATGAGAACACTGGCGTCAAAAAGTGCGTCATCAGCTTTCCAAATGAGATATACGACTGCTTTCCAGCTTTTGATTTCTTGTTTTGGTTAAGCTTGCCGGCCTTGGTGAGGTGCCTACCACTTAGTTTCGATGATGTAACGCCGAGCTTAGTCGGTCGAAGAAATGGATCTGGGGTTGAACGAAGGTAGTCGATATGATCATTGATATTATCTTGCACTGTTTTTTCAGCACGACTTAACAATGACTGCTTACCACGGGATCTGACACCGATTAACTTGACAAGCTCGGCGCTGATGTCTTTTAGGCTTGTTCCTGATTTTCTGAGCTTCGCGGATGCCTTATGCAGGGCTTTTTTATCCTTCTTCGTAAGGTTTAGAACGTTCTCTGGGCTTATGCCCATGACGATTTGGGGAATGCTAACGTTCGGCATCCTTTTTTGAATGTCTCGCATCTTTTTCTGAATTGCGTGCATAACAGACATCACGCTAGCAACGCTTTCGTTGTCGGCAACACTTAGGATGTCTGTTGCCGACGCAGCGCCTGTACCTACCATTGCCAAGTCAACGCTGATCGCCACAGTTCCGTCACTTTCAAATTCAAACGAGCTGTTTGTTACAATATATGCCTCTGATATACGCATTGCATTTATCAGGTCGCCCATTTTTGCCTGTGATGCATCGGCATCCCTTTGTATAAACTGGCCGTCTGGGTGCGACCAGCCGTATGTGATATAAAACTGTATGTTTCCTTTTCGTTGTGGTGAAACTAGTGGGGCAATATCCTGCAGGCGGCCTCTGTCGAACAGTTTCATATTCAGCTTCGCAGACTTATGAGAAATAGTTCCAAACGCTGTTGGTACAATGCTAATTTCTATCCCATCAAGACTCAAAAACGGCCGGAACTTATCAATTGGCCTCGATTCACCTGCCTCATATGTTCTATCGGCGTTCACCATTGTTTGTGGAGACGTAAAAACCTCCATTGACGAAACAGCTTGCAAATTTGATTGCTTGCTAGACGCAAACGTGTCAGCAGTTCCAACCTCACCCAAAAACTTGCCTCGGAGAGCCTTTTCAGACTTACCAGCACCTAAAAACCTACCCAGTGAAAAATGTGCGTCTTGCACGAAGTTTCCGGTGTCTTTATCAACGCCGGCTTCCCCTACAGCCGTCGACACTGCGATGTCGATGTACGGCACTGCACGAGACATTTCTAGTGATGTCAAGTTGCTCAGAAACAGTGTGATGATTTCGGTGTCTGCAATGTCATGTCCTCGAGCAGCCGGGAAAACCTGGTAAACAGTCGATGAATGCTCAGCCACTTTCGATGTCTGGATAAGATCTGTGTATATTCCGTAATGCTTTTCTTTTGGTTTACCCCACCCCTGATCTTTACCCGGCAAATTCAATACATCGTCTGGTATACTGCCTTGCTCATCTGCTGGCGTCACGCAAACATCGATTTTTGCATTTTTGCCGTAGCTACTTAGCAGCTTATAGATTTCAGCGTCTGACATGAACTCGACACCGTCACCAAAAATCTCCTGAAAGAATATGTCCTTGCTGGTTTGACGTGTTGAATTTGTTGATTTCGCCGATGAGCTTTCAATTGCAGACAGAAATGCATCCTGCTCGCGCAGTCCGAAGTATCGTGCTAAGTCATTGTATATTTTTCTCGCTGTTCGAACTGCCATTAGATTACCTCTAAAACCGCGCTGATATCGCTTGGGATTACGATCCGAGTGCCCGCGGGGGCCTGAAGCCACCAACCTATACCTGATGCCGCCGCAATAACCCACCAAAGCCGACCGTCTCCATAACTATCGTGGGCAATTACGTCGAGGCGCTGAGCGCCTCTTAACACTGTCGCCGTCGTTTGTATTGTGCCCGCTGAAATCGCATTTCTGAGTTTTATTATCGCGGCGTTAGTCCCTAAAAGCTTGCCGGCTGACACCAGCTTGTCATTTTCATATCTGTTTATTGATGCCATTTATGCCCCCTTCGATTTGTCATTCGGGCCTTTTGCGATCTTTGATAAACGCTCCATTGTTTCCTGGCCAGCTACTGTATTGGAGCCGAACAGATCTGATATTTGCGAGCTTACGCTTTCCAAATCTGCAGCTGATGGCGGCACATCATCGTACACATCACCAAAATCGCCGGCGATACCGCCGACTGGGTGTGATGGCGCCCGTAATTCGCCCTTATAGTCCAACCCAAGTGGCAAGTCATGAATTGGCGCAAAGCCAAGTGATACATCGATCATTTTTGGTGCCCTACTTCCTGGGGTTATCTCGTACGGGTACGTTCCGTAATCGAATGCCAATGATGTGATAACGCCTGCAAGACCTTTACCTCGTGTTGAATTGAATGATCTTATGATTGCATTATTTTCTGGCCTGAAGAAGTCAGACTGCTGCGTATTTGTCGGCGCACGTATTAGTTTTAGTTTTGCATCAAGCTTCGCCTTCGCGGCCTCGACGTCTGCTGATATTGCTTTTTTTGCAGATGCAACGTCAAACGCGATGTCGGCAGCAGTAACCTTTATGATATACCTACCAGATCCTGTTGTTGACTTCGCAATTACGTCGCGCTGATTATCTTTCGTGCCTGGAATGATAGAACCTAAATTAAACTTGCCGGCGAATGATGCTGGCACAAAATTGACAACTGCATAGTCTGGCCATGTAGCTTTCCGTCTTCCGCCGAGACTTGCGTATGGGAATGTTTTAGTAGGATCTTTGAGTTTACCATATTCGAACATTGTGCCGAGTTTGTCAGCTTCAAACTTCTTCCTCGCCTTCTCAATATTGTTTGCTTTTGCAACTTCGTATTCATTTCGTTCGGTGGCTGCCTCAATCGACAGATCGCCAAACAGTTTCTTTGCCGAGCTTAGGCTATAATTCGATTTCAGTACATCACCTAGACGTAAACGAATCATTGGGCTTGCGGCCGGTACTTGTGAAAATGGTTGTGTGAACTTATATTCTGTTTCATTTTCTGAAAACTGTCGTTCGCGGCCTTTGGAGTACTGCGGATAACACATAGCGACTAATTTGTTAACCATAAACCACATCTCATCAAAGTCCTCTTTGTTGAATGCAACAAGTTTGAAACCGAAGCTCATAGAACGCTCTGTGTTATCATAGATTCGAACAGGATCTTGTCGTCCATACCCGATGTTTGAGTTGTATGTTACATTAAAGCTTTCATCAAACTGTGTGATGAACGCAGGTAATGATATAATTTCGTGTGTTCTCAAATCATGAAAATAGAATGGCATGTACTCAGCATCCAGATCATTTTCAATCGATTCTACCTCATCCCGACTTGGCTTTTTGTATGATCTAATCGCGGTGTGCTTACCTGCGGTTTCAGTTTGTCGAACAATCGCGGCGGGGAAAGTATGCAATGACAACGGGTTCCGGCCTCCTGACCACCTAGAGACATGCCGACGCCAATCACCAAGCGCCCTGAAGCTTTTCGAAGATTTATCTTCAAGCTGTTCCGGTACGATGTCTTGGTTTTGAAGCAACACATTTGTAGTGCCCATATCGAGTTGGCCGTTTATCGATTTTAAGGCCGCATCTCCCACACCTGCAGCCATCATCACAAATTGGTATGCTTTTGAGTTCACCAGTTTGTCTATTGCTGCTGCTATTGATGTTAGACCGCTTGAGTATGTTCCTCCGATTTCTCTGAAACCTGCAACAACATCATTCGTATCACGAGTGATTTGTCGAAATAGGTTTGCGTAGTATGACGGAGTCAGCGCCAGGTTGGCTGCAAATACACCCAGGCTTGCCGGGTTTGAAAGCGCCGCTTTAAGACCGGTTTTTCCCACTGACGGGTTGAAACCCAGCAGCAATAAAATTCCAGTCTCGACGCAACTTTTGAAATCGTAGTCTGTGTCTGTGATTCGCAACAGATCATAAAGTATCGTCGTTGCTCCTGTCGTTTCATTTTTCCTATGTGAGCCTAACCCGTACAGCCATGGACTCTCGGGATCGATGTAGTCCTTTGTTTCTCCTTTAGGTAATGCTGAAAGTAATAGTGAGATCGCGAGTAATCCTAAAACACCCTCGATGGCAATTGTCAGCATTCCTGCGCTGCCTACTAGGCCACCGAATGGTGCCATGAATGAGTTCAATTGTGAATGTGACACGCTGTTATATGCTGATGACTGGAGCTTTGGATCGGTTCCACCATCTGATGATATGCCGCGATTGTTGAGATTTGTTTGATTCTGTGTTGTTATCAGATCATTCTGGCCTTTGGCACCATCGATGAGCCTACGGATGTCTGGGTTCGAGCTATAAAGCCCGGACAGTCTTAGGCGATCGACACTTACTCCCTGAATTCCCAATTGCTCAACAGGGTTGGCAAGGTTCCTCGAAAGAAACGATATCGTACCGTTTTCCATGATTGAACCGGCGGCGGTGTAGTTTCCTACACTCTGGGCAAGCAATGCGAGTGCCATCTTCGACATGTCTGAAACTTGAACGCGGCGACCCGACGACTCATTTTTTCCTTGTTTCCCATCCAGGATAAATGATCCCAGATCGCGTTGTATTGTGAACAGTCCTCGTGTCGCGATTTCTTCGTTGGTCGTTCCGTTGTCCTTGATGAACTGTGTATGCTTTTCAGGGGTGTACACGTTATCTTTGGTAAGCTTGTCCAGGACAGCCCTAACTAACGGGTGGTCGTTCCCCTCAACCGAGCGGAGTAGCTCATTGCCCGACGGGCTTTCTTTGCTTCCATCTTTGCTCAGGAGATCTTCTAAATCTTTCGTGTCGAAAAAGGCATCGGATGAAATCTTTGCATTATCGTCTTGTTGCAGGAATGATTTGCCTTCTTTTTGAATCTCTTTTTTTCCTGTTGGGCGATTCAGCGAAGGTGCTTCTGACGCCTCCCATGATGGATAGAATTCGTTGCCTGTTCCGTTTTGTCGCCGGCCAGACGTTGTATAGCTATTGAGATATGAACCGAGTACAGTTATGCCCGACGAACTGAGGTCTGCCTGATTGGGCTCCGTGACCGGGACGCCCTCCAGACTCTTCTTATCATCTGATTGCGGGTCATACGCAGGATCTGTCAGTTGCTGTGCTGCGATTTGCTCGAATGTGTTTTTTGACATTTACTTGTCCTTGAAAGATGCCGCAACTTTCTTGAATGATTCTAACATATCGTGGAGCATAAGATAATAGTGCGACGTAATTTCTGTGTTTGCCGATGTTAGCAAAGATGAGTATACCGCCGCTAGCTCATTTCCAGTTGCGGATTCAGTTACAAGCCATTTTTTGACTGCATCAATTTTTTCATCGTCGGTTTTCATTTACTTCCAGGTAATTTCGTTTGGCCTTTTTGTGTGCTTAAATACGTTCTGTCGTTAGGGCTTGTTGATGCTGGTGTTTTGCCTAGGTCGACAGCCACAAGTGCTTCGGCGAGCTTCTTGCTGTCTATATTCACAGTAAGCTCTATTTTAGTATTGGGCAGGTTATGTGAAACTTCAATCTTACCGCCTTTGAAACCCTTTATAGCATCAAGAACGGGTTGCATCTTTGAGATATTTTCGTTTGTTAGCTTGCCGCCTGCAGTATTGACAGACGAGACCACCTTGTCAATACCGAGAATTGCTGCCTCCATATGCGGTAGCTCTTTTGTGAGCCTTGTAAACGGTGCTTTACGCATCGCCTTTACGGCTATACCGGTGCTGTCTGTAATTCCCAACATACCTGTTTTCAGCGCTATGAATTTATCATTGAGCTTCATAATAGGAACCAGTGTCTGGTCGATGGCCAAAGAAAAAGTGTCGTACGCCGGGGCGATTATTTTTGCTGTTTCGTTTAGCTTACCAGCATCTAAAACTGTCGCGATTTCGGAAAATATCTGCCCAAGCTTTTCGACTGAGTATTTTACATCCTTTTTTAGTTTCTTGATGTTAATTTTTGCTAATTTTTTTGTGGCAGCAGCTAGCTTTTTTTCTATATCTTTTATGTCATCAATCTGTGAAACCATTCTGCGTGCTGCAGACATTTTTTCATAATTCTTCTTTTCAGCTGCTGATATTTTTGCAGCCTCCATTTTTTTCATTGCATCCAAAGGGGCACCTATCATATCAAGCCAGCTGGTGTCTTTATATTTGCCCATTTGCTTAATTTTATTTTCGCTATCTTTTTTTGCAACTTCAATAATTTTAAGCTTTTTTTCTGTAGATTCTTTAACGCCATCATTGAATGTGGCGAGATTGATCTTCGCAGCCTTGACGTCTGCATCTGAAACTTGGCCGATCACGTTCAGCCCTTTGGCCACAACAAGCTTGATCTTAAGGAAAATCCTTTTGCCCTGCTCCATGAAATTGTTCGCAGTTTCCTCCAGCGCTGCTTGCAGCAAGCCCAAAGGACTGCTAAACATGTTCGCGAGTGCATCACCGATTGCACCGACGGTGCCACTGAACCCCTTGCCGTCTCCGGAGACCAGGGCGACGAAACCATTTACTGCGCCCACAACAATGTCGAATATGCCGATCGGAATGTCCAAAAACATAAATTCCAGCGCGCGGTAGAAACCCTTGATAATCGTTGGACCCAAATCGATGACTGCACTAAACAGCATCTTCGGGAACAGCGTGAGGCTTGTCATAAGCCCATCAAACATTCTGATTAATCCAGTGCCGATCCGATCTGTATCACCTTCGAATATGCCGACGAGTACATCTCCGAGACCCTGGAATATTTTTATCTGGCCGCGGATGCCCTTCAGGTACGTCTCAAATATATTCTCCATACCAATTTTTTTGCTCATATCGCGCATAGACTTTACGATTGATGCAGTACCTTCGCCGAACGTTTTATAAATCGTGTCAGGAAGCAATCCCAATGTCAATGCAGCGAGCATGCCTGCTGAGCCAGCGCCAATTGTACCTTCGAGCTTCCCATAATCTTTTTGTAAGCTGCCCTCCATTTTGTCCATTTGACTGTTTATGCTCAACGCGGCGTCGCCTATTGCAATTGCCCAGCCTGCAATCGGTATTAATTTTGTCCCAACTGCGGCAATTTTCGGGCCGAATTTCAGCGCTACACGATCGAATTTTTCAAGTAGCTTTTTGCCAATTTTAGTATTATCGATTTTATTTATTGCTGAGTTGACATGGAGATCCAGCTTGTCGCGAATCGTTGATTGCAGGACAAGCCCTTCTTTTCCAGATGCCTTCTCGACACTTTTTTTAGCTCCGCCCCAAATATTCGCGCCGATGACAGACATACCGATGGATGCAATTCCGCCTATGAGGCTTTTTGCGAATCCTGCGGCGAATGAAAGTGCCATGACGCCGGCGAGTTTCATGACATAGGGCTTAATAAGCGGCCAAGCTGTCTCGAGTATTTTGCCGACCTTAGGTGCCAATGTCGTAAACGCTTTTTGTAAAGCACCAAGCACCGGCTCCATCAGCGGCCCAAACTTTTTAGTTATGTCTGATGATGATGCTTTCTGGAACAACACCGATAACAGACCTTTTCCTTTATTCTCTTCTTTGGCCAGGTCAGATGCCAGACCATCAAGGAATTTTTGTATCGCTGGCAATACTTTTTCGCCTATTTGCCCGACAGCTGCTGATATACCTGAGGTTACGCCCTTCAAAATGAAAGTTGCGAACTTGTTGAATCCGGATTTTAGCTTTTTTAGTATGCTTCCGCCCACACCAGCACGTTCTTCAAATACATTTTCAATGTCAGTGAAGAACTGACCCCACCCATTTTTCGATTGGAATAGTGTTTTGAATGCATGCTTTATGCCGTCAGTGAATCCGTCTATCTTTGCAGGATCAAACAATTCGCCTATCGCCGACAGCATCGTCTGTACACCGGGGAAATATTTCACGAACATTTTTGCAACTTGACGGCCGGCGACGTGCACCTTCAGAAGTACCTTCTGGATATTTTTCAGGGCGCCGCGCATTCCGCCAGCCTTCAGAAGCCCAACGCCAAAGCCTTTGATGAACGCATCAAAGAAGCCGGCATATTTTTCGACGTTCATCAAATGATTGAGTTTCTTGATTTGCTTACCGAGATCTTGCATTACTTTCTTTTGTGTAATTTGCCGCTTGCCGGCTTTATTTGCCTGTTTTTCAATGTTCTCGTATGACAGGCCTTGTTTGTCCAGTGAGAACGCAGCTTCCAACGCTGTTCCTTCAAGACCGGTTGTTTGCTCGAGGTATTGTCGTTGCTGGTAACTCATCTTCGAAATGTCGTTGCCTGCGTTGAAAAATGACTTCCTCAACATATCAATTTTCTTGGCAGGATTCTGCGCAGCCATCAATTTCATAGCATCGATGTTCATACCGAAACCTTGAGCCAATTCTGATGCAGCTTTTGCTGTGTCAGAGAACCCTGAGAATTTCTTCATTGTTCCTGACAGTTGCTTCACCTCGATACCCAATTTCTTTGCATACACAACCATCGGTGCAAATGCTTTCGGGCCCAGGTGACCAAACGTCGAGACTTCTACATTAAGTTCTGCCATTCCTTTGGCCATGGTTTTAACGCCCATTCCAAATTCGTCAGCCGTTTGCAATGTTATTTTTGAGAATTCCTCGAGCGATTTGCCAACATCTTCACCACGGAGTTCAGCGATATTCATCAACTGGCCCATGTTCTCGGCCGTGACGCCCAAGCCTTTTTGCATCATCGTGAGCTGTAAGCCGGACTCTTGGAAAACCCCTTTCAATCGTGTGAACGATTCACCGGTGCCTTGGGCCAATTCGTTTACAGCCTTGAGCGCTCCTGCGATTCCCTCTGCGCCGAAACCGAAAACTCGAGTAACGCTCAACCCAGTCCCAGCCAGATTCCTTGCTGATTTGCTAATCGTGCCCAGTTGGCTTGCAACAGCTTTTCCTGGTCCTGTTGCAATATCACCGAATGCGTCGCGGATGTCCTCTAGGGCATCAACAATCGCCGTGTTTCTTGGAAGTGTCTGTGCTGTTTCAACAAATGCATCAAATATTTTGAATGGCGTCGATAGTATTGTGATTCCTAACTTACCAATAGCGCCGGCGATGTTGAGGATTGAACTCCCAACATTTGTCATTGTGCTGATACCAGCTGACATTGCATCAGCAAACACACCGAAAACCTTTTTGCCGGTGACAAGGGACTCTTTTGTCTTCTCCAGCTTTTGGCCAGTTTCTGCGGCTGCGGTTCCTAGATCACGGTTACCTTCAGCGGCTTTTTCGCTGGCAATGATGTTGGCATCCAAAGCTTTGTTTACATCATCAATTGCCTTCTGTGCCTCTTTGAGGCCTTCACCTTTCAAAGCATTACGCATTTTGACAACCAAATCAAGTTGCGTCGACAAAATCTTAGTTTGAGTGTTAAGCAAAGTAGAACGAGCCTTCACGGCTTCGTTCATTTGATTCTGTATTTGTAGTTGGACTGAGCCTTCTTCTGCCATGCCACACCTCTATACTAAATATGACTTCGAAAAAGTTAGGTGAATCTACGTAATCTTGCCGGTACCTGTTCTCTCTGGCGCCCCATTAGCGCTCTTTGGTCCGGAGCATTGTCGGTCACGCTTTTTGATGTGTTGCTTGACTCAATTTCCGTGATGAATCTTTGTACGAACCATTTACGCTGCCAAATCGGCAAATTCATGGCATCATAAAACGTAAAGCCCATGTAATACATCAATGAAAATATAGGCTCGAGGTAGACCTCTTTGTCATTAGGCGTCAGGCCAAAAAAACGAAGTGCCGATGGGCAGGTCTACCTCCGAAGACTCATAGCAGCTTTCACAAGTCATAACGCACTTCATCTCGATACCCGGCTCATTATCATTCATGAACTTGCGAAGTGCCCGACTGTCTCGAGCCGGCATGTTATTCACAAACATTGCGAGCTTTGAACGGTCTTCAATGTTATCAACGGCAACAACGGCCGCTTGGAGTCGACTAGTCACCATGCTGTCGAGATCACCCGATAGCTTCTTCTTTCTCTTTCGCTCTGCCGTTAGGGAAATATTCTGTTCGTCGGCGCCTGTTAGGAACCTGAACGTTACGACCTTCTTGCTAACTGGCAATGTGAAGGTGAATTTGTTCTCGCCTGGTTCTGATGGTTCGATTTCTAGTCGCTTGATAGGAAGCTCAGCGAGACTGAACGTTTGCTTTTGGTGTTGGTCACACTCTGGACATGGGATATCGACCTCGTAATCAGAGCCGTATCCTGTAATCCTGACCGCAACCATTAGCGCATTACGATCGCCTGAGATGAGCTGATCAACCCTGACTGCTTTGTTTACCAGGCATGAACGAAGAAGTGCCGTGATAACCGTGCCCTTCTTGAGGAGAGCACGACTGGTTAGAATGTCCTCGTCCTTTGCCGTCATAGCCCTGATTTCAAGCGTTTCACAATTGTGTGCCGCCGAACCTTCTGGGTAGATTTTTCCCTGTGATGGTAGTGGTGCGGCATCAACTGGAATTTCCATTCCAAAATCTTCCCTCATCACATTTCTTGTCTGCATTCCGCTGGCTTGCGCTCGCTGGGCATCGAAAACATGGTTCCCTTCTCTTTTATTGCTCACGTATTACTCCTGTAATTGTCACATACATACTGTAGCCCTGTATGCACGCTTGTAAACATAAGTATAAGTGTGTGAAAGTCGCGTGAGTTAGTTTTCTGTGTCGTGCCTGATGTCGTAAAAAGCCTCGGCAGAAGTCCACAAAATGTCATGGAGGGTGTACGGAGTTATGTTTAGCTTCTTGCCAACATACGCCTCGAGTTGTTTAAATGATGCAGTCATTCCAGCAACGTCAGGACCCTTACCCTTAAGATGGTACGATGAATCCAAGAAGTTACCAAAATTCTCTTTGCCTTTTTTATGAACAGAGGCATCGTCTGTTTTTTGTGGTGTCTGCGGATTACGAATGTTGTCTAGGGGTGTTGATACGACGTCGCTTCTTTTGTTTTTGTAATATTTCCAAACGCTCTGTGCAGATTTCGACACATCGGGTTGACGATCAGGCATGAGCTCGCCGGCGTCTGCCATGGCTATATCGTACATCAACGGGCCATAACCTTTTGAGGCCGCCGGAGCATGTACCATACTGGCGTCGTTACTCGGCCCGTCCCATGCCTTCTCTATGTCAATTGTGCCTAGGACGAACGAAACTGCGTGTTCCGCCATTCTAGCAGATAAGTCAGATAAGACATCATCAAACTCGTCTCTTATTATGTCAGAGATTGATATGCCATCGTCTTTCGCAATTGCCTTGACTTCTTGTATGAAAAAATGAATGAACAAATTTCTATCGAAAAGGACATATGAAATGTCGCCATACTCGTCACGGTCTTTATATGTTGCCAGCGCTAAATTGTCATTCGAGGCCATTTCTGCCGTTGAAGCTTTTTCTTGTAGGAGAGTGGTGCGGACAAATGCTCTTATTGATGAGATGTTCATATCACTAATTATCACGCATGATGGGTTCTGGACGTCCGTAACTAATAAAGTGGTGTAGTATGTATTGAATGAGTTTCCGGTGGCTGGATGGACGACTGGGGTTGTTAGATGATTGACATGATTGAGCTAGTTGTCAAAATTCAAAGATGGATGTTCATGCCCATGGCAAACCTTACACAGGACGATTCCGGACACTTTTTGTGATGTGTGGTAATCAATCACTTTTTCAACGATTGCTTGATTTTGCTTTGGTGTCAAGACAAGGTCATCAATGTCGCTCCGGAGCCCCTTTATGATCGCAGCCATTTTTTCTTTATCATGATGAACATGCAATTTTGTGGTGCTTGAGCATCTTTCGCATTTGAATTTTGCTGCTGCGAGTTTTGGATATTTCCATTCGCTGTATAATCGATTGTTTGAATGACATAAAGCACCGATTGTTGATGTCCCACCTTTCCATTGCGGGTGTGCTGATCCTGTCAAGGATGGAATGATCCCAGCCAACCTGTTTTTTGACATTATTTTGCTATACTTTTCTCGTTTTTCTGGAGTCCAAGTTTTTGCAACTGATATTCCGGCCTTGAGAAGTCTTTCGTCATCATTCTTCGTCAAGCCTTTATTCCACACGACCATTTCTCCAGATTTCAACATTCCTCTTCGTATTTGCTGGCTTTTCTTCTTTGCATTTTCATTATGTCCCCAATTGTTTTTGATCCTTGCTTGATGACCCGGGCAAAACTTTGAATAACCTTTTGTGATGCCGTGGAATTTTGTCTTTGATTCACAGCCACACGCACACGTAGGCCGTGTGCCTCCAATAACCGTTGACAGATAAATTGATTCGCTTGAAAGTTTATGCACTTTTTGTGCATGAACACGTAACGAGTTGATTTTTTCAGTTTTGTAATTACAATTTGGGCATAAAAACATAACCCCTCCCCTATGATATTAGTATACCAACAGGAAGGGATTATGTAAAATCTCGTTATCGTAACGTTACATCAATATTGAAGCACGGCATTATCATACCGGACCGTCAATGCGATTTCTGAAGCGTCTGATGTACTGTAATCAAGCGTACCGAAATCAGCTGCAGTCAAGAATGCACCACGGATATCCCACAGTTCAACGACTGTGCCGACAGGATCAAGCATCTTCAACTGAATGTCGCGCTTGTAGAAATCTGCATAGCCTGCTCGACCTGAGACCGACTCGAAGTGTGTTCGAATCCATTCCATAACCTGCTGAGCGCCTGACGGAGCAATTGGGTCGTGCAATGTAATTGAAAGCGTTTCGAATGTCGCCTTGCCTGCCACATATCGTTTGTGATTGATATACGGGATTTCCAGCTCTTCAATCGCGATGTTTGGTCGTGAAGCGGTCTTTACGATAAAGGCATCAATACCCTCAACAGCAAGGACCCACCTAAACTGGCGTTTTGGTTCAAATTTATTCGGAAGCATGTCCGTTACTGATAGTGTTTCTGCCATTTTAATCTCCTAAGACTGAGGCTTCGCTATATTGCAAGTCTAAGTATGGTAAACCTAGAATCCTGATAACGCAGCTTCCATTTTTTCTGCCATTTCGTCATAATTGCTGGCGCCGTTGGCACCCATGTTTACGACATTCTTTCCATTTACGATGATCCACCCGTTTCTGCCATCAATTTTTATCTGTGCGTCAGGGTATCGTCGTTTGAATTTTGCACGCAATGATTTTGCCGCTGACATTGATGCCGAGCTAGCCTGATTAAATCCGCGTTTGCGAGGTGGACGACCAGTGGGTGAGTACCCATAGTTCTGACCGCGGCCGTAGTTCTGCTCGTTAACCCGTTTCGAAGGTTTTAGCCTGTTCAGCATAATTCCATAAACGTCTCCGTTTCCAAAATCTACGCTTGCCATGTCACCCATGCCATGCATTTCTGTGATTTTTCCCTTTTTGGCCTTGCCGAAAATTGTTGCAACGACTGTGTCGCCAACTGAAAAACCGTTGTCTGACTGCTCGCTAATCAAATTTCTGATTTGTCTGCGTGTGATTTTCATAGTGATCTCCTTTGAACTCTTTTATTGAGAATCTTCAATGCCTGATATCTGATTCCTGGACCTCTAAAGTCTCCGCCGATTTTCCACGCTTGCTCTTCAATATATTGTACAAGCTCATCGACCTGTATTTCGACAGCTGCCATAAGATCATCTCGTGCCTGGTCCTCATCATCAGAAATTGTTCCGTTAGGGTTCATTTCGGAAAGAAGTGTTCTTTCTTCTTTGATAAGCCGACGCAATTGTTTCTGCGTGATTTTCATTGTTTAGTATCCCGGGGTGTGCGTGAGTGTTGCTTCAACATAATCCCATGCATTATCGAAGGCCAGCTTTATATCGTAGCGGTCCATTCCTTCGGATACAGCCTCTGCAATCGCATTTGCAAACTGCTCCTCAAGCTCCTCCCCCGGTTCCATGCCGAGACGCTCTGGATCGTGTTGTTCTTGAATAAGTTTTTGTAATTGCCGTTTTGTGATTTTCATCGTCCTCTCCTCATAACCTTGACCGTGATGCCCTCGGCTTCGCCTGTCATAATATATACTTCGTCCGCGTTTCGACCCTGTTTCCAGTTGCGATTGTTTCGTAACAGGATTTGGGCCATGTCAGTAGGATCTTCGTCAATCACACTTGCTAATTCTTCATCATCATCGTAGTCATCCCATTTCCCGTCGCCTGGCTCGTACCAGTCGTCGGTTTGTTCCTTGATCAACCTACGCAATTGTTTCTGTGTGATTTTCACGTGCTATTCCTATATGTTGTTGCTTACCACGAAGTCAAGCGAGACGAACTCGATTGATTTTGTTGGCTGCAAGAAGATTTTGCCACGGATGGTGTTGTTCTCGATGTCAGCCTGTGTTGTGGTAGATGCGTCAATCTTAACCTTAAACCTATCCAGTCCACCTTGTGACTGGACAGCTGCCAAGATTGGCTGCACCCTCGCTTCAAACGATGCGATCGTGGATGCCTGGTTTGGCTCAAACAAGAATGTTCGTGCCACATCTCGGACCTTTCTACGAATGTCGATTAGCAAACGTCGGACGTTCACACGGTCGAGTGCACTTTGTGCTGCAAGCAATGTTTTCTGGCCGAATACGGTTACTCCAGAATTTGCCTGCACATCGCCAATGATTGGGTTAACGTCAGCACTGTAAAGTGCATCTCGATTTGATTGCAGGAGCTCAACTGTTGGGTACAGTGCGCTCTGCAAAGCACCTCGTGAGAAGCCTGCAGGTGCGAACCAAGGATGACCAATTGCGTCATTCAATGCCATTGCACCAAGAACAACAGCCGAAGACGGTGCTTTCACGTTCGTCTTGGTTGCAACGTCCTGAATCACCACGTCTGGGAAGTATGCCGCCGCAAACGATGAATCCAAAGCTCTCGACTGGAAAGTGTTGACAGTATTCGTCACACTGATTACCTGAGCAGATGATGTTACAAATGTATTGACTTCATCCTTTTCCTCGATATCCATTACATACAACGCATCAAATCGTCGTTCGACTGATTCAATCGCGTAGTCAGTTATAGATGAGTGGCGCAAGCCAGGGATCGCCAGCAACTGAATGTCGACGTCCTGTTTTGCTTCCATCACGTCGACTGCCTTTCGCAATGCAGCAACGGTTGGTCCGTTCTTTCCGCCCTGTAAGGTTGCGTCATCCATTTCACGGCGAACCGCTGTATCGGTGAACTTTGATTTTGCAGAGTCAAATACATTGGTTCCGTCATATCCACCCTGAAGCGGGAATGTGAACTTCAAGTATTTCTGGCTTGGAATGTGTGCAAAGTCCTTTGTCGAATCCAAGAATCGAACGTTGGTCTTCGAGGTTCCATCACGGTCATCCAATACCGAAGCCTGCGTTCCGTTTCGACGATACGAAGCTGCTGCCCACTGTTGTGGGTCTGGTCTGTCGTTCGATCCAGTAATAACCTGTACCCTCTCAAGAGAGAAGAAGTTATTGTTGAAACGGTCAGCATCGAAAATCGTTCCGCCCACGTCCGCCGCTCCAGCATTATCACCGACTAGTGGGTTCTGCCAGCTTGTGTGGAATTTCGGGAAGTACCTCGTGAAAGATAGCAATGATGCATCCAGTTTTTCATTCTTGTTAGGAAGTGAAACGCTTGTTTTCGTTTCGAATTGGATTCCCCACGTGAATGACTGCTGAACATTTTTCTTTGGGGATGCGCCTGTAGAGATCGACTCACGCATTGGGACAGGAGGCTGGACAACCCGCTTGAGCACATCAGATGAAATGCTGGCGGATACCGAACCTCGCAATGTCGCAAAGCTTCCTGTTAGGATTGAGCCTGCTGTTCCTGCGATTGTTGTGCCAGATGTCACCAAGTGATGGAGGCCGCGGAATCCTGTTGGCAACGCCGTTGGGTCCAATCGGTCATTCTTCAAGTCGCTGCTCAGTGTCACTCTAACGTAGTTTGAAACGCTTGGGTAATCACCTTCAACAACAATCTTTTGATTTCCTGTCGCAGCTTCGAAGTCGAAGTATGTTCGCTGGTCACCGATTCGTTTTGCAACGTAGTTGTCAGACGATAGATCAAGACTCAAGCCCCTGAATGATTCCAGGATTGCTGGGTTCAAATCGTTGTCTGTGAAACGTCGAATCAGCACATCGAAAGTGCCGTACTTGTTGTTTGCCTTCGATGAAGCCGCGATGTTTTCAATTGTAACCTTGACTTCGCCGGCCCCGATGATACCGTCAGACAATGTCGTTAACCTGAACAAGTCCTTGTTTGCACCACCGAATTTCTGTGATACAACAAATGGACTGAATGCTGCCTCAAACCTATCCTCGAAGTTCTCGAAGTTGGGTACGCCGACGGTCGTTGCTGATGTCGCAGAACCTACGTCCCGATTTAGGGTCGAAGTTAAAAGTAAAGCAACGGGCTCATGGTTTGTGAACCAGACTGTTGGGTTGATCACGTTTGTACCGGTTGCAACTGCGAGAGCTGGATCGATGTCGTAATGCGTGTATAGATAATGTCCAGCATCTTCGATTTTCAGTGGGTCCGTGTTGAGCACGTTCACAAAATAATTCGGGACGCTTGGGTCGAATGATGCCGTAACAACATTCTTGTATGTTGCATTGTTTTTGTGACCGTTAAACAGGAGAACGAACTCCTGCTTCGAGTTACTAACATCAACGCTACCAATATTTCCTCCAGCGTTGCCAACTCCGGCTGCACCGAATGTTGGGTATGATGCTTCGTTTGCTGCTGGTGCCATGTTACCAGCAGGATCAAGTGAGTGACTCAATGCTGGGATAACACCAGAAGGCGCCATTAGCATACCACGAAGAACCGGGGTTGCATTGACGTTCTTCTGGATGCCGGCGTCGCTAAGGTATGTTGAACCGTTTGACTCAGACATAATAGCTGCCAGCATGTATGAACGCCCGAGCGCACCGCCTGGCAAGTTCTCAGCGCCGGTCTTAGAGTTGTTACCAACTAAACCGTTTGGCTGAACAAGACGCTCGCCAACAACAAATCCTGCGTTGGTTACCCTACCCTGATTGTTACCTGTCGAGAGCCTTGCAGAACCGTCACCGGCGCCAAGGACACGAACAAACACACCTGAACCGGCATTTCTCAGCCATTCACGCATGGCGATCGGTCCGAATTTTGTGCCGTCGCTATTTCCAAATGTTGAAATAAAGTCTTGAAATGTTGCCATAGTTACTGGAACGAATGCAGGCCCTCTTACTGATGTTCCTACAACACCTGCAGGAATTCCAGAGGGAGAAACCTGCGTGGGTCCTGAAAGGTCAATTTCATTCGCCACTACACCCGGACTAACTGGAAAAGTGAATTCTGCCATTTTATCTCCTACCTTTACGTATCGTCTTATTCAAAACTTACGCCATTGTTTGTAATAATGAAGTCAACCGAGATGAACTCAATCGCTCGGGTGGGCTTCACTTTGATTTGACCACGAAGCTTGTTCTGGTTAATCTCCGCAGTTGTATTATTGCTTTCATCACAAGTAACCTGGAATGCTTCGATTCCCTGTCTTGCCTGCACGTATGTTAGCTCACGAATTGAGTCAGCGGAGAACTTCTTTCGAGTCGTCGCGTCATTCTGTTCGAATGCCAAACCTTGAGCGATGGAACGAATCCTTCGTTTTACGTCAATCAACATCCTTCTTGTGTTGATTCTGTTCAGTGCCGTTTGTGCAACCTGCAGTGTTTTCTGTCCAAAGATTACATAGCCAGCTCGCGGGAATGTTGCGATTGGGTTGATTTTCGCATCGTACAGGGAATCCCTATCCTTTGCCGACAACCTATTCTCTACATTCTTCACGAAGCCTAGCGCTCCACGGTTGAAGCCTGCCGGAGCAAACCAAACCTGTTGGACACGGTCGTTGAAACCTAGCGCACCCATTGCAGCAACAGACGGCGGAACCTGGACGACGCGGTTGTTCACGTTATCTTCGATTGTAACATCTGGGAAGTATGTCGCGACGTAGTTGTTATCAATTGCACGTGTTTCAAACTGGTCGATTGTCTTGGTGACATCAGAGTTAGCTTCAGAATCGTCGTACAATCGGTTCGAATTCTTATCGAATTCCACTGCATCCATAACATACAGCGCAAGACCGTATGACTTTACAGCGTCAGATGCATGATCCGTTACGAATGGCTCACGGACACCAGGAATTGCCAAAAGGTTGATTCGTGATGAAACAGGGTTCGTGATGATGTCAACGGCTGTTCGAATCGACGCAACGTTGTTGTTTAGTCGACCTCCACCAGCCTGGTTGTCTGTTCCAATCAATGCAAGACCGATTCGATCAGAAGCGACTGGAGATTTCTGGGCTTTACCACCGGTGTCAGACGACAACGCTTTATCCCTGAAGTATCCTTGGTCTTCGTCGAGAATATTTGTTCCGTCAAATCCGCCGTAGAACACGTTAGTGAACTTGTGATACTCAGTGAAACGATTGAACAGCGCTGATGATGTTGCAATCAGCGACGCCATTGTGATTCTTCCTGTCCTTGCGCCGTCTGTGACGGTGTATGTGGATGGGTTCGGACGACCATTTCTTACGTATGCAGCCTGGAGCATGTGCTCTCGTGCTGTACCGGTGACCTGGGTTGTCACATCAGAAAGCTGAGTTGCAGCATTATATAGAGCAACTCGTGCCAACGTGAATTTGTTGTCATTAAAGAAGTCGGCGCCGGATCCTGTGACCAAACTGTCCATCTTCGTGATGCCTTGGAACTTCGTGTATGTTCTGACGAGTGGATTGATTCCTGCACCCTCGTTTGAGCGAAGGACCGCATCAGCGATGCCGAGTGTTGAATCGTTACTTGACGAAACAGGCAACGGATCAGTCTTCACACCCCAGTATAATCGACCATCAACACGTTCTGTGCTACCTGGATCGCCTAGGAATGTTGGGCTCACACCTTGAACTGCACCCTTCGTTACTTTCACTCGGAAAGGAAGTGGTGGAACAATAGAACCTGTGGTTGCCATTACCGATGTACCAGACGTGTGGTAAACACCGAGGCGGCGCCTTTCTGCACCACCAATAACCTCACCATTGAGACCGAGAAGTGCCGTGGCATCGTCTGTCAATGTGTCAGTTGTCTTGATAACAGGAAGCCCCCTGAAACCGAATGGCAGCGAAGTCTTTGGAACCTTTTCAAGTTCAACTTGCTCGTTCATTACGATTCGAACACGCTGTGAAACGTTCGGGTACTTTCCTGTCACAACGAGGCGACGCTCATCTGGTGATTCCTGGTCCCAATCAAATCGAACCTTTTTATCGCCGACTAGGCGAGCCACATATCGATCAGAGTTGGGATCGAGTGAGCAATTCGGGTACCTTTCAAGTATTGCCGAATTACCATCGCTGTCCTCGAATGACCTGATTTGCACTTCAAACAGACCGTGTGGCTGTTTTTCGTTTGTGCTCGCACGAAGACCAGCGATTGAAACCTTGAATTTCTCATTGGCGTAAACACCATCATCAATCGTTTCGAAACTGAACAAATCGTACTCCGCATCACCGTATGGCTGCGAGATGAAATTCGTTGTGCGTGGCGTCTGGTATCGTGTGTCATACCGCCCGTACAATTGCATAAACCCGATAGGGGTTCCTGCTGAGGTGCTCTTATTTTCAGAACCTGATACCAGCGCGACTGTTGGTACAACAGATGAAATCACAGGAGCGAGTGCATGCTCAACTGCAAAATCGAGGTAAAGCAGGTGCTCCTCCTCTTGAAATTTCAGCGGGTCGGTGTTCAAAATCTTGCCAATGTAGTTCGCATCGTGCGGGTCAAGTGATGCCGTAAGGATTTTGATGCCATCATAACCTTCGTCATATGACCAATCTTTTCCAGATGACGAACTAAGAACAAGCTTGAAGTACTTGTTTTGTGTTAGTGGGCTCGATGGTACCGAACCGACCACTGCGGAGTTGTATCCGGCGGCAGATTGATCTGCATACGTACCGGTGTTGTCTAACGCCATCATTCGTGTGCCCGTCGCGAGCAAAACTGCTCCACGAACGAGATTCATAGATGATGCGTTGTTGATGCTACTGTTATCAGTAAACATCGGGTAGCCGTTTGTTTCATCGTTTGCCACCGCATCATGGCGAGCCACAATAAACTGGACAAGCCCTTGGCTACCCGGTAGTTCCGTGTTCAAAGAATCGCTACCTGTGATTCTGAATCCTGCGTTCTTGACAATTCCTGACCCTCGGGTGTTTGAAATATCAGTTGCAGTCTCATTTGCACCGGCGCCGAGTAATCTTACGTACGTGAGTGCGTTCCTGTTGTCAAGCCATTGCTTAACAGCGTATGGGCCAAAACGTTTTGCGTTGAGTGTCCCAAATTTTGTTTCGAAATCAGCGAATGATCCGACAGTGACCGGAACGAATGCCGGTCCCTTCTCAGATGTGCCGACAACACCGGCTGGCACGCCAGAGGGCGCAACCTGCTGACCCGATAGGTCTATTTCCTGGTCGAAAAATCCAGGAGATCGAAATGTTTGCTCAGCCATGTTTTCTCCTTAGCTTCAAATGTTCAAGAAGCGTCCATTGTAAGTATCCTCGAGAATGCAAAATCGAATATTTCATGCAACTAAAAAATCTCGCGATAAATAGTTTCGCCGCTTCTATTTGTCCTCGTTTTGACAACGCTGTATTGACGAGTCGTTTTCCCGGTGAATGGGTCGACAATCGATTCGACAGTGCGTACATTTACATCATTCACGCTGCCTCCGATCATTGCCGATTCGTCCCTGTCATGAGATCGTGCATTCAGATTTTTTGAATTATTATATGTCACTGACTCTTGGCCGGCAACCGCCCCACCAGGCAATGGTGCAAACAGCTGGCGTGAATCGTCGAGCACGTAGTCACCGGGATCACCGCTCGGTGAACCAACAACTACGTCATCTACAATCTGCACGGATGTCATATCCATTTCAAACGATATTTGAGGTTGAGACAGGATTGACCGCAGGCGGTTAGGGGCTCCTGGATATGTTTCTCCCAACAAAAAGCCTGGAACCTTCATTGTAAATGATGTTCGAATTATTCGTTCGTCGTCTGTGAAATCATCAAAATTGTTTGCTGGATCAAATGATGCGTCCATGTAGGCAACATATGAATATCCCTTAGCAGACTCAATCCGGAAGGTCCTCTGCGCATAATTTTGTGCGTTTGTCATGATCGCCATTACAATATCATTCATTTGTAGCACGTATTGCGCCCAAATCGTAATATCATATGTCACAGTAATAAACGTAGGAGGAGGCATCTCAATTACTTCAAAAATGTTATTGTCGAGCTCGGGCGTGAGTAAGTTTCCAGACCTAACATTGTCTGACAGCTCATATTCACCCCTGCGTGTCGCTATTCGCCCAGGTCTTGCATCCTTTAACGGAGCTTCCGTTCCATCGTTTATGAACGCTTCACCGGTCGCTAAATCATCAGAGTTTTTGATGCCCATTTTATTTAGCAAGCGCTGGTATCTTGGATCTTTTTTCGATAATCGTTTTTTGATAATGTGAGGGACGGCTGTGTTTGATGCCATTCCCATTTCGTTATCTTGAGAAACGTTGGTTCGCATTATTGAAATGACAGGTAAGATGAGGGCTCCGGCTTTGTCGCGAAGAGGTTTCTTCCTGGCAATTAGTGCGAATCGTTCACCTGAGGCAAACACGATAGGGATCTTCTTTGGCTCTTTTTTGTATGTGTATGTCAACGGAAGATCTTTATCAAATAAATCAAACAGCGCCCGGTCGATGTCCTCAATCGTGCTGCTTGGGAGCTCTAGGTTGATACCTGATGTATTGTCGCCAGCTAAAGGTGGATTACCACCTCGGTTAGCTTCGAGTTGTTCACGTGTTGACATAATTAACTTTCATCGTAAAAGGAAGAACCGGCACCTGTCTCATCGCCCTTCGATGAAACCTCGGCTGGTCCTGAGATTGGCGCCGTTAGCACGCCTTTCTGCTGCAACGAACGGATATCCCCTGTTTCGCCTAGTCTGTTCTCTTCAAATCCGCGTTGCTGGACAAAGGTATCCTGGACGGCGCCGTCGTCAGTATATTCTTCGAACGTCGGACCGTGTGGTGTCTGTGACATTTGACCTTTTCTTGCTTGGCGGCCCATCAGTTTAACACCCATGACATGCTCAATTTGTCCGTAAATTGAGTTTTCGTATTGGTGCTGTATTACCTCAAAGAACGTCACATCGTATGAAAAGTAATCGCCGATTTTCGTTTCAATCCCACGATCCAGCAAATCCCTGTAATGTAAGTACACCTCAATCGTATAAAACTCTTCGATTCCGTAGCGATTGATTCTGTTCTCGTCGGGCTTGTAGTCAACACGGGCTTCAATCTCAATTGGCGGATCGAATACCTTGCTCGGAGATTCTTCGTAAACGTCATGAATTTTCATGATGTCAGGTCGAACAGGATAGTAATAAATCTTCTGCCCTACAACGTCCTTGATAAGCTCTTTGTTCACATCATTGATGTAATCTATTTCCCGCGGCGATAAAAATAACCTTGCCATGATGCTACCCTATGAAAATCGCGCGCCCATTTGGAGTTGGGATGCTTCGTAATATTTTTTGTAGACTCTCGACAGCTGCTGCTTCAACCTCTACAAGCTTTTCGTATGTCGTTGACTCTAGCATTTCTCGTAATGATGTTTGCAGTTTCTCTTGGTCTTCCCTGCCGTGTGTTAGCAACTCCTGGCCGTTGAGACTAAGATCGCCGCCAGGAATCGGGACCGACGCGAATTTTGTACGAATCCACCCCAACAGCTCCATTGCAAGTGCCATGGCATATTGACGGACCCATTGACGACCAATCGAATTGATTTTAGAGAATTGAATGTTGCCAAACGGAATGTTTGATAGGTTTGAAACGCCATAAATCGACGGATCATTGATATCTGGATCCGTCGGATCAGGTTCAAACATCACCCTCATCCACAACTTCTGTGGATCATATGATGACGGTACAGGAAATATTCGAATGTTTTGGCCTACAATTTTGTACGTGTAGTTTGATCGTCTAACCCTGTTCGACAAATCAAGCATTCCGCCTCGTAAAATGTCCTCAAATACAGGCAACACGTAAAAAACGGTCTCCGGGGTGAAAGATTCGAACGAGAACTCATTGGCCAGGTAATTTGTTGCAGATGACTGGTTGAAAAAACGATACGCTGCATGTGGGTTGAAATGAAACACTTCCATGATTTTCATTTTGCCGCCAGTCTTATTGAGGCTGGAATCGACGAGTGGATCACCAGCAGCGTCGTTGAGTGTCTCATAGATATTGTAGTCTTGCTGGCCTTTCACTAATGTGATTGAGCCGGATGCTGCGTTATATGAACCACCCAAACCAGCCTGCATTGCGTACGGCTCTGCTTTCCTGAGAAAGAATTCCAAGGTTTCGCGGGAGTATTTCTGTTCCTCACCTTCCAGCGAACCCGTAGAAATACCCAAGAAGTTTGTCAATTGACTTTTGGCTTGATACTCATTTACAATTTTTCCGTACTCGAAGAGTGACTCTTCCAGGCACATCCAAATCATTTTTTTCGTTAGTTCAACGCTAAGGACATCATCACCGAGCTTTCGCTTAACAAACAGAATGAGGCTGTCAGCTTCACTTTGAAATGCTAAGTCAGCATCGAAGATGCCGTACGGTGTTGGGTTTAGTGTATTTAGGAAACTCGCCATGATTCGACCTCACCTATAAATATCAGCGTAGGCAAACGACGAGCTATAAAAGCTTGAGTGCTGCCATGGCTGCTGCCATTATAATTTGGATAACAGTGAAAGCGGTCACCGCGCGAACCATGAATATTTCATGCTTGTCTACTTTAGTGACGAGTATCTTGAGCTGAGCAGGCGACACAACTTCGTCAACCTTCTCTTTCCAGATCTTGAGTTCATCAATCTTTGACTCGCGGGCGGACAGCGTCGCGAAGCTAACCTTTAGATCTTTCATTTCTTCCGAAAGGGCATCAATTCCTGAGGCTAAGGTTTCTAATTCCTTTAGTACCAGTTTCGAATATTCATTCCAGTTGCTTTGGTCTTTTCCATCAGCCATATCATGCCGCCTGTTGTATTGTTATAACTTGCTCAATTCGCTTAACTTTTTCGGCGGTTGATTCTGCACACCCCAAGATTTCTACGATCTTATCGTATAACTTCGCTTTTTGAAGTTGTTGGTTTTCAAAATCAGTGATCGTTTCGATCATCTTTCGAAGCTGGGTAAACTGCCTCGTTGTTTTGAATTCGCGGGGTTTCTTAGCGGTGCTTTCTTGCATTGAATCAGCTCTGGTTTTTTCTTTAAGCATTTCTATTATAAGTATTGAGTGGTTCGTAAAACAACAGAAACCACATCAATCGTTTACACCCATTTTGAACGAGTAAGATTATGCTTTTGTGCCAACTCATTGCACAGTTTTTCTCGTTCATGGAATGAGAAATATTTCACAACGGTTCGAATATGCTCTGCACTCTCATCAACCATCTTTATAGCGATTGGGTGAGCTTCCGCGTGCGAAAGAGCCCAAAACTCGTTGTCCATAATATCTTTGCATACCTCATGAATTTTCTTGTTACGGACTTTCGGATCTGGTGCCGCCGGTGCCACTGCCTTCGGGACAACAGGTTTTGCTACGGTAGCAACTTTTGGTGTTTCCGACTTCGGAGCAGAAGGCTTCGGAGCTGTATGTACCGGAGTGGCAGTTTTTGGTGTCGCTTTCGATTCTGTCTTTTTTGGTGTGTTCTTTGCTTTAGTATCTTTAGGCATGTTTCTTCTCCATTGAAGTTCAAAAATAAATATCTTACTGCGAGCGAAATGTAACATATCAAATATTTATAAGCATGACGCACGATAATCTTCAACTTGAAACATTCGTTAGGGCGATCCTCAAAGAGATACGGGGCGCGAGAAAAAACAGTCGAACGCTTTATCGTATTGACAAGCGACCTGTGCAGCCTCGTCCTGAGAGGCGTGGGAAAGGGTGGGATCGGGATTGGCTGCCGAAGAACGAAGACGGCGGAATCTTTATGTCAACGAACCCACGTGGTATTCGTGCCAATCATGGCATTCGTGGGAACGTCTATGCATACCAGGTACCTGAGTGGGCAATTTCAGCCAGCGGTGGATTACATCGATATGATTGGGGGACTGAGGTTCTTATCAAAAACGATGTGTGGGAGAAAATCAAACAGAATGGTGAACTCAAATTTCTGGGCAAATCAATGTCGGTTGATGAACTCGATAGAGACGCCTGGTACAGCGACGGTTCTGCATGGGAAAGAAGGGAACAAGATGATTTCAGAAGAAGGTTAAACAAATTTCCTGGAATGAAGCTTGATGTGGAGCTGCGCCGTATGTCGGGCGCTGCAAAATCAGCTCACGAAAACCCTGAACACTCTTTGCTAGGGATCAACATGTTATCATTACGTGACAGAAAACATCGTTTTTCAATCGTTGACACTGCGATAAAAACTAATCACCAGTTCATCAGCCAAATGGAATTGCCTGCGTGGAAAACGTTGCGTCAGCTATTTGGTCGCTCGATTGCCGCCGACTCTTAGCTGATCCTACTCATTCCCTTAATTCTTACCTCGGCGATGGCTTCAAGATCACACTTCTCGCAACCCGTCATGAACACAACGACCTTTTTTCCTACTTCATCGCTGGCGTAGACGGGGATCCCGTCAATCACTCCAATCACTGGCCACTCAGTTTTGGCTGTGCAACAACTACAGTAATGATATATTCCGCGGTACCAATGCGTTGTCTCAAGGACTGTTTGAATATCCTTGGACACGATGATTCCTGACGTCATCCCTGTAAGGCCCTTATCTGTTATTTTCGACCAAGCATCGTAGACTGCCTCGCCTAAAAGCGAATACCACTCTGTCACCGTGCCATAAAATAGCGGGCGTGTTTCCTCATCTCCGCAATCCTCGCCTGTCTCTTTCAAAACATACCTTCCCGGCATTCGATGCCAATATGTGACATAATCAGCCGGTCGGTTCCCATCAAGAATTTTCCTCATGACTGTGGGTTCTGGAGCTGGATATGGTTTTATCATTTTCTTTTACCTCTGTATGAAAATATTATACTATGATTCAAGAGGAAATAAAACCATGAAATACAAAATAATCACGCCGGCTGAACTTCCGAACTACAAAGGAGAACCTGTTTATGTTGATATGGAAATGTATCTAGGCAAAACAACTATGATAACACCGAATGTCATGCAATCAATGCTGCCGTCATGCCTCGTTTTTTACGATGCCGAGGACGCTCCGCTTCAGGCAATCGCAGTCAGTGTTTCATCGCACACAGATGGAATGTTGTCACTTGATGAGCTTGTTGAGATGGCAAAGGATGACGATTTTTACGTCGTGTATAAAAATAGGATGCCAAGTGCTACATTTAACGCCAGGAACTCGCCGGTCCCTGATCCGAGTAAATGCTATCGATATAAAAAGGTCCAGAAATATATATCTTAGCAGCTAGCCAATCGGCACCAGCGCTCTGTCAATAGGTTTCCATCCTGCTCTGCGGATTCTTTCTGCGGGCTCAGCGGGTTTTTGATATTGATTTCAGCGTTTTGCAATTTGTCATAAATTGCAGCTTTTGCAGCCTTCCCACCAATCGATTTGTGGTCTAGTTGAGGCATATCCTCTCGGGCTGGTGCCTTTGGGTTACCTGGCACAGTTGCCAGGTTCGCCGAAATCTTCTTGATAATTTTTGCCTTTATTTCATTGGCATCAGCACCGAGCTTGAATCCAGCCCACTTGGCAATAACCTTATCCTTCGATGAGTTTGCAACCATTTCGTCATTTAACATTGGCCCAGGGGCCCTTCGATCTACCTGGCGGCCTATGTTTGCCACCATCATCTTTTCAATTTCGCCTGATGATTTGCCTAGAATGTTATTTTCGATCTTGCCAGATGCTGTTGGCATGTCCTGGTTTACGTCCTTATGCGCTGCGATGGCAAGTTGCGCGGCGGCGAGTTTCTGAGTTGTATCTCCGGGGAGATCCAAATCCTCAGCGCCGATCATACCACTTTGTCCGCTAATTGCCCAAACACCTGACCATCTGTGATGCCCATCGATCACATCATCGCCTGAGACTGTAATTGAGCCGGGTGCATCTGTCGTGTTCGATGTAATTGCTTTCGCAAGAGCCTTTGCACTTCCCAATGGGAACGCCGCAGACTTCATCATATCGATTTCTTTCTGGGTTGGCTTGAAATCACTGATTTTTCTCATTGTAGGTTCTGATACGTTCGTCGTGTCGTCAGTTTTGACATTATCATGGGTGCCAGCAAGGGCTGCCTTCAGCTCATCAGGATCCGGATAATTGTCTACGAATGAACGAACAGCACCAGGGCCACCTTTGGCCGCCTTGGCAATATCATCAGTCACATCCTCAAAAAGAATATCGACAAGTTTCGGATAACGTCGTTTCATTATTTGCCCTCGTACGTGTCGTACGCTAACTGGTATCTCGGGCCTGCATATGTATCGCGGGGCTCGCCATACTGGGCATCTTCACGACCTGTTATATATTCATCTGAATCAGTCACATCGTCATCTGCCAGGGAGCCATCACCAATCTTCGCTGAATATCGAGCGTAATCAAATCCTGATGTGTCAACAAGAATATCAATGTTCCTCCCGGAAATAATGAATACACTCGGTAAAGGTTGCCGGCCTGTGAAATTTGTTACAAGATCGTCGGGTATATTCTCATTATCATAAAGATCCCACGCGGAATATTCCGGAAATGTTTCGCGGGCTCGTGATGCCTGTCGACTTGGAAGTTCTTTTAGTGTATCGAGCCCCCAAACCTTTGATGACATCCAATATCGGTATTCTGAACCATCAGATGTTTCATTTAAGCGTTTGGCTTCTGTAACAAGCCTCGCTAGGCTTCTTTTTGTGATTTTCATGTACCTGTGTCCTCTTCTGTACGCTCTAAACACGTCGTTGGTAGGTTACCTAAGCAGAGCACAAGATATTGTCGCGTGACCAACCTGCCGTGATCATAAATATCATGACGGGTGCTTTATGAGTATATTTTATCATACCAGCACGAAACTTACACGAGCTCAACTTTTTTTGCAGGAGCTGTGATTCCTCGCCACATGGTGCCGTAGATTTTGTTTCGTTTTTCCGGTGGGAAGAAATCCGAATAAGAAATGCTTCCGGCCTGAAATGGTGTATGAATATGCCTTATTACTGGGCCGTCGTAGTTCTTATAGGTCGCGAGCGTCGTTTTATCCTGAAGTACAATGTGATTGAATTCTTCGACGAACTGATCAGCCATGTTTATAAACCAAATCAAGTGACCGTCCATACGACTGAATTTTTCGTTTGCCACCGCGAGTTCATAATCGTACACAGAGAACCTCGTCCTTAGTTTTGATGTCTCGGCGCAACCGGCAGCTTCATTATACGGAGTCTCCATTGCTTTCCATTCAAAATCGACACCGTCAAAAACTCGTCTAATCAATTGGAAAACATTCTGTTGTGCCAAATCAAACGCTTCCTGTGTCCACCAGCGTGGGCAGGATCGATGCCTCGAGTGCATGTCAGCAACCTGTCCCATAATAAGATTCGATTGGTTCTCAAAAAGGATTGCGTAATTGAGGGCTTTTTCCTGGGACAAATTATCCAGGATTTGCGTGCGGCTCCATTTGCTGATTAGGTGCTGATGTTTCTTACTTAACACCTCTTGCGTCACCGTAACATCATCCTTGTTATCTTCATTTAGCATGTTAGTTGACATTTTATTCCTGTGTCGACGGCGTATTTCCCGATTGGCGAAGAGGGTTGCATGTTGCTCACCACATTTCCGCCAGAATCTGTCTTCACCCATGGAAATGCAGCAACCCATTCCGTGGGAAGTCCTGTTGTCGATTTTACGTCGGCGACTGCAGAGCAAATCAAGCGGTTGCCCTCAAACGGATCCTGTGAAATCCTAAATGGCGGATAATCAACCTTGGGTTCTTCTTTGAGTTCCTCCATCGTCGGCGTTACTTTTGTAAGCACCAATGATAGATGTTCCTTTATCATTCTTATCTGTTCAGGCTTGACATCGTCTGTGTCGGCAACCTCAAAGAAGCCTTGTAGCCAGTATGCAAAATCTCGTGGTGTCATTTTTCTTCCTCTACGTCTTCGTCTATGTATTCTATCTTGTTCATCCCGAGGCGCTTCATCATGTTGTCGATGAGCTCGTCTGCACCCTCTTCAATTGGAATCGCTGGGATTTCAAATTTCGTGCATAACAGGTTATGGTACTCTTGTTGCGTTTTGCATTCCGTGTATGCTTTCAAGTCCTTTCTTTCTATGATTGTACCGGGGGCACCGAGTTTACCATACTTCATGGCTTCCCAGGCTTCATCACGAGTTTTGTATCCGCAACCTAAAATGTGGCCATATTCATATAAGTCACGTCTTGTCCAGTCCGGATTCAGCGCATACGGCTCGATATACGTCGATACGACGAACCAATTCTCAGCACCTGATACTTTTGCATACTTGTATGTCAGTTCGTTAGCATACATTTCTGCGCGCTGCTGAGCAACATCACCGCGATCTGGTGACGGCCAGGAATGGCCCACTGGCCAGTGATTGTTGCCACCGAAAACTTTTGCGTATTGTGCGTTCCATTCTTTGACGCATTCATCGGCACCACCGCCGTGGTCCAATGCACCTTGAACGAATCTTTCCAAATCAATATTGCGGATTTCTTCAGCGATTGCTTTGACATTGCTAATCACTGGGCGCAACTTCGTTGAGTACGCAATGTCCGTACCTACAACGCGAAGCGTCAACAAAAACATGGGTTTGCTCATCACAACCTCCGTTTAGAGATTATACGATGAATGAGCCAGATGTATTATGTTACGAAATCTAAGTTGGTGTATTTCCTGGGAGCTCGTTTGTTTAGCATTCCCTTACCAGCATTTGCCGCCATGAACTGGATGAATTCTTCACGAGTTCCCGGGGTGCCGCCTACGGTGAAGTCGCTATTCGTCAAACTTTCTGCTGCATAATCTTCTGATGGGAAACGTGCTGGCGGTGAAACCCTTACATACGACTTATGCGGCTTGTAACCCACGAAGAGGCTCATCGTAGTCGTTAAGCTGGGGTTTCACTTCAACGCGAGGGCGTCGTGACTGTTCTTTGACCATATTTCTAAGTTGTGATTCTGTGATTTTCATTGCGCCCTTCCTATTAGTGTCAAAGCAATTGCCCTAATTACAGACAGCTTCGCGGCTTGGTCGCCGTGGAGCTCAATCTCTTTCGCAACTGCCTGGCAAAACTCTTTCTTTCCCAGCAAACTTTCTATCGCTTTTTGTGCATCTTTGCCCAGTTGATTGAATAGTTGTTCTGCCCGATCGGTCTTATCTTCAGTTTGTTCGCGGATCAATTTTCTGAGTTGTGTTTTTGTGATTTTCATGTGACTGGCCTCTTATGTTCCTAAATATCTGTTAGAACCGGATGACGCAGAATCAATCCGGGTCCCAGCCCCATTCGTACATGCTGTTGCCTTCTGTATACAGGTCCCGGGCAAAAACTGTCTTGCTCAATATTTTGTATTCGTTGTTTAGCGAAGCACGACCGTGTTCTGATGCGTACGGCCTAAAAATCGTGACCCAATCGCCTGGATTTATTTTTAGTTTCGGGCGGGGTGGTTCATCAGCATCTTGCTTCAACAGGGTTTCTAACTCATTGTAGTTTTTGTTGTAATACTGGCTTTGACTTAGTGGAGTTACAGCAAGCATTGGAAGCTTGCCTGTTTTTAGCATTTCTGCTTGCTCTTTTTCTATTTGTGAAATTCTTTCATCATTTGTCGGCTTATGCGGGACAGCTCGATAAACTTTGACTTGCGCCCATTTTTTGTTGTGCACACGTTTTATCATTGCCCAGACTTGATAGTCTGTGCGTCGGCCATCACCGTAATATGTTGAGCCGACTGATGTGTAGAAATCATCTGGATAAATGTCATTTTTAGTGACGTCTGTCATCGGACAGCCACCTTCCCTGTCTGCTGCCTGGTGACTTCCACGATAATCGTCTGATTCAAGGGTTTCGTTGATGAATCGTGTCAATGTTTGGCTGTTTTTCATTCTGTTATCAGTCCTTTGTATAGACTAGGTATCTGTTAGAACCGGATGACGCAGAATTTCTTGTCGTTCTGGGAGCACCAGCTTATGGCGGCTTGGTATTTTAGCGGGTCGGTGTCATTTTCCTGGCCCTTGACTTCGTAGAGTGTTGAGCCTGAGATTGACAGGAAGTCTGGTACGTAGGTTCTCTCGACACCGTTTGGGTCATTGTATGGGATGCGGATTTCGTGCTTTTTAGTGACTGATTCATCCTGTTCGATACACTCGTCTAGAAACCGCGACTCCCAGCCGGAATGCATATACTCATTTTGTTGTGTGAACGGGTTGAACTTCCACTCGGTCTTGAATGGCGCCTGCGGCCCGATGATGCCTTGCTCGCTGAGTTCGATTGCACGGATTGTCGCTTCCTTTCGCTTCTCTGCCATATGCGGTTTCTGCCAATTTTCCGCGTTTGTTTTCGCAGATCGTTTACGGACCTCTGGTATGATTGCCGAGTACATTTGTTTTGCTTTTTTCTTTGCATGCTCAGGATTTTCCGTCATATACCGTTTCATATTTTTTCTGTTCTTTTCGCCGATTTTGCGCTTAGATTCTGCAGTCAGTCGCCCTTCAATTCTGGCAGAGTGCCCATGAATATAGCTTAAAAATCCCATCCCATGTGAGCGTGTAAACGGAGTGTTGTTGCCACAACCACATTTGCATTTTGGATTGATTCCGTTATATTCAAATTCCAACATATATCCTTCATAGCCAACATTATGTGAACGATTGACATGAGCAGCTAGTCTAGTAAATTCCTTTCCACATATTTTGCAAGATCTCATTATGTACCTCCAAATCTAATTATAGTTGAACGTGCTCTAATGTACATTTGAATGTGACTTAAATAGAAAAGGCCCCCGGATTGCTCCGGGGACCCCTTCAAGAACTTACCTAACCGAAGTTAGATGACATTCAACTATATCACATTCATGTCAAGGCAAGTTACCGTGCCATAAAAGTCATTTCTCACCATTTTCTTACCGTACCGAGTCATCACGCCCTTTCGAGGTGTGAAGTCTTCGGGTGCGAAGATGGTAGGAGTCACGATCAACGGGACGTAAGGAGCGTAGACGTATCCTGTCTCCAGGTAGCTTCCGCCCTTGTATCCAACCAGAATCTGGTTGCGTGGGAAGTAAGGGTCCTTGTAAACCGAGAAGCGATTCGACAGGGTACCAACCTTCTCAGCACCGATAACCATCGGGCCAACCTGTCCGTCAGCGTCAAGCGAGAAGCTTGGCTTGTACAGGATTGAAGACTCGAAGATTGTTGCAACATCCGGGCCGACAACGATGAAGTTAGCCGAACCACGAAGTGTCTTACGATGGATCTCGTTAGCAACATCGATGATGGTCTCGATAAGAGTCTCGTACCACTCTCGTACTGTACCGGTGAATGCCGGACCAGGAGTCAGTGAGTTTGTACGGTTGACCTCTTGACCAGTCTGCTTGTTGAGGAACTTGCCTGGACTACGTGACCAGTAGAAGCGCGCGGCTCCAGCCTGTGTCAGCAAGTCATTCAAGATTTCTCGGTCAAGCTCCATTGCGATCTGCTCGGACAGGATGTGTGTCAACTCAACCTCAGCGTCAAGGCTGTGGTAAGCATTCAGGTCCTGTGCCATTTCTGGCGACCAGCGTGCACGCAACTTACGAGTTTCAGCAACAACAGCGATTGACTCGATCTTGATGTCGATTTCAGGGATTGCCGGTGAAGGGTTGACTCCGAAATCAGACTCGAACGAAGGAATCACCAAGGTGTCGCCTGTGTTCGCTGCCGAATCAAGTGCTGCAGCCAATGGCTTAGCAAGTATAACAGATGCCGCCGCGACAGTAGCCACGTTTGCACCAGAAACGATCATCAAGAGTGCAGCGCCAGCTTCACCAGCTCTTACGAGCCCGTTAGGCGTGAATGTGTTACCATCCCACACACCCATCTGGTTCAATCGACGAATGTTAGCTGTGCTACCACCCTGGATTGCGTTACCATTGGTGTCGTTACCAACAATCTTGTATGGGTTGGTTGGCCCCATCGAGAAGTCCTTAGACAACGTAAGGTCAGCATCACCAAAGAGTGTGCCGCCTGAAGCCAACGAAACCACGACCGCCGAGTATACACCGTTACCAACCTTCTCGCCTGGTCCAGCGGCGTTGTTCTCAATTGCGTTTGTGATCTGCGGATCGTACTGTAGCAGTTTACCGTCGGAACCGGTTGCAGCCAGGGCCTTGGAAACAACAAATGTGTTTCCGCTGCCGAAAGCGCCCGAGGTTAGCAACGTTGTTGCGGCTGTTACACCGTACACACGTGAGAAACCTGAACCGGCTAGGTCGTACTGACCACCGACACCCTGCGAACCAGACTGAATGCCTTTGCCGGTTGGGCTGTTGTAGATTGACGAACCTGATGCGTAAGGCACCGCAGCTCCGACGTTACCCGCCATGTCTCCACCGTAAGTGTAGTCCATGTAGAAGAGCAGTCCGGAAGGAAGGCTCATTGGCTGAATCGAAACAAGGTCGTTCGCAATCAATCCACCGAAGACTCGGCGAACCAATGGGAATGCGATGTTTGTAAAACCACGAAGGTCACCTGACGAAGTTCCGTTTGCGCCGCCAGTCGAAATTGACGATGCCTCCCTGATTACCTGGCCAGCCTGACTTTCGAGCAAGCGTGCCATGTTCTCTCGTTTCGTGCCGCCAAGCCCGCGAAGAAGACCAGTACGGTTCCACTTCTCGATGAGTAGTTTGTTTTGTGCTCCGACGTGACGTTTTTGAATCCCCTCGGTTAGCATTTCTAGATTAAATGTAGACATTATATGTTCTCCTTTGAACTTAAGTATTGTTGTCTATGGACTTCGGCAAAATTATTTGCCGGGAAGACCTGCTAGGACTGCCCATCGACCTGCATCAACACCACTTTTGGCAGGTTGCCCTGACCGGGTTGATCTGGAAGACGACCCGAGAGTCCTTTTTCCTTCACTCAGTGTTTCGCCACCTTGGCCCCTACGAGTGAGTGACTCGGAGAGTGATTTGTAAAGCAGTTTTGCCTCACGGAGCGTCTTGGCATTATCGATCGCCTCAACAATTGCTCGCTGTTGTTTTACGGTTAGTCCCTTGTTCTGGAGCAACTTGTTAGCAAACAAGAGCTTCGCGTTGAACATGTTCATTTCAACCAGTTGTTTCTTCAACTTGGTTGCCGCAGTTTTGTATGTCTTTGCTTCTTTCATAGCACGTGCGTGAGCACGAGGTGCTGGTCGGCGACCTCGAGGTGCGCGTCGTTGACGACGCGCTGGTCGGCGACCCTCAGCGACTGTACCGAGCTCATCCGCTAGGACGTTGATCAGTGTGTCTTCGTCGATTTCAATCACGTCACCGAGAATCTTACCGTCACCAAACTGGTCAGCTTCATCTTCAGCAGCTTCGCGAACCATTCGACGCAATTTCTTACGTGCAGCGGACTCACGAACTGGTGCTCGCTTACCACGACGCATGCGTGAAAGCTCATTACGAAGAACCGACTCATCGATTTCGTAGACTTCGTCCAAGTCATCAGACTCTTTCAGGCCGGACCATGCTGATTCTTCCAGGTCAACGTCCAGGTCTTCAACATCGTCGAATCCTTCTTCGCCACCTTCCTCATAATCCATTTCGCCACCGAAGTCTTCTTCGCCGCCGCCTTCCTCACCGACAATCTCAAGGTCGAGACCAAGAGCAGAACCGAGGCTCTGGAGTGCGGAGGTTGCAGCGTCGACATCAACGTCGCCTGTTGGAACGCCTTCTTCTTCGACATCCAAATCCAATTCTTCGCCTGAATCCTCAAGACCACCATCAAGAACTTCAACGTCCTCTCCAGTTTCTTCCTGCTCGTTCACGGCGTCGTTCGCATCTTTCTTCTTCGATTCAGCGTCATCGCCCTCGAAAAGAAAGTCGAAAATGTTCTTTTTGTATTTACTTGACATTTCTCTCATCTCCTTAATGGTAGAATTCAGCTTTGCATGAAGGCGCCGATGACCTGTTCCACTCGATTTTACTTCATTCTGCAAGGACACCGCGTCCTTAACACATGACATAAAACCTAGTTCTAATCGTTTTCTTTTAACGTTTGATAATTTGCTCTCTCGAAGTACGCTCACCACATCGCCGAGTTTCTTGACTCGCTTCGATAGGTCGTCGATTTTCTCTTCGAGACGACGCGGTGCGACGAAGTCCTTATTAATAAGGGACGCAAGAACGTTTGCGCCGGCTTCACCTAGCATCATTTCGTCGTGTGACTCCGATACGTTAATGTTCACGTCGCCTGCAGCATGAACTGAAACAGAACCTGCCTGTGTAACTGCCTCTTGCGATGCGGCATCTTCGAAATCAACTCCGACATCAGGCATTCCGTTGAGCATGGATTCAAGATCGTAATCGTCTTCCATGTCACCCATCGTGCCTTCATCATCTTCATCAGTTTCGTCTTCATCAGTTTCGTCTTGTTCGAACAAAATTCTGTTGTTGATCATTTCCCTGATTTGTGGAGTTATCGTTTCCATAATTCGAGCCTGTGCAGCTTGTTCGGCTGCATCTCGAATTTTTTGCGCGTCTAGCAATGCTTCGTCATATACTGTTGACATCCATAACCTCTTGCAACTAAGTATTCGGTAACTTTGGAAAACTAACTTTCGTCTTCATTTTTTACCAAATCTTGCACTGAATAAATATGCTCTTCATTTTCAAAGTCATCAGAATTTTCTTCTGCTTCAGGAAATGATTCCGGTGGAGCTGATGCCCATCCCCTCAATGAACCTGTCCGTTTGTAATTAGAACCGGCTACACCACCACTAGCACTCACACCAGCATCATAGTTTGCCATTTCAAGGATAACCTGTTCACAGTCCCAGAAGAACGTACACAAGCTACCTGAGCCTTCCGAAAAATAATACGGATTCGGGCGGGAACTGATGTGGAAACTGTCTGACGGGATAAACCCTGCGCCCTTGTTTATAACTGCATCCACATCTTCTTCGTCAGCGTCCGGAGCATTTTTATACGGGTCGTCTTCGGTATATGGAAATGATCCGCCAGCCTCTTTCTCACCATGGAACTGTGGTTCCATTATGCCGAAACCTAAACCGGTTCTGGCGTCAGGTTTCGACATAGCCTCGTGGAGTTTGTTAATAAGCATATCAACTATTCCGGTGACTTACAGTCTGTCTTTTATCTGCTTTGCTGTGTTGGTTGGGTTTCTGGCGGGCTCTGCTTTCGTTCCGTCAGATGGCAGCGAAACGCTGGCTCCTGAGAACGGCGCGCTCGGTGTCTGCTTATTAACAAACCCTTCTGGTGCCGCAGCCATTGTAGACGGGTTGACACTTCCTTCCCCAGGAGAAACAGGATTGGGAACGAAAGGAGTTGCAGGAAGCCCGGCAGCTCCTGTCTTTACGCCATTCATGTCAGGAAGGTTTGTTGCCTCATCATTGTAGTCGAGATGGAATTGTCCGAGACCATAAGCCTCGTCACTGATCTTTCCTTTCACAACGTTGCTCATGAACCACTTTCGATATGCCGCGGCGTCCGAAGTATCAATATCATCCTTCTCGCCGCCGACTTTGATATTCGTTGGAGAATAGCCTGGAAGTGGTGAGCCCTTAAAAATAGATGTTAGAGCGGTTGCGTTGGCTTTGCCCATTGCACCTTCTGTGTTTAGATTACCTCGGTACCCCAACTTCTTGTCGGGCTCGATGGTGACCTGTTCTGATTTTTTAATGACTTCAATTGCCATGATGTTCTCCTTCTAGCATGAACAAAGTTTTAGATTCGGCGAGCGACTCGGCGACGCAACTTTGATTTCTGCTCACGCAACCTCTTGAGACCGCGAACCATCTTCGCTTCCTTAATCTTCAGAGCCTTGATAAAATCAAGATCCTGCTCAAGCGTACCGGCGAGCGCATCAGCATCAACTTCGTCAGCGTTGACGTCCTCAGCTGCCTTCTTACCTTGCTCAATCGTTTCTAGTTTTAGTTTCCTAGCCTCTTGAATGATAATCTTCTTCAGGAAGCCAGGGGTGATTCGTCGTACTTTCTTTGCCATAAAATTCTCCTTCGCCTTGTGGGCTCTTGTCTAAATATGCTTATGGAAGTTTTTTGGTCGTTGAACGCTCTAAAACTTCTCCCCAATTTGCAGCAGCATCGCCAAACAATGCATTAATGTCTAGACCCGCAGCCTCATGATGTGGTGTTGGTGCTTGAGGCTGCCTTGTATGCGCTGCCTCTGATATTGTTTGTTGGCCCATTCCATATTCGTCTCGTGCGCCGGGGAGCGACGGCGCTGACATGTATGGAACTGAGGGTACGCTTGTTTCATGTTTCATTCGATCGATGTACGTCGTGCTTGCTGTCTCACTCAAGATGCCTTGAAGCATTACATCATCAGTTGCCATTGATGCCAAATTTGATGCGGGATTGGGTGTATCGGCAGGCTGCTGAAACGACGCATCCATTTGATCAAAAATTGATGCCTTTTTCTGTTGACGTTGTGGTTTGCGTTGTCTCGCTTGGGCTGGTGCACGCCGTTGGTGCCCCTCTGTTAAACTCATGGGGGGAACACCAAGTCCTTCGCTTAGAAGCTCAACGAGACATTCTTTGATGAGACCTTTTAATGATGCCTTTGTCATTTTCGCCATTATCCTACTCCTACAACACCGTTCGAACCAGACATTACGAAGAAATTCTTCCTGGGCACGTTTGTCATACCGGCGATGACCGACACAATGTTCGGATCAGTTCCGGCGTCCTTTCTTACGAAGATTTCGTCGCATTTTAATTCGAACCTAGGGGTGTTGCTCATTCCCAAGACCAAAAAATAGTTAGAGTTTTCCGGATTGGCGTTTACACCGTTTTCAGTAAAACCGACTCGAACTGGCGTCGAACCAGAATTGAAAATGGTTATATGCCTTGACACGTATGGAAACGTGAACTTTTCGACTGTTGTGTTTACCATAGATGCTGATGAACTGACAAACGGCACGCCGGATGCCTGATATTCGCTGACCATTCCGTGGCCAGGCGGTGCGTAGTGTTGACTCATTTACCACTCCAAAATGTCATTGAAAACCCTATCAATACGATCTGATTTCGTAAAGTGACGGTTCAAATCCGCCCGGGTGAAATCGCGGCCTTCTTTCATCATGAAAGCGCCCGGTGTAGATGGCTCGCTAACGAAGTCCCAACAAATCAGTTGAAAATCGTCCTGGACAACATCGTAATCGCCTTCTCTGCTTGTTGATCCGACACCTCGTGAAGAGATGCCTAGCGTGACTCCTGACTCAACGAGACTCTGCAGGATCTTTCCCATGGGCGTGTCTAACAGTTCAACAAGACCATAGCATGTTTTCCCATCCATCCACGCTTTACGAATGATGTGCGACGAGTTTTTTAGCTCAACGACAGATGAATCTGGATGATCACATTCTCCGAGTGCGCGATTTTCAGTAATAAACTTTTGGTAATTTCTTACCTCGCGGGAGAGAATTGACTCTGGATACAAACGGCCGTTTTGATTCAATGTATCTGCCTTTTGCAGGATACCCTTCATCACAATTTTGCCGCCGTGTTGTTCACGGCTTTCTTTGATCTGATCGGGCGTGTAATCAAACTTCAGCCACTCGGTCAGTAACGTTCTACTTTTGCTCATTTTTGGTCTCCATTTCATCGAGTAAATGCACCAAGTGTAAAGTCTTGGCTACCGTGTCGTCAGATTTTGCTTCTGACAATCTTTCAATTCTGTTCTTCACGCCATCGATTTTTTCAAGGAGTACATCGTTGTCGCATGTTTTTTTGAATTCGGCAACCGTGAGAAGCGCCTTCTCCTTGATCTCACAAATGATATTGCTAAAATTTGTTTCGTCACCAAGGATTGCTGCTTCCAAAACGGTCTGTTGTTGTTCGCTCAGGTGCTCTTTATATTTCTCTTCGAACTTTTGAAACATCAACTTACGGACCAGCGGATCGGCCTCAAATGTCTCTTTCAAAACTTGTGTAGTTGGACGAGCCAACCATTCCACAATTTTCTCTTCGTACTTTGCCTTGTTCGTCAAGGAGAGTGAATCTACACCGCGCCACTCATTTAGCATTGTCTGGACGGTTGCGTACAACCTATAGCTTTCAATTTTGATGTCATAAAACCGTGCGGACTGCGATAGACCAAGATTGATGTCCTTGATTAGACTTGACTTCTCTTTTCGGAGTTTCTGAGAGCTGTGTGTTGTCGCAGACTTTTTGCTCTCCAACAAAATCCGCTCGGCCAACGGGCGTGAACCAACCGGCAGATTTACCAATGCATTGAAAAGTCGAAACTCACGGAAGAGCTCCGAGTCTTGCTTGAAGTGCTTCGTGATAATCGCGATTGCTTTCTCTGCTGATTTCTTGTCACGTGCGATTAGTGAGCTGGCAACGTATCTAATCAGTTGTTCGTGTATTAGACCGACATTGCGTTTTTTGTTGTGCTTTGTCATTATGATCAATCCCCTTCGTTCAAATTCTCATTCAACAGATCTTCAGATAAAAGTTCTGTCCTATTACTACTTATCGAGTTTCCCATCGATGTGAACATTCTTTCTAAGCTTCGCGTCATTTTTGGCGCCATAATTGAAGTTCGCCCTTCAGACTCGCCTAGGTTAAATAGTGATTCCGCATCGAATGGTTTGTTTAGCGAATCCTGTGAACGACCAGCCTTGCCTACACTCACCATCTTTCCAAAGTCTGGCATATGCGTTTGTTCAGCGCCACCTTTGACTTTTCTATTTGCCTTGATCGGACCACCGAAAACATTCGTGATTTTCTTTGCAGCTTTTTCAGGTGCATCAATATCATCAATTGACAAATTCAACATGTCATCGTCTTCATCACTCTCAAGTTCAAACTCATTTCCCGTTCCTGGAAGAGCAGTTAACAAAGACCCACCTGGGTGGTCACCTGCGAATAGGTCGTCGGCGCTGTCGGCAGGACCGTCGTCCATCATATCATCATCGCCGCCGGCAGGTGCATCGTCAGCTGGTTCACCGGCAGCTTCGACTTCCATGTCTTCCAACTTATCCGCGATACGACCTGCTTTGATTTGTTCAATTTGTGTTGGTGTTAAACCAAAAACATCGCGGCGGACGTAATTTCTATCAACAACACCCTCAGGTGCGCTGTTAGCAATATCAAACCTTGTTCGAATCAGTTCAAGCTTCTGTTGCTGAGCGACAGAACTTGGGTTTGTCAATTTCAAATCGAAATCAGCCAAATCTTCTTCAGCAAACCCATGACAATAAAGGTGAATCATTGCCAGTGTATTGAACTCCGCGATGATTGTCTTCTGAATTTTTGCAATCGTGCGAGAGAACCTGATGTCTTCCATCGCCAACGTTGCCTTGGAACCTACGTCCTCATCGTATCCAAGATATGCTCTCGGGATTTTTAGTGCTGCGAACAGTTTCTTTTGGATGTACTCGACATCCTCAATTGCGGCGGCGTTGGAACCACCAGCAAGCGTGTCGATCCTTGTTCCTGATTCTTGGCCTCGAACTGGAAGGAAATAATCCTCGTCAACGCTGTATGGGTTGTAGCGATAATCCATCTTGCCGTTGTTCTTGTCGATTGCAGGCTGGCGTTTTAGGCTCGAGACGGCACCTTCCATGAAATTCTCAATTTCGTTCGGTGGAATGTTACCCACATCGATGTAGAAAACTCGGCGCTCGGGTGCACGGATGATCCTGTAGACAAGCATTGCGTCTTCCATAAGAATCAGTTGGCGCCAAATTCGTCGAGCAGATTCTAGAACCGATGAACCATATGGCAAGAATGCGTCATTACCTAATAGTCTGAAATGGGAGACCTGCCATTTTTCAAGGATTTGATTTCCTTGCGTAATCCAGCGGAACCTGACGGCGCTTGGATCTTCAGGATCAAACCCCTCCTCTCTTTCGATTTCACTGATCGCGATAGGATATGCATTCACGATTCCGAACTCTGGAGAAATGTCGTTGAAGATAAAGAAGTCTCCGTACTTACAAAGGTTACGTACCCACATTGTCAAGTTGAAGTCAACGTTTAGAATGTCGTAGAATAATTCTCCAAGGATTTCCTGGATTCGATTGTTCTCGGAGTAAATGTGGAGAATCTTTCCTTTATCGTCGCAGCTCGCGGTTTCTTCAGCGTAAATGTCTAGCGCGGAACCAATTTCCGGAGTGTTGTGAACGATGATGCTGTCCGTCGCATAGTTTTTGTACCCGTCGACCGTCATATCATAAAGGTCAATCACTTCGTATGGTTCTATGCTTACGACTTTATGATTGTTGAAGTTTTCGCGGAAATCAGCCAAGCTGTCATACCCGTTTGATTTTACTCGACCAAGAATCTTCATTGACGTTGTTTTTAGGTTCGTTTCCCACTCTTTGTTTTTTATTCCTGGATGATAAGCATCACAAACATTTTGAAAGGTTAACGATTCGTCATATCTTGGATTTTTGCTACCTGCGTTGTCCCAGCCGTTATTTTTCCACGTCGGGCCATACGCTCTAGCAAAAGATGTAAAGTTATTGAAACCGTTGTCTCGAAGACGATTGTTAATTACGCTAGCAGAGCAGTCTAACGTTCTTTGCAATTGTGACCAATTATATCCCGTCGCATCACAAACTTGAAGAATTGTCGCAAAAGTTATGTCTTTTCGTTGCGCCGGATTATTTTCTTTCATGAATCTTGAATGTTGCTTTTTGAACCCTTCAATCCAATCACCATTCTTCTCGTAATCCCACTTTTTGCCGTTCAAGATTATAGCATGATACGCCAAATGTTCCTTGGCATCCATTATCACTAAGTTTTCTGGTCTGTTGTCGCTTTTCACAAAATTCTTGTGATGAACGTGCTCACCTTCATTTATTTTTCGGCCGGCTGCCCAAGCGGCAATAACACGGTGCTCAGATATCCACCCGTTGTTCATCGATGAGCCTGGCTTGTCCATCGTATAAATCCATTGGTACCCGTTGCTGCTCTTTTTATCTTTTTCAAAAAGCGCTTTTTTATAGAAAGGCATCATCGAATCGCCCGGCTTTAAGGCTTGCACTTCGCAATATGTCCCGTCTCTTCGCATTACACGATGGTCTGGGGTTGCAATCAACTCTTTTCCAGAGTCGAATGTGACTTTATACGACATGTCCGTCACTGTTTTACGAGCTTGTTTCGCCAATGCAGGAACGATTTGTTTCTTCTCATGGTCATATGAATAAACAATAAATGTTTCATCAGCCCCATACATTTTGGCCAGCTCTTTTATTTCGACGAACCCGGTTGGTGTAGCGATAAGTGTATCTCCTGCTATACAAGCCTCCATCTCCGAAAAGTCCGAATAGCGTGACATTCTATCATACGAACCGTATGCAGACAATGTGCTATTATAAACGTTGCTATGAACTTTGCGGAAAGTTTCGAGCGAGGTAGATGCACTTGGACCTGAGACGTTCTTGACGCGGCGTCGGACGACAGGGCCTGATCTGAACAATTTTGTTAGGCGGGTGAATAACGACCCTTTGATTTCACTCATTTTTCTCCATTCTTATGAATATCATTATATAATATGACAAAGCTCGATTTTGTTATCCGAGCACCCACGAAAACTCTTTTGGAATGTGTTCGGGTCGTCCCCTGCTTCCATACGCACCATTCGGCATATTCATATATGGATTGACATTGTTTACGTTAGTTACTTCATGCTGCGTGTCTTTGTGTCTTTTGTTCACACCAAAGCCGGCCAGCATACCTTTCGATGTGTCATGCTTCGTTACAGCATGTTCTGATCCGGCCTCAATCAGCGAGTTTCCAATGGCCATGGCCATCAGGACATCATCAAATGCACCCTTTTTCGCTTTGGGCTTATCACCCTTCATAACGAAAGTTTTTAGCTCATCGACGAACCGCGACGAACGAACCTTCAGTGTATTATTTCTCAGTCGTTCCTCAAGCAGTCTAAGGATTGGGCCTCTTGTTTTTACGCTTGTTACGAATCCAACTTTTCCTAAACTAGCTGTTGTTGGGTCGCCATACATCAAATCAAACTTGTCTTTTAGGGATTTGAAATGTAGATTTTTATATCCGAGCTCAACTAATTTTAGGATTGTTCCTTGTCCAAACGTGTTATTTTCAGGGCAAATTAGTGCGTTGTTGAACCTCTTGCCGTACTCAGCAAGTAAAATACCGAATTGATCTGGTCTTATTTTCCCACGGTATTCACAAACCTGTTCCGCTGTATGTTTGTTTAGAATCTGGAATGACGAATAATCTGCTGCATCACCACGGGAGACGTCTGCCGAGATCACAAACTCTTCCCCCGGTTGTGGATATGCCCACCACCAGATCTCATTTTTAACGCCAGATCTTTCAATAGGCTGTTCAACCTGTAGGCGAAGCTTCTCAATGATGTCGGCAGTGACGAACGTATTTCCTGAACCTGCAAAGTCACACATCAATTCCTGTGCAATTGCATGTGGGGTCATGTTCTTGACTTCTTTTTCTAACCATGCATCGTCTCTTTTCGGGTGAGCGTGCCACATTAGCTTCGTGAGGTTGAATTCGCTTGTACCCGCTTCAGCATCTTCGACGAGCTTATGATACATTCCGCCCGTACCATTCGGAGTGCTAATAATAATAGCACGCCCACCTTCCGCCAACGTAAAGTACAGGCCGGTCCACAGCGTATCAAAATCGCGGATGAACGCAGCTTCGTCAACGATTAGCAACGACAAAGCTTCAGAACGGCCCGCATCTTCTGACGTTGGAATCGCCTTAATTTGTGATCCGTTGCTAAACGCGACCATCTGTTTTGTTTTTTCAGTTATAGATGGCAGCACCAACCATTTCGGCAAAGCTGCCAATGCAACCTTCACCTTCTTGATAAAGTTCTGGGCTGTCGCCAGCTTCGTAGCAATGACAAGAATGTTCTTGTCACGATAGAAGATAGCCAACCATACTGCGTAGATCGCTGTGACAGTTGAAAGGCCAAGCTGACGAGCCTTGACAATGATATTGAAACGATGCTCAATAAATGATTGAACACATTCATCCTGGAATTCGTACGTGTCGAACTTGATCGTGCCTTTCATAGGCGTCTGGATCATTGCATATTTGTTTATGAAATGAACAGGATCTTGCCCACACCGAACAATCTCCTTCGCATGGGTTGCTGTCGCCCGGGCCACCTACGTGACCTTCAGTACCCAGTTCATTCTGTAATACGCAATTTTTCTGGGTGAATTTGATGTCGCTGAAATTAGCTCAACGTTGTCAGCTGTCGATTCTTTCGTCGTGTTCAGCACACTGCCGGTTTCCGCTTTGAAATCTTTTTTTAGCAAGCTCAGGTACTCGGTGAGCCTTTGTGTTGCCTCATCAGTGCACCGAATGACCTGCTCACGAAGAGCATGCTCGGTTGCAAAGTGCACAATCATTGTATAATTCAATACTAGGCTCTCACCGGCCAGCTTGCACTTGATCGAATACGAACCATCTCGCGAAGATGACTTCCCAAACGTCGTATCAATCAGATTGCCAAGGGCATTCACTTCTTCAAAGTTCATTTTTTCTTACCTCATTTCTGCATGGACGCCATCCGGTTTTCCACCGTTTAGCATTTATGTAGTAATAAGTATCTACGCAATTGGTACATGCGTCTTTATCATGATATGATTCGAAATCTTTATCATCCCGGAGTAGGTGCTCACAAACGGGACAAACATAAACTCTAACGATGTCTGGTAGGACTAAACGATAACTACCACTGAACGTACCCTGCTTTTTCATTTTGTAAGTGTAAAACGACACCCACCGTTTGTAACACCGGGAGCAGACAACGCCACGGCTCTGGCAACCCTAGAACCGTACATCCTACTAATATCCTCAATGAACTTCCCGACTGCAGGAGGAAGGGCTTTCTTAATTTCTGCCACTCTTATTTTTGTCGAAATCGAGTAACCCCATTGTTTGTCTACGTCATTGAACCCGATTTTTAGCATCTCTTCTTCAAATTTTTCTGCTGCCCAGAAGAAAACATGCCCGAGATTCTTTTCCTTCTCAACGTTGTGGAATTCACGATCTTCGGTATTCATGGGTGATGAGATCAGAACCTTCCCGCCTGGTTTCAACAAACGAAATGCCTCTTTGAAGAACAACAGGTTTTGTTCGTATGAAAGATGCTCCACTGTCTCGCTTAGCACAACCGCAGAAATCGTTCCGGGCTTAATTGGAAGTGGCTTGGTAATGTCAGCGCATAATGCCAACACATTTTTTCTGTTCTTGAACTTCGATGAGATGAGATAGTCGCGACGGATATCAACCCCGATGTAGTTTGGATATGTTCGCTGCATTTTGTATGCATTGTAAATCGGTATTTCTGCACAACCCATTTCAAGAATTACGTCGTTCTTATGATCTTCCATAGCGTTGAAACTGTGTAGCGCTCCCCAGGTACGCTCGAATGCCCCAAACAGTCCGTCATAGATTCCTTCCTGATCTGCTTGTCGTTTTGCGACGCTGTGCTTCATCAAACCGGCGTTGTAGAATGCAACCCCTTCATCAAACTCGAGCGGTGCTGTAAGGATACTGGTAATTGCTTCTTTTTTGTTTGTTAGATTTTGCTGCATTTTTTCCTATAAAAATTTGACCTGAGCATCATGGCCCTTGGTTGTTGAAATCTCAATGATGTTGTCAACGACGTCTTTCACTGTGTCGACGTGTGATATTATTAAAATCAATCTGAATGTCTTTGTTAAACTCCTGAGCAGCGTTGTACATGCCTCTACATTTGTTGCGTCAAGTGCACCGAAACCTTCATCAATAATCAGGACATCAGCTTTTGGTAAACTTGAAACCCTGACCAGCGCTGTTCGAATTGCTAGTGAAGACATCATCTTTTCCATACCACTGCAACACTCAATTACTCGTTTGGAATCGCCGTAATTTAGAATGATGTCCATACCGGCAGATTCGTCTACTGTCAACTCAACGGTGAAACCAGTTATCCCCTGAAGGATGTTTGCAATCTCAACGTTGATCACCGGGAGTTTTCGCTTAACAATCTGTAATGGGATACCGTTTCGGTTGAGTGCCTT
>Ga0307989_1000047_pt1 | contig 101263 bp, 89 predicted proteins | sample EllFjometagen185_FD_203164 | JGI IMG/M metagenome (GOLD analysis project Ga0307989, IMG submission 203164) | Marine microbial communities from Ellis Fjord, Antarctic Ocean - #185 | ecosystem: Environmental > Aquatic > Marine > Unclassified | place: Southern Ocean | collected 2014-10-08 | reverse complement strand
GCACTTCGTGCTTAGGAATATGAAAGAATGAGTTAAGTTGAATGAGATTGCCACGAATTGCTTTGCAATTCTCGCAATGACAATGCGCGTTTTACAAACGCTCAATCCTTCTGCGCACTTCGTGCTTAGGAATATGAAAGAATGAGTTAAGTTGAATGAGATTGCCACGAATTGCTTTGCAATTCTCGCAATGACAATGCGCGTTTTACAAACGCTCAATCCTTCTGCGCACTTCGTGCTTGAAGGATGATATTTTTTAACAAGTTAAAAAATATTTAATTTTTCAAATAATCCCCTAATGGGGCCGGGTGTGATTGCTGAGATTGCTTGAATTTCAAATTTGCCTTTTTTATCATTTTTGTTTTTTACATAAGTGTATTTAGGTGCAAAAAGTGCACCATCTTTTTGTCCAAATACTATTTTGCCTACAATTGGTAAATTGCTTAATCCTAATATATCGTTTAAGCTTTCTACAGGAATTAGTAATCCTGAAAGATTGTAAGTATTGTTTTGCATATCTACATTACCATTGATTGTTACTCCAAAACCAAACATACCGCTTTTTAGAGCTGTATCTTTTACTTTTAGAATGTTTTTTTCTAATATGATTTTACCTTTTAATTTGTAAAAGGTTATTTTTTGATGTTTGAGTATTTTTTTAGTGGTTTTCTTGAAAAGATTTTTATTTTGTAGTAATTGTTCAGCAAATTTTCTATTAAATTTTGAACCAGTTAAAATATCAAATTCATTTCTAATTCCTATCTCGCCTTTAAATATGGTATTATTGTTTTTATGTTTAAAAATGTAGCCATTTATATAGCCAGATCCTCCTATTATTTTATTAGAAATGCCCAAACCGTGAATAATCTCTCCAATGTCATCATAGGTAATTTTAACCTTGTTTCTGTCTTTTTTGGGTATTATGTTTATTGTGATTCTTTTTTTAGTTTTATTAAGTTTTCCATCTAATGTTAGAGTAAAGAGATCTTGTTGAGATTCTTTTTTAAAAACAAATTGTGTGTTTTTTAATGTTTCTTTGTTTTTTAATAATACTTGTTTGAAATTGGCATTTACAACTAGTGTTTGTGGCTTGGAGTTATTAGCAGTTTTTTGTTTTGTTGTTGGTTTTAAATTTGCAATATTGTTTAGTATATTTTTTAAATCAAATGTTTTGCCAGATATGGTAATAATATTTGAGGTTTTATTAAGTGATAATAGTTTGTTATAGTATAAATTGTAGTTAGAGTTATCGTATTCTAGATGACTTGTAGCAAAATTTTTTAATCCTTGTGTTTTAGATATCCTACCTTTTCCTTTTAATCTTATATTACTATTTTTAGTTTCTACGTTGCTTAATATGATATCTGATTTGTTAGAAGGAACTTTTAATTTGAATATAATATCAGTAGGGACATTCTTGTATTTTTTGATTCCCAAAACAGGTATCTTGAAATCAGATTTTCTCAGATCTATTTGACCATTTATGGTATCTGAGTTTTTTTTGTTTATTTCTATCTTAAGTTCAGAATTGTTTGATAAATACTCATTATTATTGTTTGTCACGATTGATTGAATGTGTAAAGGAATGTCTTGGAATTTTATTTTTTTACCAAGAGGTATTGCTATTGTTATTTTACTTGTTGCTTTGCCATTTATATATTTTTTTGTGATTGTTTCTATTTTTTCTTTTTTAGAGTGTTTTATATGATTTGTTAAATCAGTGAAAGGGCCAGTGGTTTTAAGATTAATAGCTAGTTTTACTGGTTTTTTGAACCAATTATTAATTGCTATGCTGCCGCTATGAATATCTGTTGAATAGACTTTTCCTTGTTCTATTTCTATGTTCATGTTATTTTTTGAAAAATTAGCTATTCCACTTAAGTTGGATATTTTTGAAAAGCGTTTAGAGTAATTTAAATCTAAATTTTTAAATTCTGTTGTAGCGTTTAATAATTTTATTCTGTCTTTTATTTTTAAGTTAATATCTGGCGTAATGTTCATTGTTAAATCAGCACGGGTAGAGAGTAGGGTGCCATTTTCTATGTGTTCTATTACCCATTTTCTAATGTTTTTTTGATTAAGAAAAGTTGGCCAAAGATTTTTTAATTCTTGAGTTGATGCATTTGATAAATCAACATTTAATGTAAGTTCCTTATTCTTTTGCCAATCCATGGACATTAGAAGTTTGGCGTTATTAATTTTTGTTTTTAAGAAAGTAGTAATATTTTCGAAATTTTTATCTATCTTACCTTTTATTGCGAAATTGCTGAATTGAGATTGATTTGGTAATATATTTTTAACACTAAAAGTTCCTTTGCTTGAGAAAATTTCAAAACTTCCATGATGTAATTGAGTATAATTGTTAAGACTAATGTCCATAGTACCTATAAAGTTTGCATTAACTTTGTCTAAATAGTTGTTCAGAGTATTTTTTTGTGAAACAAATGTTTTTAATAGAGCAGGGTGGAGATTGAAAAAGTTTAAATTACAATTTGTATCTTGATTGTCTAGAATTGAGCAATCTCCTTCTATTATAACTGGTTTAGCTATGTTATTATTTTGAATATTTATTTTATAGTGAGTTTCTAATGATCTCATTATATTGTTAGTTTCTGTGTGAAATTCAGCAGAATTTATTTTTAAAATTAACTTATTGTTTGATTTTAATTGAATATTTCTGGTTTTAAATTTTTTAATAGAAAATCTATCTTTGTGTAAATCGTTGATTGTGTTATGAAGTGTTTGTAAGTTTGTTTGCAGTGTGTTTTGTTCTTGAATTGGATTTGGATTTTGAAATTTATTAAGATTAATACAAAAATCAGAAATAATAATATTTTCTATTTTTATTTTGCCAACAATAAGTTTTAATGGATTGATTTCTACTGCGAATTTAGGTGGAACTATAAGATTGCTATTATTTATTTGGCAGCTAAGAGGAGATTTATTTTTGTTAAAATTTTTAATGTTATAAACTATGTTAAAGCTAGTTATATCAAAGCTTAGTGTTGCATTTTTTGTATTTATATCAATTGAATCTTGCGATGAGATTAAAATTTTATTTTGAATGTAGTTATTGATTTCTGGGAATGTTCTAGGTTCAATAGAAATAAGAATTAAAAAATATGCTATTGGAATTATGCAAATTATAAATAAAGAAAAAGCAATTTTTAAAACTATTTTTATTAGTGATATAGCTTTTCGTTCTTCTTTTTTAATAAATATAATAAGTCTTCTGAGTAGTTTCATATCGAACAAGAATAGATAAAATAATTTTTATACTGAGTAATGGTAGGTAAAAAAAACTAAAAAACAAAGTGTTTTTATAATTTGTTGTTTATGTTTTTGAATTGACAAATATTTTTATTTCGATATATTCTTTTACTAGTGTTATTGGGGATGTAGCTCAGTTGGCTAGAGCGCCTGGTTTGCACCCAGGAGGTCGAGGGTTCGACTCCCTTCGTCTCCACCACCAATTATTTCTTTTCTTCAGGTTTGCAAAGAAACAGCATTTCTTCATAGGCTTCAGTAAAGCCGAGTAGGGAGTAAGTGTCAGTAGAGTAAGTTTCTAATTGTGAGTACCCAGTTACTTTTAGTTTTACACCTTTTTTCATTTGTTCTACAATAGCCATATCATCACTTCTGTTGTAAGCCCATGCCTTTTCTTCATGAGAAAATAATACAAACTTTCTTTTTCCTATTGATATTTCAACGTCTTTTTCTTTTTTATAAGGATAACCTGAAGAAACATTTACTTCATCGAAATTACTATCAAAAATTCTTGTAACAGTGAGAAATGGTTCTCCTCTGCTTTTATAATTGCCATCTTTTTTAAAGGGTAGGGAGGCTATATAGCAAATTTCTTTATTATTTTGTGTTGTGGTGAATACTGTCCAGTCTTTAAAAACTGCAATAGGCGCTTCTGCATGTGTTGTTATTGGGAACAGATAAAAATAGAAGGTAAAGAAAATTAGTAAATTTTTTGTTATTTTTGAAAAATTCATTGTGTTCAAAGAGTTGTTTGTTATATTCTGTGTAATTTATTTTATAAGATAGTTTTTAAAAATTAACAATAAAAAAATATGGAATTGGGCACAGAAGGTTTGGGTGAGGCTCTTTTAGTAAAAAGATTAGAACAAGTGAAGAGAAGACGTATAAACCCGATTGATGAACAAAAAGATACTGAAAAATATCTTTTAGATTTAAAAAATCAATTGTTAGAAAAAGAAACCTCTAGGCTTGTTTTACAAAGATTAAAGAGTCAGTCTATAGATGAAAGGAATTTTTCTGATTTAAGAGATGAGTTGTTTAAATTAAAAGATTTTAATGCAATGATTTTTGTTGTAGAAATGCTATCTAAATCAGTTAGAAGCTTAGATGCTGTAGATTTAAGAGACAGTGTGTTAAAAGTTACACATATTTTTTTTGATAAAATAGAAAGATCTATACCATCTAAATGTTGTGGATGTTGTCGTGTGATGTAAGAGTGATTCTTTTTAATACACTGATATTTTTTTAAATAAAATATATGTTTTATCTGAGGGGAAATCTAAATCAAAAGAAGAAACTGTTTCTTTTAGGTGGTCGGATGAAGTTCATCCTAGGTCGGATCAAATAAGTTATGATTCTAAGTCGAATCAAGTTTCTTTTGAGTTGAAGCAAGTAAGTTGTTGTTTGGGAAAAAAAAGAATAATATCAGAAGAAAGAATATAAAATAATATAAAATTTATATTTTTGAAAAGAAGATAGAAAATTAGAAAATTATTAAAAAAATGATTTTAGAAAAAACCGCCTATAGAAAGGGCGGTTTTTTTAATTTTATAATCAAAAAGGTATAGTTTATTCAAAAAAATTAAATCGTTAAAAAGCATGGGGCTTCTATGTGAGGTTTTGGGGTGTTAAATTTCGTTTTAAGCTTTTTTGAAAACACCCTTAAAATTCGTAATTTTTGTTGAAATCTTTAAATTTTTTTAAAAGAGTAGGTTTTTGACTCTTAAGGTAACTAAATTCTAAAAAAATCATGTTTATAATTGTTGTTTTATAACTCTTAAAGTATGGTGTGCATATAGCGTTTATAAGAGCTTGTGGGATTTTGATATATGTATTTTACTTTCCATAATATATATTATGCAACATTTATTTGGGTGTTTTTGATGAGAAGATTTTTGAAAAAAACGATTTTATTGGGTTCAGGAGATTTTGCAAATTTAAAATTTGTAAATTTTTTTTATTTTTGTCGTGAGATAAAAATGGAAAAAATTCAATTCTTGTTAGCCTTAGATATATAAGGCTTTAAGGCTATTTTTTCGCTATTTTTCGTGTTTTTATATTTTGTGATTTTAGATATGTGTGTTTTTATCGTATTTATTTATACCCTATTTACATAAGGCTTTATAGGTTATATCTTAAAGTAGTACTTCAGGAGTGGAGGTTTAGATTACTCTATTCAGGTTATTTTTTTAGATAAGCAACCGTAAGCACCCCTATTTAGTATGGGCATAGCTCGATGAGGCTTTGCGAGGTTTTGAAATTCTTCTCATGTAAAGGTTTCAAAATGTAATTCATATTTTATATCATTTTTAAATGACATTGATTTTGTATTTTTTAGGAAAAAATTTTTTAATTTTTAACCAAACTAAAAATTTAAGGTAATATATCGTTTTTTTTAGAAGTGGTGAAATTTTGGGTTTTTGGAAAAATATTTTCGCCCTATTCTTTTTTCTGATTTTTGACTAAAAATAGTGTTTTGATGATTTTTTGTGAGTACACAATAAAATTAAGTATTTGTTTTTATGAATCTTTAGTTTTAGGTAATTTTCTATGTTTTAATTTAGAATTTGAATTTTTCAGCTGTTTCTGGTGGATTTTGGGTTATTTGATTTTTTATCGTTCTTTTATTGTGTTTTTTGAAATTTGATGTAATATTCTAAAAATAAATATATTTTGTAACAAGACGGTATAATTTTAAATTTGAAAAATATGAAAGAATTAAAAAACAATGTTTATCTTAGGGAAATACTTTTAAGTGATTTATCGAGTTACAAACAATTGATTCAATCTAATCAAAAGTATCATTCTTTTAACGGCCCTTATTATAGAAAATTAAGCTCTGATGAAATTGATGATTTAATGATTGAGTATACACGCAAATTAGAGAATGGTATTAATCCACTTGAACATAAGAAATTAATTGTAAATAGAGCAGATGAGCAGCTTATTGGTGAAGTTAATTGGTATTGGAAATCAATAGAAACAAATTGGTTAGAGGTTGGAGTGGTTGTATTCAATGAGAAGTATTGGGGTCAAGGAATTGGAAAAATAGTGCTTCCTTTGTGGATTAATGATATATTTAGTAAATTTCCTTTTCTTGTTCGTATTGGATTAAGTACTTGGTCTGGAAATCTTCGAATGATTAAGTTGGCTGAACGACTCGGATTAAAGAAAGAGGCTGAATATAAAAATGCACGAATTGTTGATGGACAATACTTTGATTCATTAAGTTATGGTATTCAAAAAAATGATTGGGAAAATAATGCTAATTTTGCAGGAAAGGGTTACAAACCACTTCCTGTACAAGGGCCCTCTTTTGCATAAAAGCTATTTAACCAATTTCTTAATCAACTCAATAATATTTTCTATTTTAAACGGCTTTTCAGCATAGCCCTCTGCTTTGCTGGTAGACATAATTCTTTCTACATCATCTTTTAAAGTATCTGCTGTAAGCATTATTACTGGAATGTTTTTGTATTTAGAATATTTTTTGTTAGTTTTAAGTTCTCCAACTATTTCCGAGCCTGTTTTATTTATTCCCAGGTTTTCGTCCATAAAGACTAAATCTGGTTTTTCTTTTTGTATAATACCTAAAGTTTCATTACCTTCTGCTGTTTTGATTATGTTTTCTGTAACTGTTCTTTTCAATAATTTTTCTGTTATTAAAAGATTTACATGATTATCATCCACTAAAAGAATCTTTTTATTGGGAAACAGAAGTTTTGGTTGTTCTATGGATGTTTGTTGAGTTTGTGGTTTTGGTTTGTTAATTTCTTTCTGTATTATTAGAGTTTCTTTAATTATTTTTTGTTTTGGAATTGTGATTGTAATTTCAGTTCCTTGTTTGTAAGTACTTTTAATATGAAATTTAAAACCATGCGATTCAATTAATTGTTTAGCAATTGGTAGACCTAATCCCATTCCTTGGCCTCTTTCTGTTCCTTCAATTGTTCTTGAGTATTCTTGAAGTGCTTTAGATAAATCGTCTTTTCTGATACCTATTCCTGTATCTTTTACTTTGATAGTAATATTTTGTTGTTTATCTTTCTCTAATATTATTTCAACTTTTCCTTTGTCTGTATATTGAACGGAATTAAATAAAAGATTTAAGAATATTTGTTTAAGTTTTTCTTTGTCTGCTTTTAGAGTATAATCTGTTTTATGTGTATTAATAAATATAATATCTAGATTTTTCTTTTTATTAATTTTTGTTTTAGATAATTCTAAAGAGAGATTTATTAATTCATTTAATGAAATTATATCTTGTTTTAGTGATGTTTGTTTAGAGATATTCAAAACATTATTTATTAAATTTGTTAAGTGCTCCCCAGCCGCTGTGATTTGTTTGCAGTCTTGATGGGTTTCTTTGTTGTTGTTTTCTCTAAGTTTTATCGATTCAGTAAAGCCTAATATTGCTATTAAAGGTGTTTTTAGTTCGTGATTCATATTTCCAAAAAATTTAGTGCGAGTTTCTAGGAGCTCTTTTGTTTTTTTCTCAGAGTTTTCCGCTTTGAGTTTGGAAATAATTAATTGATTAATTGTTGGTATAATGCTGTAATGATAGAACCAATAAAGAAACATTCCTAAAATTGTTAGACTTATTACAGTAAAAACAACAAAAGATTGTATTTTAATAAATTTGATAAAACCTAAACCTATTAACATATAACAAACAATCAAATAACAAATTATAACTGTAAAGAAGATTTTATATTCTTTGGATATTTTGATTTTTTCTAGGAGTTTGAGGTCAATGACTTTGTTTTTGATGATTTTTATATCAGACTCTAAAAATATAAGTGCGCTAACTACAATAATAGCACCTAACATTTGATACCATGTCATTGTTTCATTTAAAGTAAAATAAGATATTATTATTGTTAAAAAAGGTGCACACACACTTAATAGAGAGCATCTTGAAGCTCCTATGATTTTTGTGCTTTCGGAACTAAGTAAATGAGGGATAAAGGTACAAATCAAACCTAAGACTAGAAATATGCTAAATAGTTCTTTTGATATATTTAAGCCTCCTATACCTTGTGTAATAAGAAAATAAATACTCATAAAGATGGTTGCAAAAGTCATTGTATGAAACACATAAGCTAAACTTCCTACTTTTCTACAAACATATTGTGTTATAATCATAAAAAATGACCAAACAAATGTGCAGGCTATGATAAAAAAAATGCCTAATATATCATTGTGATCGCTAATGATGTTTTTTAATAAAAAATATATACCAATTTGAAGGGCAAAGAAGGTTATTATTTCTCGAGAAGATGGCATTTTTCTATTCCATATTGCATAAAATAAAATAACAAAAATTGGATAAGTATGAAACAAAATCCTTTCAAATCCTGGATCTATATATTGAAGAGCCTTGAAACTAAGGGCTACAGAAACACAGTATCCAAATACACCACCTAGACCTGATATTAGAATATATTTTTTCTGAATACCAAGAACTTTTTTTAAATCTCCTTTAATAATAACAAATGCCCATATAAAAATGGATGCTATGATTAATCTGAAAAATAGTATTTGAGGTACCGTAGTATCATGAGTATAGGCAAATTTTACCAATATACTAGTGAGAGCAAAACAAAAACAAGATGCTAAACATAACATAACTCCATAGAAGTTTTGTTGTACAGAATCATAATTTTCAGTATTTTCACTTATTTTTTGATCTATGTCTTTTGTCATGTTTTTTTAAATTATTATGGATTCTGTGCTTCGATAAACTTAGTAACCGAGTTCAGAATGACATATTATTATTAAAATACAATTTTAAATTCACTACCCTTTCCGATTTTACTCTCTATTTCTAATTTTCCTTTTAAAGCTTCAGTGAATTTTTTAACAATATTTAAACCTAATCCTGTACCTGTTGATTCTTTTGAACTTTCTATTGTTTGTCCATATTCTTCAAGTATTTTTGGTATGTCTTGTTTTGCGATTCCTTGTCCTGTGTCTTTGACCGAGAGGATTAAAATATTTTTGTTACTCCGGTCGCTGAGCTTGTCGAAGCGTGCTGTTAAAGTAACTGAACCTTTTTTTGTAAACTTAAGAGCATTTGAAACTAAATTAGTTATTATTCTTTTTATTAAGTTGGGATCACTATTTATTGTGTTATTTTTAATTGATTTATCTATTTGGATTTTTAGTTCAATATTTTTATGTTCTGCTTTGAGTTTAAAGGCGTTTATAATTTCTTGATAAAGTTTTTGAATATTGAAATCAGTTTTATGAATTTCTATCTCTTTACCACTTTCTATTTTAGAAGCATCCATTATTTTATAAACTAACTCGTTCATATCAGCTAAACTTTGATTTATTAATGGATTAACTTCTTTGATTAGCTCTCCTTTACCTTGATTGGTATTTTCACTTTCTATCATTTCCATGCAGGTTTGAACTCCTCCTATTGGATTTTTTAGATCATGGACTACCATGTTGAAAAATTTCATTCGTGTTTTTAAAAGAGTTTTAGCTTTTTGTTCTGCCTTTTCAGCACGTTCTCTTTGTTCGTGTTCAGCTTTTTGTGAAGTAGTTAAGCTTAGTTCGTATTTCTTTGCTAAAGTTAAAAGTCCTGCACTGGATAAAATAACTATTGCTCCTGTTATTGTCCAAGGACCAGTTGTTGTTCCAAAAATAATAAAAGCTAAAATTGAAGCAAAAACTAAACGAGTAAAATCAAATGGCTGAAGTAGAGAGATATCGGTTCTAGAATAAGCTGTAACCATAAATCTTATATATAAAACACTGACGCTAGCCAATAGAAAAGTAATAAATACGTCTATTATTTTCATTGGTTCTAGAAATAATATAAAGAGTGGTAAGGATATTATAGACATTGTTATAAAGAAATATAATGTAATTGTATCTGGACTATCTTTGACAGTAAGATGTTTTGCAATAACGTGATATATGGCTGATAAAAATGCTGCTAGTAATACTAAAAAGTAAGCATATTTAAATTCTGTGAATTGAGGTTGTACTACAAGTAATATACCAATAAAGCCAATAATTAAAGAGAATAAAGTTATTGAACTTGGTTTTTCTTTTAGTGTTAAAATTGCAAGTAAAGTTATAAAAATAGGAGTTGCAAATTTAAGAGAAACTGCTTCTGCAATTGGAGAATATTTTAAAGCATATATCCATAAAAGACTACAAATAACATGAATAAAACCCCTTATATAATGTAGATTTAATTGACTTGTTCTTAATATTACAAATTTTGTTTTCAGCATTAGTGGTATGTATATTAACACTGCTAAGAACACATGTAAAAACTCTATTTGAAAAATATTATATCTTACAACTAAGTGTTTTGTTATTATCGTATTACATGCAGAAAAAAAACAAGCTATAATAAACAATAAAACTCCTGACATTTTGTCTTTGTTTTGTTCTATATGTTGATTTAATTTTTGAAGTTCTTGCTTTGTTTCTGTTTTTTTTAAATTTGCTTTTATAATTTTTTTAGGTTTCTTATTTATTGAATCACTTTGATAATAATATATTAATTGTACACCAAATACTATAACAATAACTCCAATTAATGTCCACATACTTACAATTTCACCAAATAAAAAATATGCAAATATTAAGGCAAAAACTAATCTCGTAAGATCAAATGGTTGAAGAAGAGAAATATCAGTTTTAGAATAGGCAATACTAAAACATCTAACATAACCAACTAAAGAAAAAGATAATAAAATAGCTACACAGATATCAATTAAATTCATTGATTTAAAATATAGGGGGGCAAAGGGTGTGAATATAATTGTTACAATCAAAAGAAATAAAATAACAATTTTATCAGGTTCTTCTTTTTTTAAAACTAATTTTTTAGTAATAATGTGATATACAGCAGCTAGAAATGCAGAAAGTAATACTAGAAAGTAAGCGTGTTTAAATTCATTGAATTGAGGTTGAATAATAAGTACAATTCCAATGAAACATGTAATTAATGCAAACAAAGTCATTAAGTTTGGTTTTTCTTTTAAGATTAGAATTGCGAGTAAAGTTATGAATATTGGAGTGGCGAATTTAAGAGAAACTGCTTCAAATATAGGGGAATGTTGTAGTGCATAAAACCAGACTAATCCACATACTATAGTTATTAAAGCCCTAATAATATGTATGTGTAGATAGTTGGAAACAAGTATTTTCCCTTTAGTTTTAAAGATTATGGGTATATATAAAATAATTCCGAAACATGCGTGAAGGAGGTATATTTGGTATACGTTGTAGTTGCTAGATAAAAACTTAGCTGTTATTGTAATTAAAGCAGAGAAGAAGCAGGCACTAATAAACCAGAGAATTCCAGATATTTTATTTTTATTTTTTTCAACTGCTTGGTTTAATTCTTTAAGTGTTTTCTTTGAATTATTATCAATCATAATTTGAATAAATTTTATTTATAACAAATTTTTTATGCTATCAACAGCATTCTGAGCTTTGGAAAAGTTTGAGCCACCTCCCATTGCTAAAGTAGGTTGACCCCCTGCTCCTTGTCCTTCTAGTTCTTTTACTGCTAGTTTTGTTAATTCAACTGCATTGTATTTTTTAGTTAGATCTTGAGAAACTCCACAAACGACTGAAACCTTTTCTTCATTTTGAACTATTGCTAAAACTATACTGGATTCTTTGAATTCTGGTTTGTTATTTTGTAGATTTATTATAGTTGATTTTATATCTTTTGGTGAAGCATCCTTGAATGTTTTGAAATAGAATTTGATATTATTTATTTCTTCAGGTTTGTCAAAAGCTATATCATTTGTTTTATTGTTTTGTAATTCTTTTTTTAATTTTTTGTTTTCCTCTAAGATGTTTTCAATTTTTTCTGAAATTTGATTTTTTGAAACTTTTAAAAGTTCTTGAGTTTTGTTTAGAGTGGTAATTTCATTATTTACATATTTAAAAGCTTCTAGGCCTGTTACAGCTTCGATTCTTCTAATTCCAGCTGCAATTGAACTTTCATCAATAATTTTAAATAAACCTATATCTCCAGTTCTGGAAACATGAGTTCCACCACATAATTCCATTGAACATCCGTCTTTTTGTTGTTTTGTGATGCAAGATTGTAATGCTTGAGTTAGATCTGCAATATTGAATTCTTGTTTGTTTTCAGTTTGTGTATGTTTGATCTTTGAGTTATCAGAGCCCATTGAAACTACTCTAACTTGATCGTCATATTTTTCTCCAAATAAAGCTATAACACCTTTTTCTTGAGCTTTTAATAGCTCCATAACTTCTGTTTTTACTTCAGAGTTCTTGATAACTAGTTTATTTACTATTTCTTCAATTTGAATGATTTCTGTGTTATTTATGGGTTTTTGACAACTTACATCAAAGCGTAATCTGTATTCGTCAACATAAGATCCTTTTTGAGTTATGCTATCTCCAATTACTTGTCGTAAAGCATATTGTAACAAATGTGCAGCAGAGTGATTGGCTTTAATTTTAGCTCTTCTATCAGAATCAATACTCATATTAATCAGATCACCTACTTTGAATTCACCCTCTTCTACAATACCTTTGTGAATGATGAAGTTCTTGACTGGTTTTTTAGTATCATTTATTTCCATAATTGAAAAGGGTAATGGAAGAGTTCCATTTTTAGAAGCTTTAATTATCAAACCACTATCGCCAACTTGTCCACCCGATTCTCCATAGAATGGTGTTTTTTGAGTAATTAATTCAATTGAATCACCTTTCTTGGCTGATTTAACTGATTTTCCATTTAATATTAATCCCAAGATTTCAGTTTGTTCAGCGTTTTGAGTGTAGCCAACAAATTCTGTTTCTCCTAATTTGTCTTTTAATTCTATATATATTTTAGAAGTTGTACTATCGCCTGAACCTTTCCAAGCTGCTTTTGCTAGTTGTTTTTGTTTTGTCATTTTAATATCAAAGGTTTTTTGATCAACTGAAATATTTTTTTGTTTTAAAATGTCTTCAGTTAGATCTAATGGGAATCCATAAGTATCGTATAGTTTAAATGCTGTTTTTCCTGAAAGAGTCTTTTTTGATCCTAATTTTTTTACTTCTTCTTCTAAAAGTTTTAAACCTTTGTCTAAGGTTGTTCTAAATCTATCTTCTTCAGCTTTTAATGTTTCAATAATTAGAGATTCAGCTCTTTTTAATTCAGGATAAGCTTCGCCCATTTCATCAATTAAACTTGGAACTAATTTATACATACAAGAATTTCTTGCACCTAACTGATGAATATGTCTCATTGCCCTTCTCATAATTCTGCGAAGAACATAACCCCTGCCCTCATTTGAAGGTAAAACTCCATCTGCAATTAAGAATGAGCTTGAGCGTAAATGATCTGTAATAACTCTGTGGGAGAATATATCTCCATCTCCAATTATAGATTTTGAATTATTTATAAGTTTTTGAAACAGATCTATTTCGTAATTGTTGTGAACACCTTGCAAGACTGCTACTAAACGTTCCAAACCTGTTCCTGTGTCTATACATGGTTTTGGTAGTGGTTTTCGAGTTCCATCTTCCATTTGTTCATATTGCATAAATACAAGATTCCAGATTTCAATAAATCTATCTCCGTCTTCATTTTTGGATCCTGGGGGACCTCCAGGTACATCTTCCCCATGATCATAAAATATTTCAGAACAAGGTCCGCAAGGGCCGATATCTCCCATTGACCAGAAATTGTCATTTGTTTCAATACGGATTATTTTGTTATCAGGAAGGTTTGATACTTCTTTCCAGATTTGATAAGCTTCTTCATCAGTATGATATATTGTTACTAGAAGTTTTTCTTGCGGTAATTGTAAGATTTTGGTTAAGAATTCCCATGAATATTTAATTGCATCTTCTTTGAAATAATCACCAAATGAAAAATTTCCTAGCATTTCAAAAAAAGTATGATGTCTTGCCGTGTATCCAACATTGTCTAAATCATTATGCTTACCCCCTGCTCTAACACATTTTTGTGAAGTTGCTACTGTTTTGTATTTTGCTTTCACTGTTCCTGTAAAATAATCTTTGAATTGTACCATACCTGCATTAGTGAATATTAATGAAGGGTCATTTTGTGGTATTAACGGTGAAGATGATAAAATTTTATGTCCTTGTTTTTTAAAATAATTTAAAAATTCTGAACGTAGTTGTTTTGTTGTAATCATAGTTTTTTCTTGAAAATAATAAAACCTATATGTAATAATAGAGGTTATACTATTTTATTCAACAATATTTCAATAAAAGTTAATAGTAGGTATATAAAGACTTTTTTAATAAAAAAAGTCTAATGAATTTTATTTTAAAAAATTATTTAAGGTATAGAAAATGCAAATAACAAAACAAGGTTATGAAAAGCTTAAAGCGAATTTGAATAATTTGATTGATGTTGAAAGACCAAAAATTATTAAGTCTATCACAGAAGCTAGAGATTTTGGTGATTTAAGTGAAAATGCAGAATATCATGCTGCGAAAGAAAGACAAAGAATTACCGATGCCGCTGTAAGTAAGTTATCTAATTTAATAGCAACAGCTACTGTGGTTGATATTTCTATATTATCTGGTGATATAGTGGCATTTGGAGCTACGGTTACAATAGAAGATCAAAATACTGAAAAGAAAAAAACATATAAATTAGTTTGTGAATATGAATCTGATTTAGATAATGGTTTAATTTCAGTGGAATCTTTAGTTGGAAGATCTTTGATTGGCAAGAAGGTCGGTGATGAGGTTGAAATAAAAACACCAGCTGGGACGAAGGATTATGAGGTTCTTAAAGTAGACTTTTTAGGCTAATTTTTACTTTGAATTTTGTTGTCGTTTTTAAAGTTAATTGCAGGAAGGGTTTTATAATCCCTTTCTTATTTTTTTATGCTTTATATTCAATATAATTTTTTTCATACTTAATCTTATTTTGTTGTTAGCTGAACTTCATTTTTCAGTCTTTGTAGGAAAAAGACTTGTAATCCTTTCTTGCACAGATAAGTTTAATTATTACCAAAAATTTCTAAAATCGAGTTGAAAGTTTTTCGGTTGTATGAGCTTTGACTTGTCGAGAATTCTGGTTTGATTTGGAAGGTTTCCTAAAGTTTTTTTGTTATCATTTCTGAAGTTTTGAATATAGTAAGTTCCTTGATAGTTTCTATTATCTAAATCTTGTATTATTTGGTTGATGTCATTTTCGTTTAAAAGGTCTGTGTGTACCGTGGTTCTGACTTCTAGAGTTATTTTGTCCTGATTAAGAATTGCTAAATCTAGTGTTTTACTAAATTCATCGTATAATTCTATTTTTTGATCTGTGATTAATGTAAATTTTTCTTTTGGTGCTTTATAATCTGTGGCTATAGCATCTATAAGATTGTTGTTGATTAAATGTTCAACTTTACTATATCTTGTGCCATTGGTGTCGATTTTAACTTTAAATCCCAATTCTTTGATTTTTGTAATGAAATCAATAACTTGTTCAGAAAGCATGCACTCCCCTCCTGATAGTACAACTGCATCTAACAACCCTATTCTACTTTTTAAAAATTTCCAAATTTCTTGCTCATCTAGTATTTTGTATTTTTCTGTTATGAATTCAGGATTGTGACAATATTTACATCTTAAGCTGCAGCCGCCAAGCCAAATAATACATGCTGTGTGTTTTGGGTAGTCTTGGAAGGTGAATTTTGTGATAGCGGTTATAGGAAGTGACATGCTATTGTTTTATTTTTTTATTTGACCAAAAAGGGCGGACACGCAGGTCCGCCCCTACAGTCCTTCTATACGTTTGAAGGATGAAAAAAATTAATTAATTTTTTTCTTTTTTGTCTTCTTCCATTTTTTTAATTTCTTCTTCCATTTTTTTAATCTTTGCCTCATCTTCTACAAAGAAAGTTCTTTCTTGATGTTCGCCTTTTTTGCCAATATTAAATGCGCTTACTGGTCTGTGATAACCCATTACTCTTGTCCAGACTAGAGTTTCTTTTTCACATTTTGGACATAATGGTTTTTCGCCGCTTAGATAACCATGTTCAGGACATATTGAAAATACCGGTGTTACTGTTATAGAAGGCATTTTATAATTAGTAAGAACTGTTTTAATAAATCTTTTACATGATTCTACGTCTTTTATTTTTTCACTCATATATAAATGTAGAACTGTTCCACCAGTGTATTTACATTGAAGTTCATTTTGCATATCTAATGCTTCAAATGGATCATCTGTAAAATTAGCTGGTAATTGAGTACTGTTCGTATAATAAACGTTTGGAAAAGTTCCTGCTTGAATAATATTAGGATATCTTTTTCTATCTTCTTTTGCAAAACGATATGTTGTTCCTTCAGCTGGAGTTGCTTCAAGGTTGTATAAATTACCAGTTTCTTCTTGAAATTCTTTTAATTTACTTCTCATAAATTCTACTATTTCAATTGATAAAGCAATTCCTTTTGGATTAGAAATATCATATGCATCGTCAGTAAAGTTACGAATAAGTTCGTTCATTCCATTAATACCAATTGTGCTGAAGTGATTTCTGAAATGTGGCAAATATCTTTTTGTGTAAGGATAGAAACCTCTTTCATATAATTCTTGCACAAAAGCTCTTTTCTTTTCAAGAGTAGATTTGGCTAATGCCATTAATCTTTCGATTTCTTCAAGTAAACCTTGTTTGTCTCCTATTCTAACAACGCCATCACTATAGCCTTTAAATCTGTGTCCTAATCTGGCTAAACTTAAAGTAACAACTCCAATTGATCCTGTCATTTCAGCAGAGCCAAATAAGCCACCACCTCTTTTTAGAAGTTCTCTTAAATCTAATTGTAAACGACAACACATACTTCTAACGGCTCCTGGTTTATAAGCTTCTGGATTTGGAACTCTATTTCCATTTTCATCTTTCATATACTGACTTCCAATGAAGTTTTGAAAGTAAGAACTACCTATTTTTGCTGAATTTTCAAATAAAGCATTTGCAGCAGGTGTATCCCAATTAAAGTTTTCAGTAATATTTACTGTAGGAAGAGGAAAAGTAAAAGGTTGTCCTTCGGCATCTCCTTCTGTCATTACTTCATAGAAAGCAATATCAATCATTTCTATTTCTTTTTGGAAATGTTCATAAGTTAGATCTTCTAGTTTTTCTACACCTCTTTCTTTTGCTTGTTGAAGTAATTTTGAATCTCCTAAAAGATCTGAATTATCTAATCCTTTAAATAAATGTTCACCTCTAGATGTTGGAATTTGTTTTTTTAAATCTTCGGGAACTGTGAAGTCCATAGTTACATTTGTAAATGGTGATTGTCCCCATCTTGCGGGAACGTTTAAGTTGTATACGAAACTTGCAATAGCTTCTTTAATTTCTTTAGGTGTCAATTCATCTTTAAAGATATAAGGTGCTAAATAAGTATCAAAAGAACTAAATGCTTGAGCACCAGCCCATTCTGATTGAAGAATTCCTAGAAAATTAGCCATTTGACCTAAGGCACTTCTAAAATGCCTTGGTGCTCTTGCAGATACTCTGCCTTTAACTCCATTAAATCCTTCATCTAATAAAACTCTTAAACTCCAACCCGCACAATAACCAGTTAAGCAATCTAAATCGTGAATATGATAATCACCCATTCTGTGAGCATCTGCTTCTTCTTTAGAATAGATGTTGTTTAACCAGTAATTTGCAACGATTTTACCCGCTGCATTATTTATCATCCCTGCATTACTGTAACCAGTATTTGCATTTGCATTAATTCTCCAATCTTCTTTATCAATGTACTCTTGTGTGGCATCTTTACAACTTACTTTACTATCTCTGTGTATGCCACCATGTAAGTCACAAGAACCAAAATCTTGTTTAATATATTCGCGTAAAACTCTGATCCAACCTATTTTTGCTAAACTTTTTTGAATTAAATCATCTTCGTTTCCAAGAATAGTATCAATTGATTGTTCTTGTAAATCTTGATTTAATTTTTTATTAAATTCTGAAACACTACCCTGTTTTGCTAATTTGAAAGCTTTTGATAATTTATTTTTAATATTTGGTGAGAAAGAGATGTTAGATATTATTGTTTTTTTGTCCATTTGTGTGCCCTAGAGTGAGAATTATTAAACTTTGCACAATCAATAATATTTTACTATATTTAGTGTGTCAAGTAGATTTTAACCACAATATGTAGTTTTTATAAAATTTTTGGTTAGACAAAACTTTTTTATTAAAAGGCATAATATATTGAATGTTTTAATTTTGTACCTAATCTTATATAAGAATTAATTATTTTATTGCAAAATGATGAAAAAAGATAGATACAAAATTATTCCAGCTTCATATTTGGTTTTGATAAAAAATGATAAAATATTATTACTTTTACGTAAAAATACAAAATATATGGATGGATATTATAGTTTAATTGCAGGTCATGTGGAAGAAAATGAAACTGCTCTTGAATGTATGATACGTGAGGCAAAAGAAGAAGCTAATATAGAAATTACAAAAAATGATATTGAGTGTGTTCATACACAGTATAGAGATAAATCTGGAAGGGTTGATTTTTTTATTTTGTGTAAGAACTGGAAAGGTGAGTTAAAAAATTTAGAACCTGATAAATGTGGAGGATTAGAGTTTTTTGATATTAATAATCTTCCTGAGAATATGATTCTTAATGTTAAAAATGCTGTTTTGGCTATTATAGAAGGTAGGATGTATTCTGAATTTAGTGAAGAATCAAAAGAATAGACTTATCCTTGACTCGGGTTGTTTTTATTAATATCCTTAAATATAGATTTTTATTAATAATAGGATTTTCAAATGAAAGTAGTAGTTTCAAGTCATGATATACATACGGGATCTGCATTGCCAAAGTATATTGAAGATAAAATTAATCTTAAAGCAACAAAACTTTTTGGAGAAGCTATAAAGGCTGAAGTTCATTTTAAAAAACAAGGAGGTCTTGTTCATTCTGTTATAGCTATTAATGACGGACATAGTTCTTCAAATAAAAATAAACATTTACTTAGTTCAACAGCTGAAAGTCATGATATATATGCAGCCTTTGATTTAGCACTTGATAAATTAGTAACTCAGTTGAGAAAACATAAAGCTAAATTAAAAGATCATCATAAAAAAGATGGTTTAAAGGCAAAGAAAGAGAAGATAGAAACATTTTCATAGAGAATTTTCTTGCAAATAATTGAATAAATCTTATATTCTCTATAGTGTAATTAGGAGAGATGGCTGAGCGGCTGAAAGCGGCTTCCGAAAATATTAGATTTAAAATTTATTTTATAAAGAATTTTTAGGCGACTTTGTTTTTTAAAAAGTTTAGCTTACTAAAAACGATAAGAGGCTTTTTAAAAAACAAAAAGCAACGACAAAAGTTGAAATAAAAGAAATTTTAAAGTAATATTTGCTAAGGAGTTGTATTAGGAAACTGGTACCGCGGGTTTGAAGCACAAGCGAAGCGCAGGGCGTCATGAAGATTGCGATAGCAATCAAAGGACAATCCCGCTCTTGAATCTGTCAAAATACGAAGTATTTATTACAGATTCTTGATTTTGTTTATATAAGATATAATTTTGTTATTGAGTTTAAAAGGAGAGATGGCTGAGCGGCTGAAAGCGGCTCCCTGCTAAGGAGTTGTGCTAGGAAACTGGTACCGCGGGTTCGAATCCCGCTCTCTCCGCCACTAAAAAAACCGGGTTTCAACCCGGTTTTTTTAGTGGTGTAAGAGGCGATGATTCGAACCCAGGGTTCGAAGCTCTATAAAACAGCAAAGCTGTTTTTAGAACGTCATGAAGATTGCGAAAGCAATCAAAGGACAATCCCGCTCTTGAGTTTGTTAAATCGCTTTAAGTGATTTTTACAAACTTTTAATCTTTATCAAACATAATTTTATCAGTAAGTTTCAACCCGGTTTTTTTAGTGGCTAATAAGAAAATTTAAACACAAAAAAACCTAGGCTTATAAAAACCTAGGTTTTTCTTTTTAAGTTATTATCTCAATTTGAGAATGTTTAACTACTCTCCTGAAGATAATTTCTTCAAGTCTTCTGCAGATGATTTACCTTTATTGTTGACGATTTCATATTCGACTTCGTCATTTTCATTTAAAGTTGAAAGACCTGCTTTTTCAACTGCACTAATGTGTACAAAGACATCTCTGCCACCATCAGCTGGTTGAATAAATCCATATCCTTTGGTTGGATTAAACCACTTGACTTTTCCTGTTGCCATGTTTTTTTCCTTAATAGTTAGATAAAATGTTATATCAAACTGCTTAGACTGTTAGGTATAAGTAGCAACTCATTTATATTACCGTCATAGAAAGTCTAAAAAAACTTCAACAGGCCGTCAAAATAAGAGAGTCTTAAGTTATAACGATTAAGAGGATACCCCAGTTTTTTTTAAAGTCAATTTAAATTAATTCTTGCTTTGGACTTCGTCGTTGCTTTGGAAAATTTTTTTAAGAGTCATATACTAAGAATCTGGTTGATTTTTAAAAAACTTAGGTTGCTGCGTCGCGTAAAGCGCTCTTCGCAATGACTGATTAAGAAAATGTAAATTTTAAAAAATAATATTTTCTAAATCCTTAAAAAACCTTTGCAAGAATTACTTTAAACCGTGATGACTGTGATTTTTGGTTTAAATTGTTTAAAAAACTTGCTTTTTATTGATAGGTTAATTTATAATTATTTTTACCTTTCTTTATTATTAGCTTGATTATTAACTTGCCACAAATTGCTATTTGCAATTTTCGCAATGACCGCCTTTCTAAGAAGGCTTTGTTTTTTAAATTTAGTTAAAAAAATATGAACAAAATAGATCAAAATCCAGATTATAAGCAAATATATAAGTTTGTAAGCGATAAGTATTCAAAAACAAATCATTTCGGTCATGGACCGTTTGATGAAACTTTTTATACTTTAAGGGTTTATGAGACTGCAAAGGAAATAATTAGTTTGTTGAAAGAAAACATACGTGTTCAACAAGTTTTGGTTGCTTGTATTTTACATGATATTGGTAAAACAAAATTAATAGCTTCTAAAATGTTTCGTGGAAATAATATTATGAATTCTGATGAGGCTTATTGGGAGTTTAAAAGACATGCTTCTTTGAGTGTTCCTATTGCGAGAAGATTTTTAAAACAACTAAGACATTCTGAAGAATTTATTGACGAAGTTTCTTATTTAGTTGAAAATCATAACAAGCGCGGTGATAAAATGAAAGAAAGAACTTTAGAATTAAAAATTATTCAAGATGCTGATTTGACTGCTGATATTGGAATTGAAGGATTTGTGCGTACTTTTGCTTATTCTGGAAAAAATAGAGCTCAATCTATGATTGGTTCTATAAGATATATTCAAAAGGAGGATGGAACATTAGATGGTAATAAAATTAATTTAGATGTTTCTAAAAAACTTTATAGAAGAGAACAGGATATTCAGGAGAAGTTGGCGAAGGAGATATATACAAAGATTGACAGCGATCTTTTTTAAGCTAATTCTTGCTTTGAATTTCGTTGTTGCTTTCTCATATTTATAGAGGTCACTTACTCAAAAATAAGCTCGACCTCTAAAATACTTAGGTTGCCGCGTCGTGCATAGCACTCCTTGCAATGACTGATTAAGAAAATGTAAATTCTAAAGAATAACATTTTCTAAATCTCTAAAAACTCTGTGCAACAATTGTTTAAAACTGTGTTTTTATAACATGTATATTTTTTACAAAAGATTAAAAATCAATGTGTTGTAATTTTTTTTAATAGTAATTATTCTTTTTACAATGAACAAAATAGATCAAAATCCAGATTATAAGCAAATGTATAAGTTTGTAAGTGATAAGTATTTAAAAACAAACCATTTTGGTCATGGGCCATTTGATGAAACTTTTTATAGTATGAGGGTTTATGAAACTGCAAAGGAAATAATTAGTTTGTTGAAAGAAAACGTACATGTTCAACAAGTTTTGGTTGCTTGTATTTTGCATGATATAGGTAAAGTAAATTTAAAAGTTTCTAAGATTTTATCAAAAGATGGTTTTATTGAGAATGAGATAGCATCTAAAGAGTGGATAAGTCACCCTATTTATAGCCTTCCTATTGCTAGAAAATTTTTACAAAAATTGGGACATTCTCAGGAATTTATTGAGGAAATACTTTATTTGGTTGAAAATCATAGTAAGCGTGGTGATAGAATGAAAGAAAGGACTTTGGAATTGAAAATTATGCAAGATGCTGATTTAATTTCCGATGTTGGTATCGCTGGCTTTATAAGAACATTTGCTTATTCTGGTAAATTTAGCTCTGTTCCTTTAATAGAATCTATAAAATTTATTCAGAAAGCGGATAGAACATTACATGGTCATAAAATAAATTTAAAAATTTCTGAAAAGTTATATAAAAGAGAATATGATATTCAACAGAGGTTGGCTAGAGAGATGTATACAAAGATTGACAGCGATCTTTTAAATTAATTATCACTTTAGATTTTGTTGTCGCTTTGGAAAATTTTTTTAAGACTCACTTAGTAAAAATAAGCTTGCTTAAAAATTTTCCAGTCTCCTAAAAATCTTTTGTGATAATTAATTTAAATCTGTGTATTTACAATATTTATGTGTTTGTTGTAAGGAAAATTTTTTCAAGAGTCACGTATGAATAGGAGTATAGTAATAAAAAATAATTACCATGAAAATAAAACAAGCGCAAGATTTAGTTTATGGTCATTTAGTTAAAATTGGTTATACACAATCTGAAACTACTCCAACACATGCTTTTTTGCATTTAATTGAAGAAGTTGGTGAGGTTGCTCGAGTTTTGCTGCATAAAGAAACCAAAAGAGGTAAATTTAAAAATACCACTGAAGCGGGAAACTTAGAAGATGAAGTTGCTGATATTTTTTGGCAGACATTAAAATTAGCTTCTTATCTAGATATTGATTTGGAAAAAGCTTTTATTAATAAATTAGAAAAAAATAGGAATAAATCAAAATGACAAAACTTAAATACCTAGAACAACAACATTTATACGAAGATTCTGCTGAAGTGGTTGATGTGATTACTTTAGAAGATGGACGTATTGCGGTTTTATTGAATGAAACAATTTTTTATCCTCAAGGTGGTGGTCAAGCTTGTGATTGTGGAATTATTGAGAAAGATGGGGTTGTTTTTAAAGTTAATGATACTCGTTTTGTTGAAGGAATTGTTCGTCATATTGGTGAATTTGAAAGTGGTGAGTTTAAAGCTGGAGATCTTGTTAATTTGAAAATTGATCAGGAAAGGCGATTATTGAATAGCAAGTTACATACTTTAGGTCATTTGATTGATGAAGTTATTTATGATTTAGGTTATACAGATTGGACTGCAGGAAAAGGATATCATTTTCCAGATGCTCCTTTTGTGGAATATATTGCTGAATTTCCTAGAGAAGAGATTGAAGATTTAAAAGTTAAGATTGAGGAAAAAGTTAATGATTTTATTTTACAGGGGTTTGAAATAAAAACTTCTATTGTTGATTATAGTGAATTAAATGGTTTATGTAGAGATGTTCCTGATTATATTCCAAGAGATAAATCTTGTTGTGTTGCTATTGTTTGGGATGATAAAGGAATTCCTTGTGGTGGTACTCATGTTAAAAATATAAAAGATATTGGTAAAGTTAGTATTCGAAAAATTTCTTCTAAGAAGGGGAAGGTTAAAGTTTGTTATGAGTTGATGGAATAGAAAGATATATTATTTTAAATAATAAGTATGTCATCCTGAATTCATTTCAGGATTCATACTTAAACCCGTCATATTCGACGGGTTTAAAAATAGCTTACTTCTCTTCCTGAATATCCTTAATCTGAATAGTTATAACCTTATTATCACCTTCTTCTTTATATTGAGCTATTCCTGTGATTTTGAGATAGGTTTGAAATGTTTTGTCTAAACTCATTACAAAAATTTTGTTGTTGTGTAATAGGTTCTGTTCTGTTTCATCCATGCGAAGATTATAGATAACCAAACTATCATCATTTACTTTTTGTAAAGTAGCGTAAATTGCCCTGCTCTGATTGTTCTCGTCGCAGGTTGAGAGAATTACGATTTTATTTTTTTCAAAAAATTGCTTTTGTTCTGGAGTTAAGTTCATGGGAATTACTTTATTTGTTTGTAGATAGCTTTGAATCTAAAACTTTGAAATAAAAATTCAAATTAAACTTTGAAATAAAAATTCAAATTATCTATAGAATTTGCTTGGTTCAACAGAACTTATTGTCTCTGCAATTTCATTTAATATTATTTCCGAATCGTTTGGTCGTTTAGATAATCTTGAGAAAAATAGTTTTGTACATAAACCGTATTTTTTTTGTTCTGAGAGTGATAAGCAATTATGGAATACTTCCTTTAAAGGTATTAAAGATACACTGCTACAATATTTTGATTGTACAGAAATATATGCTGACTCAGGGTTTTTTTCTTTTGTTTCTTCTATTTCTCTTCTCATTTCTGTTTCTATTAATACTTTCTTTTCTCGTTTCAATCTTTCTCGGAATTGGTAACTTCCTGAATCTTCTTGTAACATAGAATTGCGTTCTTGCTCTCTTTGTTGTCTTTCTGCTCTTTCTTGCTCTCTTTGTTTTTTCGCTTCTTCTCGTCTTTGTCTTGCTAGTTGTACTTCTTTATTTCTTTTTTGTTTTTTTTGACGTTGAAGCTGTTTGTTTGTTTTTGTTTCTTTTGGTGGATGTAGCACTATGTCTGAAGTTGAAATTGTTTCTGTTTCTAATTGTGGTGCTGGAGCTGGAGCTACTGCTAATTGTGGTGTTGCTACTATCCTGTTTGTTAGTGCTGTTGTTGGTGTTGATACTGTTGTTATTACTTTTGCTGATGGTGCAACTACTGTTTCTAGTTGTGTCGCAGCTTCTAATTGTGTTACTGTTATTATTGGTTCTGGTAGTGTTGCTGTTGATGGTGCAGTTACTGCTTCTGGCTCTTGGGGCTGTACATCTTCTTTTTCTTTTTGTAATTGTTCTAAATATAAAACATTTTGTTCGCTTGTTTCAAAAAGTTTTAAAAGTTCTGTTTCTCGAGGATTAATAGGTGGTAAAACAGTAGTTTTAGAATAACCTAGTAAAGATCTATATCTTTGTTGTATTCGATACAATAAAGAATCTTGTTTTGTTTGTTGTATTTTTCTGAATTTTATTTGTTGAGCTAAAGCTCTTTCATAGTTAGCTGAAGCTTTTTTAGCAAGGTCCACAAGAGAGTTTAATTGTTTTATTGATAGATTTTTAGCAAGTCTTTTATTTTTTTTACTTATAACTTTTTCTGTTTCGATTTGTTTTTCTATTGATTTTTCTAGTTTCTGAAATTTCGGTGGCATTTTAATGTTGTAATATTTAGTAGTTTTAAAACTTTGTGATACTTATAACAGGAAATGGAAGACAAATCAAGTTTTTGTTTATATTTCAAATTGATATTTAAAAAATATTTTATAGAGTCTTTGAATAGTGAATTAATTATTAATTTTTTCAAAGGATTGATATGTCATTGGTGTATAAACTTAAAATTATTCTAAAGGACGCTAAGCCTAAAGTAATGAGGAGGTTTTTAGTTTCCGGATCTTGCAATTTGAGAAAGATTCATAATATTATTCAAGTTGTTATGACTTGGGAACATTGTCATATGCATGAATTTAGAATTAATGAATTTAAATACAATCCAATAAGAGAGCTTGATACAGATGATTTAGCACAAAATGAATTAGATGAAAGAAAACATACTTTTGAAAGTCTTAATTTAAAGAAAGGGGATAACTTTCTTTATGTTTATGATTTTGGCGATAATCGGAGACATGAATTAATTGTTGAAGATGTTGTGGATTTAAAAACATTAAATGTTGTTCCTCCTTTGTGTTTAGAAATGGTAGGAAAACCTGTGTTGGAAGATTCTGCTAGTTTTGGAGGATATGAAGGAATAAAGAAGATTTTGAAAAATCCTAAATATCCTAATTATGCTGAAATAAAAGAAAATTTTGAAGAAGAATTTAATTTTGTTAATTCAGTGACTTTAGATAGTATAAATAAGAAGTTAGAAGAGTTCAAATAATAGGTTTCTGTAAAATTTTTATTAATAAAAATAAAATAGTTAATGATAAAAGTAGATTTAATAGCTCATACAAGTGAATTGCCAAATAATTTAATTAGTCATGCTGCAAAGACTTGTTATTCATCAAAGGTTCCTGAAATGGGAAAGCAAATTGATGCAGAGGCCTATTTATTTAATACTGGGCATCATACTACATTTCAGCATACATTTTTTACATTTTGTATTGATGGTTTGTCAGTTGCTGCGGCAACGTTCGGACTTCATTTAAATCATCCTTTTTATAATACTGACCAAAGATCTGGGCGTTATTCAAAAATGTATGATAAACCTGATTTTGATGAAATTGAAGCTTATATTAAAAAATATTGGCCGCAGGAAAAATGCATACAAGATGTAATGGATTTTATTAAAGCTGGTGTAGAAATTTTTCATGATAATATAGAGCGAGGAACAAAGGTTGTTGAAGATGCGATTAAAGAGGAGAGACCTTTTGTAAATGATGAATATATTGAGAAACAAGCTAAAAAAATTGCTCAAGAACAATTACGTAATTTTGTTTCATTAATTGCTCCTATGGCTCTTGATTTTACAATTAATTTATCTGCTTTAACTGCTATGTATAGAAGTGCTTGGTCTCCTGAAATGAGAGAAATGACTCAGCAAATGGTAGATGCTGTTGTGGCAAAATATCCTGAATTAGCTTATGCTTTTAAAATCGAAGTTAGAAGAGACAAAGATTGGGCGCCAAAATTTAATTTTAAAAATATTGCTATTAGAAAAGAACCTGGAGTGGAATTAATTTATGCTGATGTAAATAATATTAATTCAAAACATAATACTAAAGATTCAGTTGATCTTGGGTATTTTGATCCCGAAAATATGGTAAATAATACAAAAACAGTAAAGAGTAAAGTTGAAGTTTCTTGTGCAACTATGGGGCAAGATCAAAGACATAGAGCTATTAAAAGAACTGCACCAGAGTTTACTGGAAATTTTTATATGCCTTATGTTTTGCAAGAGTTGGGTTTGGAAAGTAAAGTTTTAGAATTTTTTGAAATGTATAAAGATTTGTGTAGTAAAATATCTCCTACTCTAGCAACTGCAATTGCTCCTTATGGCGCCATGGTTAGTTATGAAAAAAGTGTTGATGTAAATGGTTTAACTCATGAACAGGAAAAACGTACTTGTTGGTGTGCTCAAGAAGAGATTTATTATTTGAGTGTATTGTTGAGAAAAGAGATTGAAAAGAAACATGGTTCAGATTGTGAGTTGTTATCACTTTTAAGTCCTGCTTGTTATAAAACTGGCAAATGTATTGAAGGAAGAAGGTATTGTGGTAGAAATTTAAAAGATAGGCTTGACAGTGGTAAGGATTATTTTCCAAAGAGGAAGGTTTAAAATGTTAAAAATACCAAGTTTAAAACAAGCGCAAGAATATATTCAAGATTATAAAGAAAAATCTTTAAATGAATTAGGAGTTGATCCGTATAAGTGGGAATGTTATGAAGCTCATTTAAATGGTGTTGCAGAAGCTGCACAAAAGATTGCTTCATATACTGAAGATTTACATCCTGAAATTGCCTATATAATGGGATATTTGCATGATTGGTGTAAATTTAATGAAACTATTGAAAAATCATTTCATGGTGTTTTAGCTTATAAAGATATGATGAAAAAAGGTTTTGATGATATGGCTAATATTTGTTTAACTCATAATTTTTCTTTAAAGGATTTTGATAAAGAAGAATGTATTCGAGTTTTGCATTTTGGAAATGTTGATGAATATAATTTTGTAGATGAATTTTTACAAGCTAGGGACTATACTGATTATGATTTGTTAATTCAGCTTTGTGATTATTTGGCTGATAACAGAGGTTTTGTGACTATAGATAAAAGAGTTGATTGTATTGTTAGTAGATATGGTGTTGGTAAAAATATAAAAAGAGTTAAAAAACAACTTTTTGATTTAAAACAATATTTTGAGATGGAAACTGGACAAGATGTTTATGAGCTTTTATCTATTGAATGAATATTCATTTTTCCCCTTGCAAATAATAAGCTCTCAAGTAATATAATTAAAGCATTCAATGTTAATTTGTTTAACATTATTAATAATTTTCATAGAATTTTAAATATGGTTAAGACACAAGAATATGACGCGCATTCGATTAAGGTATTGAAAGGATTAGAAGCTGTTCGTAAAAGACCAGGTATGTATATTGGAGATACTGATGATGGAACTGGTTTACATCATTTGGTTTATGAGGTTTTAGATAACTCTGTTGACGAGGCGTTGGGAGGTTATTGTAACAAAATTATAATAACTATTAATAAAGACGGTTCAATTGGTGTATTTGATAATGGTAGAGGTATTCCTACTGATATACATCCTCAAGAAAAAGTTTCTGCTGCTGAAGTTATTATGACACAACTTCATGCTGGTGGTAAATTTGACAATAATTCTTATAAGGTTTCTGGTGGTTTACATGGTGTTGGTGTTTCTTGTGTAAATGCTGTTTCAAGTTGGTTGAAAGTAAGAATTTGGAGAGATGAACAAGAACATTTTATGGAATTTAGAGATGGTGTTCCTGTAGCGCCGTTAAAACTTGTGGGTGAAGCTGGTGATAAACATGGATCTTTGATAACGTTTTATCCTTCTACTGACATATTTACAAATATAGAATTTAGTTATGAAACATTAGAAAATAGAATTCGTGAAAAAGCATTTTTAAATTCAGGTGTTTATATAGAATTAATTGATAATCGTCCTGAAGGAGAACCAAAAAAAGTTGTTTTTTGTTATGAGGGTGGAGTTGAGGCTTTTGTTAAATATTTAGATAGAAGTAAAACTGCTTTACATAAACCAATCACTTTTACTTCAAAAGAAGAAAAAGGCATAATGTTTGATTTGTCATTATGTTGGAATGATAGTTATCATGATAATTTAGTATGTTTTGCTAATAATATTCGTCAAAGAGATGGTGGTACTCATTTGGCTGGTTTGAAAGGAGCTTTGACAAGAACTGTAAACAATTATGCAACTGAAAGTGAATTATTAAAAAAAGTTAAAGTTGATTTAACTGGTGATGATATTCGTGAAGGTGTAACAGCGGTTTTGTCTGTTAAAATGCCTGAACCTAAATTTTCTTCTCAAACAAAAGATAAATTAGTTTCTTCTGAAGTTAGGCCTGTAGTTGAAGGACAAGTTGGTGAAGGAATATCTAGATATTTTGAAGAAAATCCATCCGATGCAAAGATTATTGTAGGTAAAGCAATTGAGGGTGCAAGAGCAAGAGTTGCTGCCAGAAAAGCAAGAGAACTAACAAGAAAGAAAAGCGCTTTAGATATTTCAAATTTACCTGGAAAATTAGCTGATTGTTCTGAAAAAGATCCTGCTTTGCGTGAAGTATTTATTGTAGAGGGAGATTCTGCTGGTGGTTCTGCTAAAGCTGGAAGAGATAGAAAGTCACAAGCTATTTTACCTGTTTTTGGAAAAATTCTCAATACAGAAAAATCAAGATTTGTTAAATTGATTTCTTCAGATAAAATGGGAACTCTTATTACTGCTTTAGGAACTGGTATTGGTGCAGAAGATTTTAATATTGAAAAATGTAGATATCATAAAATTATAATAATGGCCGATGCTGATATTGATGGATCTCATATACGTACATTATTTTTGACATTTTTCTATCGTCATATGCCTAAAATTATAGAAAATGGATATTTATATATTGCTCAACCACCTTTATATAAAATTAAACGTGGAAGTAGCGAAATTTATCTTAAAAATGAAAAAGTTTATAGTGAATATCTTATTAACAATTCTACAAATGATGCAGTATTAAAAACTTCAACTGGTGCTGTTAGAAGTGGAGTTGACTTAGTAAATTATGTTACAAATGCCAATCATTTTGTAAGTTTATTAAATCGTTTGACAAGAGTTGCTGATATTAATATTGCTGAAGCAGCTATTATGGTAGATGGATTTAATAAGAAAGAATGGTTAGAAGATAAAAAGGTTTTAGATATATCAAAAAGAATTGTTATACAGCTTAGAAAATTAGAGAATGATACTGATGTGGTTTGGGATAGTGGTGTTGACGATGACGACAATATTGTTGTTTCTAAAACTTATAAAAAAGTTACTACTTCATATGTGTTGAATCATGACAATTTAGATTTGCCTGAAATAAAGGAATTAAATAAAATTAGATCTAAGGTTTTAGAAGTATTTGAAGGTGATCAAGCAGTTTTATTTAATAAAAAAGAAGAAGAGTTTACTGCTAATAAACCAACAGAATTAATGAAAATTATTAGTGATGTTGGGCAAAAAGGTATTTCAATTCAAAGATTTAAGGGTCTTGGTGAAATGAATGCTGATCAATTATGGGAAACTACTTTAGATCCTGAAAACAGAACCTTGTTACAAGTTACTGTTGAAGATGCTGCCGTTGCTGATGAAACATTTGCTACTTTAATGGGTAATGTTGTTGAACCTAGAAGAGATTTTATACAGCAGAATGCTCTTAATGTAGTTAACCTCGACGTTTAAATTAGGTTTTTACTTCAAATATTTTCGTCGCTTTGGAAAATTTTTTAAGACTCACTTAATAAGAATAAGCTTGTTTAAAAATTTTCCAGTCTCCTTGATCTTTTTTGTAAAAACTAATTTAAATCAGTGATCGAAGTGTTCGACTTTGAAAGTTTGGAAATTCTTTGTAAAAATTGCTTAAAAAACCATACTATTGCAAAAAACTTTTTGTGAAATAAAAATGGATCTGAAAAATTTTAATCTTCAAAATTATAATTCTCGTTTATTAGATCGGACAAGTGATGAAGATGTGAATCTTCTTCAGGGTTTGTGTGAACAATGTAATGATTTTTTTCAGATTTGCAATGGAAAGAATGCTTCTAAAGACGAAGGAAAAGAATATCTTGATTTTTTACCTCCAAATAAAGGTTTTAATGATAAATTTGAGATCGGTATTTTTGACAGCAATAGATTAGTTGCTTTTGTTGCTATCGTTAGGAATTTTAATCAAAATGGTAAATATGCATTGGGAATTTTACTTTTATTGCCTGAATATAGAGGAAAAGGTTTAGGAAAAGAAATTGTAAGAAATGTGGAAAATTGGGTTTTGTCGGAAAATGGTCGTGAAATAAGAGTTGTGGTTCAGGGGCAAAATACCAAAGCTTTGAAGTTTTGGAAGAAGAATGGTTTTGAGGTTTATGATGAAAGAGAAGCCAAGGATGTTATTGGTGGTTTTGAGTATTTATTAATAAAGAGATTGTGCGATGAAAATAACAATACTAATAGATAATAGCACTCTTAGTTCTGATTTAGTTTCTGAACACGGGTTTTGTGCGTTTATTGAGGAATCAAATAAGAAGATTTTATTTGATACTGGTGAAGAGGGAAACTTAATTGCAAATGCTGATAAATTAGGAATAGACCTTACAGATCTTGATTATATTGTTTTTTCTCATGGACATTATGATCATACTTGTGGTTTGTGTTATCTTTTGGAAATGTACAAAGAAAGAGGTCTTGAAAAATATCCAATTATTATAGCTCATTCCAAAGCTTTTTATTCTAAGATTAGAAAAGGAGAAAATATTGGTTCAAAGTTAAGCTTTCAGGAAATTAAGAATAATTTTGAAGTAATTTTAACAGATAAGCCCTACTCTATTACTGAGAATCTTTTATTTTTAGGAGAAGTTCCAAGAAAAAATGATTTTGAAGGTAAGTATAGTATTGGTTTTGTGAATATAGATGGAGAAGATAAGGAAGATTTTATACTTGATGACTCTGCTTTAGTTTTTAAAGGTGAAAGAGGTTTAAGTGTTGCTTCTGGTTGTTCTCATTCAGGTATTTGTAATATTTTGGATTATGCAATTGAAATTTGTAAAGACAATAGAATCTTGAATGTTCTTGGTGGTTTGCATTTAAAAAATTCAGACGAAGTTATAATTAACAGAACAATAAAAGAATTAATCAAATTCAATCCTGAAAAATTGTATGCTTGTCATTGTACTGGTAATTTAGCATATGAATTGTTGGAAGAAAATGAAGATATAAAATTTATCCCTATAGGATGTGGATTCAAAACTCAATTTAAGTAATTATAATGAAAACAAATATAGAATTTATAGACAAACCATCTAGAGAAGATCAAAAAATTATATTTAAAATTGTTTATAAGGATGGACTGTTACACGATATTAAAGCTGGATATCATGATTATAGTTTTTTTATAAAAGATAAAGATGATAAGATTGTGGGCGGTATAGTTTGTCAACATGTCGAAGCTTTATCAGAATTGTGTATTCAGTTATTAGGTGTAAATCCGAGTATTAAAGGAAAAGGATTTGGTAAAGAGTTAATGAAAAGAACAGAAAAATTAGCTAAGGAGCTAAAATGTGACTTTATAGTTGTAGCTACTTTAGAATACCAAATTAGAGGTTTTTATGAAAAATGTGGATTTGAGGTTGAGTTTGTAAGAAAAAATAAAAATTCAAAACTAAACAGATATTATTTAAGGAAGGATTTATAAAGAATGAAGTAGATCGTCACTGTTGTCATTGCGAGAAGCGGAGCGACGCGGCAATCCAGATTACTACGAATTGCTATTCGCATTTCTCGTGATGACTGCCTTTCTAAGAAGGTTTTGTTTTTTAAAATAAATTTAAAGAAATTATGAAATTAGATATAAAATTTATAAACAAACCAATTAAAAAAGAAATTAAGAGTATATTTGAAATTCTTAATGATGATGGTTTATTGAATGATGTTGTTTATAAATATCATGATTATTGTTTTTTTATAAAAAATGAAAATAATGAAATTTTAGGTGGTGCACTTTGTCAACATATTGAAGTCGCTTCAGAACTCTATATCCTTTCGTTAGCTGTAAATTTGAGTATTAAGAGAAAAGGATTTGGTAAAAAGTTAATTCAAAAAATTGAAGAATTAGCTAAAAAATTAAAGTGTGATTTTATAATTGTGAATACTTTTGAATATCAAGCTAAAAGTTTTTATGAAAAATATGGTTTTAAAGTTGAATTTATGAGAAAAAATAAAAATCCAAAACTAAATAAATATTATTTGAGGAGGGATTTATAAAGAATGAATTAGGTAATTACTGTTGTCATTGCGAGGAGCGGAGCGACGCGGCAATTTAGACTACCACGAAATGCTATTCGCATTTTTCGTGATGACCGCCTTTTTAAGAAGACTTTGTTTTTTAGAATAAATTTAAAAAACATTTTTTTAACAAGTTAAAAAATTATGAAAACAGAAATAAAATCGTTTATAACAAAATATTATTTAATATCATTTTTTAGTGGGTTGAATTTCTTTTCTCCATTTTTTGTGATATTTTTAAATTCTATAAAACTATCCCCACTCCAAATAACAATAGCAATTATTTCAGCACAAATAAGCCAATTTGTTTTTGAGCTACCTACGGGCGCTATTGCTGATAGATTTAGCAGGAAACTTTCTGTTTTGTTAGGTAGTGTTATGTTCCTAATTGCTTTGTTGTTTTTTCTTTTTGCAGACTGTTTTTTAATGATTGTAATTGGAGAAATATTTTGTGGTATAGCTTTAAGTTTAAATTCTGGAGCTTTTGACGCTCTAGTTTATGATAATATGAAGCATTTTAAAATAGAAAATAAATTTGCTGAGTATAGGGGAATGTCCTGGGCTCTTAAATTAGCCGCAATTTCTTTATCAGCGTTTTGCGCTTCATTTATCATTGAGAATGGTTTTTCTTTTTTAATTATTGCCAGTATTCTTTTTGTTGTTATTCATGGATCAATACTTTTAACTTTGAAAGAATATGGAATGGATAATATAAGAAAAATTAATAAAAACTATACTAAACTTGTAAAGCAAACTTTTAGTTACTTGTTTAAACACAATTTGCTATTAAAATTTTCTTTATTCTGGGGAATAGCTATTGGATTTATTTTTATTGGTTTAAATTTTAGAGAGTTTTTTATTTTGGAAATAACTTATTCAAAAAGTCTAACAGCTAAACTAGTTGTTATTATGACAATATCAGGAGCACTTGGAAGAGCGTATTTTATAAAATTTTTATCAAATAAACATATAAAATACAGCTTATATCTTCTTTTGTTCATTACTTTTGTTTTTCCTATTGCTTTTATATTATATTCTTTTCCAGCTTCATTTATTATATTTGTTTTTTATTGGACATGTCTTGGGTCTTGCACTGGAATGCTTGGAGCGAAAAATCATCAATTTACACCATCTCGCTATAGAGCAAGCTTAGAATCATTAACCTCCATGCTGCAAAGTATAATGGTGGTTTTATATTTATTTGTTTTTGGAATTATTGGTAATAATTTTGGATATAAAGCTGCTTTTATTTGGTACAGTGTAATTCAACTGTTTGTCGTTATAGTTTTCTCTTATTTATTATTAAAGGATAAACATTTAATTAAAAAAGAAAATGCTAGTATTCGAAACTAAAAGATTAGACGTATCAAAATCAGAAATTACTGAAGAAGAAATAGACGCCCTGTTCTCTTTGTGGACAAATTCTGATGTTACTAAAAACGTAGGATTTCCCAATGGTGTTCCCTATACAAAAGAAAAAATTAGAGAAAGATTAGAACAAAGAAATGTTTCAATTTTTCATGCTGAAAAGATACCAATGAGATTATTGGTGTGTGTCGTTTAGCTCCAGTGGATGAAGATGGTTATCATAATATAGATTTTATGTTATTTCCAGAATATTGGGGAAAGAAATATGGTTCTGAAATTGTTTTAGGACTGAAAGAATATATAATCAAATATTCAAAGCAAGCTAAAGGAATTCAAGGAACTCCAAATATTTACAACATAGCTTCTCAGAAGTTATTTGAGAAAATTGGATGTAAGAAAACGGGCCAAATTATTTTTCCAAAAACGAATCAATCAAAGTGGTTACAAAGTTCCTATAAAGAGGTAGAGTGTTTTATCTATAGATTTTCTAAGTATGAAACGTGTGGATAATCCGAATAATATTGCTTTTAGAAATTAAATTAACATTATTAAAATTAATATTAAAAATATAGAGGTAAATATATGTATCATGGTTTAGAAAATATAAAACATAGTGAAGAATTTTTTGAAGCTTTGACTAAATTAAAAACAAAAGAAGAATTTAGAAAATTTTTTCGTGATGTAGCCACTCTTTCTGAAATAACAGTAATGAGTGAAAGATTGGAAGTTGTGAAATTGTTAAATAAAAGCATACCCTATAGAAAAATAGTAGAGCAAACAGGCGTTTCAAGTGCTACGATTACTAGAGTTGCTTATTGGTTAAATAATGGAATGGGTGGCTATAGATTAATGCTTGATAGATTGGGATTAAAAAAAGAAGAGAGAAATAAAAAGTAGTTAATTCTTGTTAAATTTTCTATGTGTTGAGTTATTAAAACATAATTTAAGGAGATAGCTATGAAAGAATTATTAACAATTCTAGAAAAGCTTGTCTCTTTTGACACAAGTAATCCTTTTAGAGACACTGGGGTTTTGTCTTTTCTCAACACGTATCTAAGTAAATATCCAGTTAAAATTAAAATAGTTAAAAGTTCTTTTTTGCAGGAAGGGACTTGTACTTCCTTCCTTAATGTTTCAAAACAATAGGAATGGATTACAAACCCGTTCCTGCAGAGTTTTATTTTGATTCATTTTAATAAGATGGATTGAATAGAATTTTCTGATCTTAAAAAGAAATTAAAAAAAATGAAACGTTCCAAGAATGCCGTTATTAAAGAGTATGTGGATTTTAGTTAACTAAACGTTGGGACAGCAGTGGTTTATAACCTCTTTTTTATGTTTTTATATGAAGAAAATGTTGTTTTTAAATAATAAGGAAGGGGTTGCAAACCTTTCCTACAAAGATAGCGCAGCAATTTTGAGATATTTTGGTTTTAAAAATAGTTTCTAAAATATTTCTTGACATTGTTATTTTATGTGTTATCCTGTTAAAACATTCTAGATATTTTAATGAATCAATTTTTAATAAACTATTTATTTTTTTTATAAGTTATGTTACAGTGTATTAAAACGACCACAGATCAATATTCTATTAAATCTTCTTTTGCCAAGCTAATCGGACGACATCAATAATATTTACCTTACTTTCTGTTTTTATTTCAATTTTCTTTATTAGGTAAATTTGAGATTTTAAGAAATGGAAAAATCACTTTTTTAAATAATTTTAATTCTTGTTTTTACGAGAACAGTTTTTATAAATTTAATAATAAAATAATAGGTAAATAAAATGGCTGCAACATCAGAAGAAGAAGTTATAAATTTAAGAGATGGTAGAAGGGCAATAATTAGATCTGCAAAACCAAGAGAATTTGAGGAACAACTTCCAAAATTGGCTAGCTGTTCTTATCAAGATAGGTTTTATAATGATGAAACTGCTTTAAAAGAAACTCTTTTTCTTGAAGAAAAAGGTGAATTGCAAGCTCTTAAAGAAAAAGGTGAATTGCAAAGAGAGGATCTCCTTAGAGAAGGCGGTTCTTTGACAGTATATCCAGAAATGGTTCCAAATAAAGAAACTGGAGAGGGACAATCTCTTGAATCTTTTAAAAGATATTGGCAAGAAAAAAGAGAAGAATTTGAAAGAGGAGATTTCTTTTGTTTTGTGGTTGAAGATTTTGAGACTAAAGAGCTTTTAGGTTTTACTAAAGGTTCTAGAAGAAGTTTGGATGAGGAAAGTTTTGGAAATTTAGCAGAGCAAAATACAGAGTTTGCAGCGCTGGATAGGACTAAAGTTTTTGAAATAGGATCCACTTATGTAGACCCAGAAGCACAAAGATTAGGTGTGGGAGGAGTATTGAGAAAAGCTTTTATGAAAGATTTTTTAGAAAAATGTCCTGATTGTCAGGGAGCTGTTGTTACGAGTTACGAAAAAAATACTTCTCAATTTTTTAATGCTAAGATGGGCGCAGATTATCTGGGTAAAACTCTTATATCAGACACTTATCTCGCTCTTGAAAGTGGAAAATTAACAAGAGCTGTTTGTGAAATTCCAGGAGAAACTATGTTTTGGTCTGGGGATAAAGTAAAGGCAATTGCTGAAGGAAGAAAGGTTGAAATGGGATATTATTCTCGTCGTTCTTCTCGAGTTCCTGCAATATTAGAAACTTGTGGATCTGCGGCTGCTGCTGCTGAAAGCTCAGAAAGAACTTTTAGGGAACAATAAAAATGCAAAATGTAATAAAATTATTAGGAGATCTTGTGTCTTTTGATACAAGTGATCCCACAAAAGGAAATAAACAAATAGTAGATTTTGTTATTAATTATTTGAAACAGTTTCCAATAAATATTGATTTAATCAAAAGTTCGTATTCTGAAAGTAACACGTTATTTGCATATCCTAAATATAGCGATAAAATAGAGATCTTGTTTTCAGGACATCTGGATGTTGTTTCTGTTAAAAATCAGAATTGGAAAACTGATCCATTTAAAATACGGGTTCAAGATAATAAGGTTTATGGTCGTGGAACTTCTGATATGAAGGGTTTTATATCTTGTATTTTAAATACAATACCAAAATTTATACAGGATAAAATACCTTTTGCATTGGCTTTTACTTATGATGAAGAAACTTATTGCAAAAGTATACAAGAACTAATGGATAATTTTAGTTATTTTACACCAAAATTGGTTTTATTAGGTGAACCTACTCAAATGAATATTGATACAATGCATAAAGGTGTTTGTGATGTTCAAATAGATATACAGGGTTTAGCAGCTCATTCTAGTAATCCAGATAAAGGTATTAATAGTATTTTAATTGCTTCTGAAATTATTCAATATTTGAAAATACTTGAAGAAAAATTAAAGAAAGAAAATGATGCTGTTTTTATTCCTTCAAATACAACAATAAATATAGGCTCTATAAATGGTGGGACTTCTGCTAACAGTGTTCCTGAATTTTGTTCTTTTAAATGGGATATTAGACCTATTTCAGAGAAACATATTGATTTTATACTGAATACTGTTGAGAATTTTATAACAAAATTAGAAGAACAAACAAATGCAAAAATTAATATGCAAAAAACTTGTAATATGCCTTTTTTCAATAATATAAATATAAATGTAGGGGGTTTGCATTCCGGAACTACAGAGGCTGGGTTTTATCAAAAAAATGGAATGTCTGCTATTATATGTGGTCCGGGAAATTCAGAACAAGCGCATAAAGCTGATGAATATATTTTAATTGAACAATTGGAAAAATGTTGTAAGTTTTTAGAATGCTTTGAATGGAGAAAGTATTTGAAATAATTTTTTAGTTCGCTTTTCTGTTTTTAGAATGCTAATTTTTTTAAATATAAAAATTCTAAAACAATGAACAATTTTACTCTTAAACTATATCTCTATTCTTTTTTCGATCGGTTTGGAATGATCTTTCCATTTGTTGTTATTTTGTATCAAGACACAGGTATGACGGCTTTTCATATAGCTATTGTTCTCGGAGTTTTGCGTATTACTCAAATGTTGACAGAGATTCCTTCAGGAGTTGTTGCTGATAAATTTAGCAGAAAGCATGTTTTGTTATTTGCTCAATTATTTCGATTAATTTCTTATTTTATATGGATTATAAAACAAGATTTTATGGGATTTGTAATTGCTGCTGTTTTTAACGGATTGGCTATAAGTTTTGTTTCGGGGTGCAGAGAGGCTTTTATTTATGATAAATTGAATAATTATAAAAGACGAGATTTATTTGAAAGAGTTAGTTTTCGTTCATTGCCTTAGGTGTGAGTTTAGCTGCTTTTAGCTTTTATTTCTTTGTAAGATATGGTTATAATCTTTTAATATTATTAACATTATTAAGTGTTTTTTTAAGTAGTTTATTTTTAGCTTCTATTAAAACTGCTCCAAAGCAAAAAGAGATACAAAAAAGGAAGGATATTTAGAGATTTTAAAAAAAGGTACAAAACAATTTTTTACTATAAAGTTATTATTTTGGTTATTTTGTTTTATGATTTTTTATGCTGCTTTGCATTATACTTTTGTAATGTATAATAAAATCTTTTTTAAAGAAATAGTTTTTGGAGATTTATCAAAAGTTGCGATTATCTTTGGAATAGCTGCTTTTATTTATTCTTTCGGATGTTTCATTGGGGAGTATTTTAAAAAATTAAGTACAAACAGAATTTGTTTAATACTTTTGTTTGTGGGATTTTTAGATATATTAGCTTATTATATTTATTCTTTTCCTTTATCTTTAATGATAATTTTTCCATTGCTTTTAACAAGAGCTGTGTCGGGGATTAACCTTAAAGCTCGTGTTAATGATTTGATACCATCAAATATACGAGCAACAACTCTTTCTACTAAAGGTTTTTTGGAAAGTGTTGGTTCCATAATCGCCCTATTCTGTTTTGGGTTAACTGTAGATGGTTTAAATAGTTATCAAAATGCCTTTATAATATTTGCAATAATTTCTTTTGTTGGAAGTTTTGTGATTTATTTGTTTCTTAGAAAATATTTTGATTAGATTTTGTTGATTTTAATAATTTTATAGATCTATAGTTACAACCTGTTTAGTTACTATTTTGCTGTTTTATAAACTAACATGTAAATTATACTAAACATAAAATATTAAATATTCTAAGTTTAGTATAATTTTTTAAATATGTTAATTAATAACAGAAGATTGGCCTTTCTGTTCCTACATCTGCAAGGCTTGAAGAATTGGGGTGGGGGCTACTGAATCTTGATTTTCCAAGGTCTGGGTTTCCTTTACTGAAGATTGACTTTCCTGCTGCAAGGTTTGAAGAAATAAATCGTGATGATGGAGCTGTATCTGCTGAAGGAGTTCTTGGCTCTGGTGATTCACTAGAGGAAGTAGGATATACTACATCCATATGAGTTTCAGGATTTTCTTTCAAAGCATCGATACTGTCAGAAGGTGGCGTTGATACACCTCTTTCTACGTCCATAGGATATTTTTTAGTGACTTCTTCTTGCTGCAGACAAGTTGATGCTGTTAGTGCTATTGTTGCTGGAGGGTCTGCGTCCATATTCTCTTCAGTTGTTGATAAATTTAATGTTTCTTCACCCTTTCGGTCTATTTTAAAATAAACTCTTGAATCACTAGGAATATCTAATTCTTCGGCTGTTGGAGCTGATGCTCTATCTGTATATGTTGAAGCACTTGTATCCATAATAATAGTAGCTGGTTCTGCTTTTGATTTTTTAATTGATGTTCTAATTACTGAATGTAAAAATTCGCTTAAACTAGGTTTTATAGAAACTCTATATTCATCAATTTCTTTATAACAAATTGATACAAAAACAGCGCCTTCTTCTTTTGCAAGAGCGGTTAATAATTCATTTCTAAAAATAGTAGATTCTGTAGGTTGTAGGCTACCTTCTGCATCTGTGTAAAAATGAGTTGGTCCATCTACTTCTAACCATATTTTTTGATCTTCTGATTCTTTTGATTCTTTATATATAAACTTAAGGTCTGTTGTTATTTTAAATTCTTCATCTTTGTAAACAACGCCTTCTTGTTCAATATCTTTTGCTATACTTTGATTAAATTCTTTGCTTAAATGTCTTTCACATTCTTTTTGCAAAGAGCTAGTCGTTGGTTCTTCAGCGATTATAGCAGATTTTAATTTTCTTTTAACTTCTTCTGTTAATAAAGACTCTTCTCTTTTAAGAACTTTTTTAAAATATACATTTAATTGTAATAGTGCAAATGCTGTATTGGGATTTATTTCTTCATCTTTTAATAAGCATTTTTTTATTTTTTCTTTATTTGTATTAAAAATTTCAGAAACTTGATCTGGAAATCCTAATTTAACTAAACTATTGAAAGTGTTGGCTATGTGTTGAGAATTAAAATTTTCTTCTTCTAAATGATGATTTATTTGTGTTGTTAAAGCGTCTATGTTCAATTCTTTTAAGTCATCTTTTGTGAATCCTAATTTAGCTAAACCGTTGAAAGTGTTGGCTATTTGTTGAGAATTAAAATTTCCTTTTTGTAAATGATGATTTATTTGTTTTATTAAATTTGGTGTATCTAATTCTCTTTCTCCAACTTTTAAGTCATCTTTTGTGAATCCTAATTTAGCTAAACCGTTGAAAGTGTTGGCTATTTGTTGAGAGTTAAAATTTCCTTTTCGTAAATTAGAATTTATTTCTTTTACTAAATTTGTTGTATCTAATCCTTCTTCTTTTCCAACCCTTAAGTCATCTTTTGTAAATCCTAATTTAGCTAAACCGTTGAAAGTGTTGGCTATTTGTTGAGAATTAAAATTTTCTTTTCGTAAATGATAATTTATTTCTTTTATTAAATTTGGTGTATCTAATCTTTCTCTTCCAACTTTTAAATCAGCTTTTGTAAATCCTAATTTAGCTAAACCGTTGAAAGTGTTGGCTATTTGTTGAGAATTAAAATTTCCTTTTCGTAAATGATGATTTATTTCTTTTACTAAATTTGTTGTATCTAATCTTTCTCTTCCAACTTTTAAGTCAGCTTTTGTAAATCCTAATTTAGCTAAACCGTTGAAAGTGTTGGCTATATGTTGAGACTTAAAATTTCCTTTTCGTAAATGATAATTTATTTCTTTTACTAAATTTGTTGTATCTAATTTTCCTCCTTCAACTTCTAAATCATCTTTTGTAAATCCTAATTTAGCTAGACCATTGAAAGTGTTGGCTAATTCTTGAGGATTAAAATTTCCTTTTTGTAAATGATGATTTATTTGTTTTATTAAATTTGGTGTATCTAATTCTCTTTCCCCAACTTCTAAATCAGCTTTTGTAAATCCTAATCTAGCTAGATCATTGAAAGTGTTGGCTATATGTTGAGAATCAAAATTTCCTTCTTGTAAATGATAATTTATTCGTTTTACTAAATTTGCTGTATTTAATCCTTCTTTTCTTTTAACTCCTAAGTCAGCTTTTGTACATCCTAATTGAGCTAACTCGTTGAAAATGATACTTGTATCGCTACTATCAAAATTGTTTATTTTATCGTTTATTTGAGAAACTAGATCTTTAACTTGTAATTTATTAATTATTGGTTTTAGTTTAATCCTTGCATTGCGAAGAACAATAGAAATTTCTTTAGCTGTTAAATCTTTATATTCTCTTAATACATGATTCAATTTTTTCATTAATATTTCTGAATCTGAAGCTGAATTTGGCTTACTTTTAGATGATAAAAAATTAATTACTTTTATTTTTAATGATGTTAGTTCTGGTGAGAACCTTCTTCGTCTTTGTGGCTCTGAACTTCTAGGGTGTTCTTTAAAATCTTCTTCTCTTCTTTTTCGTTTACCACTAAAAATTTCTTTTTCTTTTTCCATAATACTGTTCTTTAATTATAAATATTTTAATAAAAATTTTATATATTATACATTATTTTCAGATTAAGTCAAACTTTACTAATGGAGCTTGTTATAAATATCTTAAAAAGTTAACCACAAACATAAAAATTGTTTTATGCTTTTGTTTGCAGGATTTATGGAAAGTGTTGGTTCTATAATCGCCCTATTCTGTTTTGGGTTAACTGTAGATGGTTTAAATAGTTATCAAAATGCCTTTATAATATTTGCAATAATTTCTTTTGTTGGAAGTTTTGTGATTTATTTATTTCTTAGAAAGTATCTTGATTAGATTTTGTTGATTTTTTACTTCATTTTTATATTCCTATGGTGTTATACTTCTTTTTAATATTTGAATTTTATTTTAATGTATCAAATGGAACCTCGACAGGAAAAGAAATTTTTAATTACTGGTGATCTTGATAATGCTCTTAATGGATTTTGTTTTGATGAGAAATTATGTTTTAAGAAGATGTTTGAAAAAGTTGGAGAAAAACAGTTTTTAGAGTTAAGACAATCTGTATATGACATATATGCTAATTTAACCAAAGGTTTAGATGAGCTGTTGGAAGATACAAAAGTTCAATTTATTTCTGATGAAATTTTATCAAAATTTTTAGATGATCAGATTTTAGATTATGTGAATAAAGGAGGTGTTATTGTAGCAATTGATAGAAATTATGCTACTGTTGTTGATCAACATGAGTCTTGTATGAGACTGGATATTAATAGGATGGAAAAAGAAGAAGGTATAAGGTCTCTCGGAAGTAGAACGGATGAATCAGTGGATTTACAACTTGTTAGAATTATTTCTCGAATTAAAGAACATGGTGGATCTGTTGCTTTGTGTGATGACGTTTTATTTAATGGAGGAACTTTTTTATATTTACAAGAAATGTTTCAAAAAGAAGAAGTGGAGATTGAAGGGGTGTTTACGGGAATTTCTAATCAAGTTGGATTTGCTAGATTGGAAGAACAAGGTATAAAAGTTAGTAGTCTGTTGGTTGGAGATTATTCTGATTCTCTTTGTACAAGAGATACTATATTCGGTTGTCCACAATCAGGTAGACCTATAAGATGTGGACCTAGTGAAGTAATTGAATGGAGAGTACCGTATTTTGCACCTTTTGGTTCGGCTAGTAAATATCTTGCCATACCTGAAGAAAAAGAAATTCAATTTTCTGAGCTATGTTTGGAGAATAGTTTGCAATTTTGGCAGGAGTTTGAAAGAGCTAGTGGAAAATCAGAAATTAGGTTATCAGAATTGCCAATTTCTGTTTATGGTGTTAATCCTCATCAGAATGTTTTACAAGTGATAGAAGGGGCTTTAGGTGTAATTCAGGACTCTGTTCAGGTTTCTATGTTGACAATACCTCTTTCAACAATGACGATTGAAGGTATTGCTTCATTATCACAACCTAGTAATATTATACAAGAAACTTCTGATGTTAAAATGGGTTTAGGGGATGGAATTTTCAAATGGATTAAGAGAAGTATTCCAGATTCTTTATTTACTGGGTCTGTTGTGGCAAGAGGTGCTTTAAATGCTTTAAAAAGACTTCCTAAATAGAGAATAATGCAATGTTATCAGTTGATAAATATAAATTGCATTTAAACTTTTTTTAGGTACTATGCAGGTGTAGTTTAACCATGGATTATATATATCGTGATAACAAAAGAAAAATTATTAAAATTAGCAAATTCAGCTGCTTTGGAGTTATCCGAAGAAGAAACTGATATATTGTTAAAAAAAGTTAATGCAGAGATTGAGAGTGTAGTTTGTGTTACTCAGGCTGATGTGGAAGATGTTGAGCGTTTGCAAAATCCATATGATATGACTTTGAGTTTAGATGATGATGAGATTAATGATGGTAATATGGTTGATGATGTTATGAAGAATGCACCAAATCCATTATATAATTTTTTCACTGTTCCTAAAATACTAAAGGGAGGTGATGAATAAATAATGACAGATTTAAGTAAATTAACAGTTTTAGAAGCTAATAAAGGTTTAAAAAATAAAGATTTTACAAGTGAAGAGCTTACTAAAGCATGTATTAAAAATATTGAAGCTAATAGAAATTTAAATGCTTTTGTTACTGAAGCTTTAGATTTAGCTTTAGAATCAGCTAAGAAGTCTGATGAGAAAATTCAAAAAGGTGAAGTTGGAAAAATTGAAGGTATTCCTTTTGCATTAAAGGATTTATTTTGTACCAAAGGTATTAGAACAACTTCTGCATCTCGAATTTTGGAAAATTTTATTCCACCTTATGAATCAACTGTTTCTCAAAAATTAAAAGATCAAGGCTCTGTATTGGTTGGAAAAACTAATATGGATGAATTTGCTTGTGGTTCTACAAGTACTACAAGTTATTTTGGTCCTGTAATCAGTCCTTTTAAAGCTAGTGATAATGATGAGGATTTAGTACCAGGTGGTTCTTCTGGTGGTTCTGCGGTTGCTGTAAGTGTAGGAATGTGTTTGGGTTCAACTGGAACTGATACTGGTGGTTCAATAAGACAACCTGCTGCATTTACAAATTTAGTTGGTGTTAAGCCAACTTATGGTAGAGTTTCAAGATATGGAATTATACCTCTTGCTAGTTCTTTTGACCAAGCTGGAATTTTAAGTAAAACAGTTCGTGATTCTGCCCTACTCACAGAAATTATTTCTGGTTATGATAAAAAAGATTCAACCAGTATGAATAAACAAGTTCCAAACTGGTTGGAGAATCTAAGTTCAGATATTAAAGGTAAAAAAGTTGGAATTGTAAAAGAGTTTATAAATGTAAAGGGTGTTCATCCTGAAATAGTTGAGGCTTTTAGTAAAACCGTACAATTATTAAAAGATAAAGGTTGTGAAGTTGTTGAAGTTTCATTGCCAAATGTAAAATATAGTGCTGCTTTGTATATGATTATTGCTTATAATGAGCTTGCTTCAAATTTAGCTAGATACGATGGTGTTCGTTATACTCGTAGAACCAATAAGGAACTGAGCTCACTTTATGATTTATATGCAAAAACAAGATCAGAAGGTTTTGGAGAAAATATTAAAAAAAGAATATTGCTAGGTTATTATAGTTCTTCATCTGAAAATTACGAAAAGTATTTATTGCGTAGTTTAAAAATACGAAGATTATTAGTTAATGATATGCAAAATGCGTTTAAGCAAGTTGATATATTATTAACACCAACTACTCCTAATTTACCATTTTCAGTTGAAAAAGCTGTTAAAGGCGAATTAGAAGACGCAATTAGTTCAAATTATTTAAATGATTTGTTTGCAATACCAGTGAATCTTTGTGGTTTACCTGGAATATCAGTTCCTGCAGGATTATCTAAAAATGGTTTACCAATGGGTATGCATTTAATTGCAAATCGTTTTGATGAACAGACTATGTTTGATTTTGCTTTAGCAGTTGAAGAAAATTAATTCTTACTTTGAATTTTGTTGTCGCTTTGGAAAATTTTTCAGTTTCTGCAGGAAGGGGTTTGCAACCCCTTCCTCACGTTTTCTAATTTATCTCACAGAAAAATTCATGTTGTTTTGAAACAATAGGAATGGGTTACAAACCTATTCCTGTAAAGTGTGATAAATTTAAAATTATATTTTTGTAAAATAAAAACCTCATGTTTTGAAGCATGAGGTTTTTTGTTATTCAATTTTGGCGAGCCCGGCGGGGTTCGAACCCGCGACACCATGATTAAAAGTCATGTGCTCTACCAGCTGAGCTACGGGCTCCCAATAATTTGAGATAACGAGAAGATATATTACCTTCCAGTAAATAAAAATCAATAGAAAAACCATATTCATTATTTTTATTTTAAGTTCTTTTTCTTTTTTCTTTAAATTTTGTGATAAGCAATTAATATTAATTTATATATCAATCCAGATAAAGGTAGTCCCAATGAAAAATATATCTCTCACAGTAGACTCTACTTTCTTGCGTATAGAAAATTTCATGCATTATGTAGCAAATCAAATAATGTTAGCAAATACTAATAAGCCTGAAGTTATTAGTGAAATTTTACACAAAGCATCTGACAATATTGATAAAAGAAAAGATGAGCTTTATTCCTTTACTCATAAAGATTTTGATTTTATTGATGCAGAAGGTTGTGAAATTGTTGCTTTTCAAGATGTAGTAAAAAAACCTCATAAATTTAATTTTGATTCTAATGGTTGGTTAAAAAGATCTAAGAAATTTCCATGGAAAGGTCATGTTGGTGAAGTTCAAATGGGGGCTACTAGTAAAAGATTAGTTATACCTTTTGGTATTGGGATTACAAATAAAGATAATAAATTTTTGGGCGTCTTGGATGTTGGTATTGATGTTAAAAGATTAGTTCAAAAAATAGAAGAAAATCTTGGTACAAAGGAACATTATAGGTTTATTATGTTAAATGAGGAAGATTATACTTTTGTAATTCAGTCTTCTGATAATGGTGAATTTAAAGATAAAAATCAAAAACAGATAAATAATTTAGAATATTTGAAAAAAAACAAGCCTCTACAAGGTGCTTTGAGTGATGTTGTTTGTATTAATAATGTAGATTATTTATTTTATAATAAATCTATTAGTTCACCTTTTGTAGTGTTGATAGGTATAGAAAAGAAAAAAATCACTGACATAAGTGAATTGCAAAATAAGATTGTGGATTTAAAAAGAGCTGGAAAATATAATGAAATGTTTTTAGCTTCGTTAGCTTATTTATTTCAATCTAAAATTGTAAATCCAATTATTAATAGATCTGACAGTAAAGATAATTTTCATATTCCTGAGGTTTTTTCTTCAAGTGTGAACGATCTATTTTTGGAATTAGAGCAAATGGAAGATTTTCTTGAGCTTAAAATGCATAAAGAGCTTGAGGATGACTTAGTAGAACAAAAACAAAAACTAATGATAGAAAGAGAAAGATTATTTAGATCAATTGCTCATGATTTGAAAAATCCTTTGGCTGGAGTTGTTTCTGCTGTTGAAATGTTAGAAAGTAATGCTGGTTTGAAAGAAGATGCATATGATATGATAAATAATTCAGTTTATAATATGCAGGAGTTGTTAGACGGTATGTCTTTAATAGCTAAATTAGAAACTGGTACATTAAAATTAAATGAAACTGAATTTAATTTGTCCAGGCTTATTGATGATGTGATTAAGGCAAATCAGTTTACAGTAAAAGCCAGAGGTTTGTATTTAAGAAAAGAAGTTGGAAATAATTTAAGAATAAGATTGAAAGATGAAAAGAAAATTGTTTTATATGCTGATAAGTCTTTGCTTTCTTGTACAATGTTTGGTTTGTTGTCAAATGCATTTAAATTTATTGTAAAAGGTGGAGTTAAAATTGTATTGGATATAGAAGAAGGATCTTTTGTAATTAAGGTTATTGATAGTGGTATTGGTATTAAGAAGACCGAAATACCAGCTTTGTTAAGAGATTTTGATGAATTAGAGTTAGATAAAAAGAAACATAATCTTGGTGGTTTTGGATTTTCTTTATTAAAGAAATGTGTAAAAATACACAAAGGTGAATTGGAGATCGACAGTGACCTAGGTAAAGGGGTTGCAGTGATTATGAGATTTGATTTAGGTATGCTCGTTTTATAATCGTTTTACTTCAAATTTTGTCGTTGCTTTCTCGTATTTATTAAAGCCGCGTAGAAGAATACGCTAAACTTTGGAAATACTTAGGTTGCCGCGTCGTGCATAGCACTCCTCGCAATGACTGATTAAGAAAATGTAAATTCTAAAGAATAACATTTTCTAAATCCCTAGAAACTCTTTGCAAAAATTTTTTGTAAAATGATTATAAAAGTTTTTCTTTTGCAGAAAAAGGAGTTACAAATATCTTGTTGCAAAGCCTAGGAATTTTCTGTCTAATTTCTTGAAAAATACATTTAACTGATTAGTATTTTTGTTAATTCTAATAACAATGGAGTATTCTATGAAAGCGAAAAATTTTAAAATAGGAGATTTTACAATTGGTAATAATAAACCTTTCTTTTTAATGGCTGGCCCATGTCAAATGGAAAACTTAGACCATTCTTTAATGATGGCTGAAGGGATTAAGAAAATTACTACTAAATTGAAAGTTCCTTTTATTTTTAAGGCTTCTTTTGATAAAGCAAATAGAACAAGCATTGCTTCTAAAAGAGGTGTCGGAATAGATGAAGGTTTAAGAATTTTTGAGGAAGTTAATAAACAAATTGGAGTTCCTACAATTACAGATGTTCATTTGTTGGAACAAGCAAAACCAGTTGGAGAAGTTGTTGATATAGTACAAGTACCGGCTTTTCTTTGTAGACAAAGTGATTTATTAGAAGCTGCTGCAAAAACTGGAAAACCTATTCATGTTAAAAAAATGCAACAATTAGCACCATGGGTTATGAACAGTGTTGTTAAGAAACTTGAAAGTTTTGGAAATAAAAAAGTCATGCTTTGCGATAGAGGAACAATGTTTGGTTATGGAACTCTTGTTAATGATATAAGAGGTCTTGCTATAATGGCAAAAGATGGAACTCCTGTTACTATTGATGCTACTCATTCATGTCAACAACCAGGTGGTAAAGTTACTGGTGGAAATGGAGATATGGCTCAATTAATTGCTGGAGCTGCAATGAGTGTTGGAATTGCTGGTGTATTTGCAGAAGTTCATCAAGATCCACCTAATGCTCCTTCTGATGCATTGAATATGATTAAACTTGATAATTTAGAGGCTTTCTTGAAGAGATTGATTGCTATTGATAAAGTGGCTAAAGCTAATCCTATGACTATAGATAACTACACAATTTTAGGCTAATTTTAGGCTAATTCTTACTTTGAATTTTGTCGTTGCTTTCTCGATTTTTTGGGGTCTCGTACTCAGCTATACGCTGAACCCCAAAAAATCTCGAGTCGCCTAGATCCCCGCATTCGAGGTCCCCGACCTTCGGTCGAGGATGATCATATAAGAAAATGTAATTAATTAAAATTAAACATTTTCTAAATATCTAAAAATTCTTTGTAAAAATTGCTTAAAACCTTTTATAGTTGTTAGATTTATTTTTGTTGTGAGTTTTGTTATCGCTTTGAAAATTTTTTTAAGACTCTGCGATAAAAGGGTGAAAATATTTTTTATTAAAACTTTGTTATCCTCAGCCGAAGGCCGGGGATCCAGGGATGATAATTTTAAAAAACTTAGTGTTTCCAAACTACATATCTAATTTTTTGAATTTATAGACTTTTGATTGAGGATGATAATGCATTTAATCACGTGTTTTGAGAAGCCGGATCCCCAGCCTTCGGCTGAGAATGACAATGCGCGTTTTGCGATAGCCTTTTTAAAAAAAGCCTTACTCAAACGCTCGATCCTTCTGCGCGCTTTGCGCTTGAAGGATGAAATTTTTAATAAATTAAAAATTACCCCAGACGCCTTCTTTCTTAACCCATCCTTTTCTGTCTTCTGCTTTGATTTTACACCATTCTTTTTTGCATTTATAAAGTCTGACTACTAAATCTTCTTCGAGTCTGTAAATTGGATGTGAGTCTTCGTTGTTTGACGAAAAGAGAATTGCTGTACCATTTATAATAATAGCTGTTTTTTTCTTAGTAATTAGTGTTTTATTGATCCATCCATTATCATCATCTTTGTCTTCTATTTTATACCAACTTTCGTATTCTCCTATAACTTTAACTGGTAGGCTTCTAATTTTATAAACGTATTTAATTGGATAGGTCATTCCAGGGCCTGTGCGTAAATTTGTTTCTTTTGCTCTTAAGGAAGCAAAGAAATTTCTTTGTTTGAATTTTGCTGCATTTGCTGGATTTGTTGTGAAGATAATTGTTAAGGCTAAAAGGAAACTGAAAATATATTTTTGCATTTTTTTGTTTTTTGTCGTATTAATAATTATGGATATATATATGTTATCCTGAACTTGTTTCAGGATCCATTGAAATTAATTATCATATTTGTAGTAAACATGTCAACAATAGTTAGATTATTTGTAAAACAAGATTTAAAACTTAATTCAAAAATAGAATTAGAAAAATCAGATGCTTATTATTTATCTGTTGTTATGAGGAAGAAAGTGAATGATAAATTATATTTGGTGAATGGAAAAGATGGAGAGTTTTTAGGAGAGATTGCAGAAATAAGAAAAAATAAATGTGTTGTAAAGATTGAAAAACAAACAAGAGAATTTGACTCCTCTACCTCATTGGGTTTGATTTTTGCTCCAATTAAAAAAATGGATTTTATTTTAAAGGCTGCAACTGAATTAGGAGTTACTGATTTTTGTCCAGTAATAATGCAAAATTCTTTTGTTAGAGTTTTTAAGGAAGATAAAGCTTATGCAAGTATAAAAGAAGCTGTTGAACAATCAGAAAGGCTTGATTTTCCAAAGATTAATGGGATTGTAAAACTTGCTAAGGTTTTTGGGAGTTTGCCAGAAAATGCTGTGGTTTTGTTTTGTGAGGAGAGGTGTAGTAATCAAAATATACTGGATCATCCCCGAGCAAAGCTCGAGGATGACAAAGTAAAATATGTTCTCGTAGGGCCAGAGGGTGGTTTTACTGAAGGAGAAAAAATATTTTTACGAAAACAAAAGAATGTTTATTCTGTGAGTTTAGGTAAAAATATTTTAAGGACTGAGACTTCTATTGTTGTTGCAATGAGTCGAGTAGCGGATTGGTAACTACTCCTCCAGGTGCCGCTGCTGCTTCTGTAACTTGTGTACCAGGTGCTGCTGCTGCAGCAGATGCTTGTTTTTCCTCTTCTGTTCTTGGATCTTTACCAAAAAATCTTTCTAGTTTTGAGAGTTTTTTTAATCTGCTTGCTTTTTCTCTTCCCTCTTTTGATTTTGGATCTTCACCAAAAATTTTCATTGCTTTTTGTTTTGTTTCTTCTTCTGAATCTGAATCCATTATTTTTCCTTTTATTGTTAAAACTTAAGTTATTATAAATGTAGACTTTTTTATGGCAAGGGAAAAGTTTTATTATGGTACAGTTTTTAGGAGGTGTAAGTCTTTTTTATTTTGTGAATGTTTTGTTTTTGGAATATTGGGTCCCTGAGCTTGTCGAAGGGCCGAGTCCAACAATACGGCCCTTCGACAAGCTCAGGGACCTTAGAGATTTCTGCAGGAAGGGGATTATAACTCTTTCCTGTTATTTTAAAACGTTAAGGAAGGGGTTACAAACCCCTTCCTGCATAAGTGTTTTTTAATTCCTTTTTGCAAGGAAATTTATCTTTCAAGTAATGGTTCTTTTGAATTATTAGATCTTGTTTCTTCTGTTCTGTGTTTTTCTTCTACTACAGTTGATATATCACTAAAATTGGAGGTTATTTTCTTTTTTGATTGTGGTTGTATTCTGTTAGATTGGCGAGAAGGCGAAAATATTTTTTTCCAAAATCTTTGGATCCAATTTTTTTTATTTTTATTTTTTAGAAAATCTATTCTTTTTAAAAAATCTTTTGTGTATCCCATTTCTGATAATTTATCAAGTTCTTCTTGAGTTAGCATTGTTAAAACAATTTTGATTCAGAGGTTAAAATCTCAATAATATTGTCATGAATAAGTTTTCCAACTTTATCCATTGTATACTTATCATTTACTTTTTTATAAGCATTGTCTGAAAGTTCTTTTCTTAAAGATTTATTGAAAATTAATTCTGCTAATGCTTTGGCTAAATGAATATGAGTTTTTGATAAATATTGTTTTGAGACTATTAAAGCATCTTGGTTGTTTTTCAGAATATCCTTTGCTCCGTCTGTATTTGTGGAAACTATTGCTTTTTTATGTAGCATTGCATGTAACAAAACTATTCCGAATGTTTCTTCAAGCGAAGGTAAACAGAAGGTATCTATTTTTGAATAGAAGCTTTCCATGTTTTTTATCCATCCCAGAAGTTTTACATGTTTTTGAAGTTTTAATTTTATAATTAGGTTTTCTAAGCTTCGTCTTTCTTCGCCCTCTCCTGCTATGATAATTTGAAAATCTACTTTATTAATTTGTAAGATTTTTGCAGCTTGAATTAAGTATTCTAAACCTTTTTCTTTGCTGAGTCTTCCTGCTGCTCCGATTGTAATGATATCATTTTGTTTTGTGTCTGAAGATTTTATTTTTGGAGGTTTTATCATGTTTGGAATTATAAATACCCTACCCTTGTGTTTCGGGTTTAGTTTTAAAATTGTTTCTTTAATTTTAGAATTTACTACAAAAATTGCATCGCATTTTAAAGAACGTTTAACATTATTGCTGTGGTTAACTCCGATTATGGGACAGAAGTTTACACTTGCTTTTTTTGTAAGTGATATTGCTCGTCCAGCGTGTGCTATTGCTATACTTGCTTTTTCTTTTTTTAAAATTTGTCGAATTTGAAAGATTAAAGGATAATCCCAATAACCAAGATAATTGTTAACTTTATAAATTTTTGTGTTTATTTTTTTTAATTGATTAATGAATTTGCTATCTTTATGGATGATTGTTATAACTTGGTGATTTTGCTGTATTAAGCTTTCTGTATAGTCAAGAAATGCCTGAGCAACTCCTCCAAGATTTTTGTTGAATAGAACATTTACAATTTTCATTTTAAAATAATTTTATTGTTTTATTTGATTTTAGTTGTTGGGTTGGAAAAAGCTAGTATTTGTTGGTTGATAATAGTGTTGGGGTTATGATTTGGAAACATTAGTAAGTGGTTACAAACCTCTTCCTGCAGGGGTGGTTGGAAAAAGCTAGTTCTCTTTTGCTAATGGATGGAATTTGTTAACAATATCTTTTAATTTACTGTCTAGAACATGAGTATAAATTTGTGTTGTAGAAATATCTGTATGTCCTAATAGTTCTTGAAGGATTCGTAGATCCATTCCCCTATTTAGCAAATGTGTTGCAAAAGAATGTCGAATTATGTGTGGAGAGATTTTGCTTGGATCAATTTTTGTTTTTAAAGCGATTTCTTTTAATTGTATTGCAAAATATTGTCGGGTCATGTGTCCGTCCTTTCTGGTTGCATGTTTTCTTTTTGGTTTTTCAGTTGTTTTGATTTTTTTGTCTTTTAAATTAATTAGAGTTGTAAACAGCCAATCTGAATGTAATTTACTCAAAGCTGTTTCTCTTAAATTGAGGTATTTTCTTAGAATTGTTTTCGTAGTGTTGTTTATTGGAACTATTCGTTCTTTGTTTCCTTTTCCGTTAACTAGAATAAAGTCATCAATAATGTAAAAACCATCTTTTCTATATTTTTTTTGTATTGAAGAAAGTTTTAGAGAAACTAATTCAGAAATTCTAAGTCCTGTGGCATAAAGTAGTTCTATCATACAAGCAAAGCGTATTCCATTTTCAGATTTACTTTTATAAGCTGTTTGTAAAAGTTGTTCTGTTTCAGGTTCTGTTAAGTATTTAGGAATTGTTTGTTCTTTTTTTGGTAAATCTATTAAATTAAAAGGACTGTTTGAAATTATATTTTCTGTTTGTAAAAAGTTGAAAAAATGTCTCATTGCAGAAATTTTTCTAGCTAAGCTGCTTGCCTTTATATTGTTTGAATAGAGCTTTTGTAGATACATTCTTATTTTAGTAACATCTAATTTATCTAGTTCATATCCCCATTCTTTTAGAAATTGTAAGAAATTTTGTATATCTGTTTTGTATGAATCAACTGTGTTTTGAGATAAACCTTCTTCAGCTTGTAAACTGTTTAGGAAGTTAATAAGTAAATCGTTCATAAAATTATTGATTGCCAAAATTAAAATGTTTAATTATAACTGAAAACAATACTGTTTCAATTAATTTAGTCAATATGATAGGAAAATTAACGGGTAAAACTGATTTAATTTGTTCAGACCATGTTATTGTGGATGTGAACGGAGTTGGATATAAAGTTTTTTGTTCTATAAAAACCTTGAGTGTTATTCAAGCAAGAACAGATGTAAGTTTGCTTATTGAAGCGTTTTTTAAAGAAGATCGTATTTCTTTATATGGTTTTTTGAATGAATCTGAAAAAAATTGGTTTAATGATTTGTGCAAAATTAGTGGTGTTGGTAGTAAAATGGCGTTGAATTTATTAGGAGTATTGAGTGAAGATGATATTATAACTGCAGTAAATTCTGAAGATAAAAAAGCCTTTTCTTCTGTTTCTGGAGTTGGGCCCAAGTTGGCTTCTAGATTAGTTACAGAATTAAAACATATTTTGAAAAGTAAATTAGATTCAGGTGTAAATTTACAAGCTTGTCAGATAGTTAATGTTAGTAAAAGTGATAAAAGAATTATAGATGCTATTTCTGCTTTAGAAAACTTAGGTTATCAAAGAAGTGTTGCTTATAATGTTGTTATGAATATTTTAAAAGAAAATGAAAAAATTAGTCTTGAAGCTTTAATTACACAATCTCTTAAGAAAATAACAAAATGATTCAAAAAGAAATTGATCCAAACAAACAAGAAACAGATGTAGAAGAACCAAGCTTGAGACCTGTTGGTTTGAGAGAATTTATAGGTCAAACTCAGTTGGTTGAAAATCTTAGAGTTTTTATAAGTGCTGCTAAAAGTAGAGGTGAAGCTTTAGATCATGTTTTATTTCATGGACCTCCGGGGTTAGGAAAAACAACTTTGTCTCATATTATTTCTCGTGAAATGGGAGCTGGTTTTAATAGTACTGCTGGTCCCATTTTATCAAAGACTGGTGATTTAGCTGCTATTTTGACTAATTTACAAGAAGGTGATGTTTTATTTATTGATGAAATGCATAGGTTGCATGCTGCTGTTGAAGAAATTTTATATTCTGCAATGGAAGATTTTAAATTAGATATTATTATTGGTGAAGGTCCTGCTGCTAGAACAATAAAAATTGATTTGCCTAAGTTCACTTTAGTTGGTGCTACTACAAGAATTGGATTGTTAACAAATCCCTTGAGAGATAGATTCGGTATTCCTTTGAAGTTGAATTTTTATACTCCTAAAGAATTGTCTGAAATAATTAAAAGAGATGCCGAAGTTTTAAATATTGGAATAAAAAATGATGCTGCTTTTGAAATAGCTGGAAGATCTAGAGGTACTCCTCGTATTGCTATTCGTTTGTTAAAAAGAATTAGAGATTTTGCTACTGTGGATGGTAAAGAAATTGTGGATTGTGAGGTTGTGGATGTTGCATTACGAAAATTAGGAATTGATAATAAAGGTTTAAATAATTCTGATTATAAGTATTTGAAGTTTGTTATTGAGAACTATAATTGTGGTCCTGTCGGGATTGATACTATTGCTGCTGGTTTGTCAGAAGAAAAAGATTCTATTGAGGATACAATAGAACCTTATTTAATTCAGCAGGGATTTATTAATAAGACTCCTAGAGGACGGACGGTTACGGATAAGGCGATTAAACATTTGAAATAATAATATGTCATTCTGAACTTGTTTTAGAATCTATATTTTAAGATGGATCCTGAAATAAACTCAGGATGACATGTTTGTAAATTTTTATTAATTAAAGTTTAGGTAAAAAAAATGAAATTTTTTATAGATACAGCAGAAGTTGATGAAATAAAGGAAATGAATGATTTGGGAGTTTTGGATGGCGTTACAACAAATCCATCTTTAATTGCTAAATCAGGTAGAAATTTTTTAGAGGTAATTGAAGAAATTTGTAGTATTGTTGAGGGTCCTGTTAGTGCAGAAGTTTCTGCTATGGATTATGATACTATAATTAAGGAAGCTGATAAATTGGCTTCAATTGCTCAAAATGTTTGTATTAAATTACCATTAACAATTGATGGTTTAAAGGCTTGTAAATATTTATCAAGTAAAGGAGTAAAAACAAATGTAACTCTTTGTTTTTCTGCTTCTCAAGCTATTTTAGCTGCAAAAGCTGGTGCAACTTATATTTCTCCTTTTGTTGGTAGATTAGATGATATTTGTTTTGATGGTTTGACTTTGATTTCTGATCTTTGTGAGATTTATGCTAATTATCCAGAGTTTAATACTGAGATACTTGTTGCTTCAATTAGAAATCCACTACATTTAGTTGAAAGTGCAAAAATGGGTGCTGATGTTGTTACTATTCCAACAAAGGTTTTGAAACAATTAATCAAACATCCTTTGACCGATATTGGGTTAGCTAAGTTTGCTGAAGATTGGGAAAAAACTAAACAGAGTATTTTATAGATATTATTTTAAGATAAAAAAAGCAGCGATTTCGCTGCTTTTTTTATTTGTTATTACTCAACATTCCTTTTGGTGGTCTTACGTGTGCTTCACTTGTTGTTGGTGGAGAAATTTCTTCTGTTTTTATGTCTAAGCATTCTCCAACACTTTGTAATCCTGAACCTTCTCCGGTTGGAGTTTTTCCTACAACTATTTCTGCAACATTTCCATTATCTATTATTGTTTGTACAGTTTGACTTAATGCTCCTTGTTGTGTGATGGGTGCAAGGATGTCATCTAAACCTTTTCCAGCAATTTGTGTGATATCACCTAATGTTCCATCAACAATTTCTCCAAGAACTCCTTTTTTTGGTAGAATATTATTTAAATTCTCAACCATGTTTTTCCTATTTATTAATATTTATTAATATTTATTAATATGTAGATTATACTTTTTTAGTGTGATTTTTCAATGTTTTTTTGATTTTTTTAAGAATAGGTCTTGAATTATTATTAAACAAATTCCAATACAAACTAATGAATCAGCGATATTAAAGGCCGGCCAATGGTGTGTTCCTAAGTGAAAATCTAAAAAATCTGCTACTGCACCTAATCTGAAACGGTCAATTAAATTTCCTATTGCTCCAGCTATTATGATTGAAAATGTAAAACTTTCATATTTTGCCTTGCTTTGCCATAGGAGCTTGAATATGAAAAGTGTTATACAAATTACTACGATTGACAGAGCGAGATTGGAATAAGCCCAATTTCTTAACATTCCAAAACTTATTCCTGTATTCCAAACTTTTACAATGTTGAAAAAGCTTGTAACTTCTATTTGTTTATAAGGTGTTGCTAATGAATCAATAAAACCAAAAGCCCAGATTTTTGTAATTTGATCAATTGTTATCCAGATTAGTATATTTATACAACTTAAAGTAAATAGTTTATTTTTTGTCATTTTATCAATTTTTTCAATAATTCTTCGTAACTATAAATCTTGCTTATATCATTACCTAAGCAAGCAAGAGTTGGTTTTGTTGTTAGAATTTTTTGCATTATGTTTTGCATGTCTTTTATTGTAACTGCTTGTATTTTTTCTAATATTTCGTCTAGGGTTTTTATTCTATTATGTATCAAAAGATCTTCTGCAATCTTGTTTGATCTGTATGTGGTATTTTCTCTGGCCATTAAAAGACTGGATTTTGCTTGAACTAGTATTTTTTCTAATTCTTGTGGTTTTATTTTTTCTGCTAATTTATACATTTCATTTGTTGTCGCGTCTAATAATTCATTTACTTTTTCTGCTGAAGTTGCAGCATAAATTTCAAATATACCAGTATCAATAGTAGAGTGGCAACCTGATGTAATGGTATATGCTAATCCTCTTTTTTCTCTAATTTCTTGAAATAATCTTGAAGACATGCCCTGCCCTAATATGCTACTCATGAGTTTTAGAGTATAATAATTTGGGTCTGTATAATTTAATCCTTCAAAGCCTAAAATAACTTGTGTTTGTTCGAGTTGAGTTTTTTGTTTTCTAATATCTCCACCTTTGTATATAGCTGTTTCAACTGGATTTTTAATACCAGTATTAAGCTTATTGAAGTGTTTTTTAACTAAATTTACCAAATTATTATGATCTATTTTGCCTGCAGCGCTGATAACAATGTTTTGGGTTTTGTATTGCTTTGTTATGTAGTTGATTAAATTTTCTCTTGTTAAAGCTTTAACACTTTTAGTTGTTCCCCCTACTCCTCTTCCATAAGCTTGATTTGGAAAAGCTGTTTTTTGAAAAAGTTCAGAAACATGTTCTCTTGGCATGTCTTCGTACATAGCAAGTTCCTGAAGTATAACTTGACGTTCTTTTTCCATTTCTTCTTGATCAAAAATAGAATTTTGCAATATGTCAGCTATTATTTCTATGGATTTTTCTAGTGTGTTTTTTAGTGTTTTGGCATGATATACTGTTTCTTCTTCTGAAGTGAATGCATTGTAGTGTCCACCAATATTGTCAAATTCTTCAGCAATATCTTTATATGTTCGAGTTTTAGTTCCCTTAAAAGCCATGTGTTCAAGAAAATGAGCAATACCATTATTTTGTTTGTTTTCATCTCTGCTTCCCGTGTTTACCCATACTGCGAAACTAACTGATTCTACTTCTGGCATATAGTCAGTAGTAATTCTTAATCCATTTTTTAGAATTGTTATTTGTGTTGTTGTTTTTTCTGTCATTTTTTCTCCCTTTCTATGTTATCCTGAACTTGTTTCAGGATCCATATCTTGACTTTTTTTATAAAATTAATAATTTTAACCTTAGTTAATAAAAAATTAATAGGTATAAAATGCTTAATTTTCAAGGAAAAAAAGTTTTAGTTACTGGTGCAACTGGTGGTATTGGAAAAGCCATTGCTCAACAATTTGATGCTCAAGGTGCGGTAGTTGGTCTTTCAGGAAGAAATGAAGAAAAGTTAAAAACTTTAGCTTCTGAATTAAAAAATAAATCTTTTGTATTTAAATGTGATCTTTCTCAAGAAAATGAGGTTGAGGCTTTATTTGATAAAGCTGAAACAGAAATGGAAGGTGTTGATATTTTGATTTGCAATGCTGGTATTACAAAAGATGGATTAGCAATGAGAATGAGTAATGAAGATTTTGATGCGGTTTTAAATACGAATCTTCGTTCTACATTTATTTTAAATAGAGCTGCTATTAAAAAAATGATGAAAAGAAGATATGGAAGAATTGTAAATATTGCTTCTATTGTTGGTGTTCTTGGAAATCCAGGACAAGCAAATTATGTTGCTTCAAAAGCTGGAATGATTGGAATGTCAAAATCAATTGCTGCAGAAGTTGCTTCAAGAGGAATTACTGTTAATTCAATTGCTCCTGGATTTATTGCAACTCCAATGACTGATGTTTTAAATGATGATCAAAAAGCTGCTTTGAATTCAAAAATTCCATTGGGAAGAATGGGTAGCCCAGAAGAAATTGCAAACGGTGTTGTGTTTTTGGCAAGTGAAGAAGCGGGATATATTACTGGACAAACACTACATATTAACGGCGGCATGGCAATGATTTAATTTTCACTTTGAAATTTGTCGTCGCTTTTTCGTATTTATAAAGGTCACCTATAAAGAATAGGTTCGACCTTTAAAATATTCAAGTCTCCTAAAATTTCTTTATGAAAATTAGATCATTACGTTTTTAGCAAAAACACAATTTAAACTGTGATGACTGTTTTTTGTTTTGTTGTTTGACTTTTAGAAATTTTTCGATTAAAACTTTTTGGAGATGGAAAAATTGAAGAAAAATTATAAATAGATGTTGATATTTTATTTTTATTGATTATAAATATTGTATCTGAACAATTTTAACACTGAATTATTAACAAAAAAGAGATATAGACATGTCTAATGAAGTTTTTGAAAAAGTAAAAAAAATTATTATTGATCATCTAAATGTTGAAGATGGCAAAGTTACAGAATCAGCAAATTTTATTGATGATTTAGGCGCAGATAGCTTGGATCAAGTAGAATTAGTAATGGCATTCGAAGAAGAGTTTGGAATTGAAATTCCTGACGATGCTGCTGAAAAGATTACTACAGTAGGAAAAGCTGTAGATTATATCAATCAAAATAGTTAAGATTTATTCTTGCTAACACATATATTTAAAAAAGCCACATTGAAAGATGTGGTTTTTTTATTGATTTTTTTCTCTTTTTAGTTATAAAACTAAACACACAATATTAACAAAATTAGTAGTATGTTATGACAGAAAAAAAACGTATAGTTATTACAGGTATTGGAGCTCTTAGTGGAATAGGAGTTAATGTAAAAGATAGTTGGGAAAATATTATTAATTCTAAAAGTGGGATTAGACCAATTACTCGTTTTGAAACTGCAGAAGAATCTGACAGTTTAAGTAAAGTTGCTGGAGAAATTATTTATGGTGAAGAAGAAGGCCAATTTAATTTAGATAATTATGTAGATAGAAAAGATCAGAAGAAAATGGATAGATTTATTCATTTTGGAATTACTGCTGCTATTCAGGCCGTTGAAGATTCTGGTTGGAAACCTGAAGATGAAGAATCTAGAAATAGAACTGGCATAATGTTTGGTTCTGGTATTGGTGGTCTAGAAACTATTCAAAATATGTCAAGAACTGTTGCTGAGAAAGGAATGAGACGAATTAGTCCATTTTTTATTCCAGCTAGTTTGATTAATTTAATTTCTGGTCATGTTTCAATAAAATATAGATTCAAGGGTCCAAATCATGCAACTGTTACTGCGTGTGCTACTGGAACTCATGCTATAGGTGATGCAGTTGAAATTATTAAAAGAGGTGATGCCGATGTTATGTTAGCAGGTGGAGCTGAAGCTGCTATTTGTGAATTAGGTGTTGGTGGATTTTCCGCTATGCATGCTTTATCTACAAAATATAATAACGAACCAGAAAAAGCATCTAGACCTTGGGATAGAGATAGCGATGGTTTTGTAATGGGCGAAGGTTCAGCGGCTGTTATTTTAGAAGAATATGAACATGCTAAAAAAAGAGGAGCTAAAATTTATGGAGAGGTCGTAGGTTATGGTTTAACTGGTGATGCTTTTCATATGAGCGCTCCAGATGAAACTGGAACGGGACAAAAAAGAGTTATGAGAATGGCACTTGAACATGCTGGTTTAAATCCAGAAGATATTGATTATATAAATGCTCATGGCACCTCTACTCCAGTTGGAGATCCTCTTGAATTTGGTTCTGTTAAAGATGTATTTAAAAATTGTTTGAACACAATTTCAATGTCATCAACAAAATCAGCTACAGGGCATTTATTGGGTGCTTCTGGAGCAATTGAAGCTGTATTTTCAGTATTAGCTTTAAGAGATGGTATTATGCCCCCTACTCTAAATTTGGATAATGTTCATGAAAGATGTCAGGGTATTGATTTAGTTCCACATAAAGCAAAAGAAAAAGAATTAAAATATTGTTTATCCAATTCGTTTGGTTTTGGAGGAACGAACGCCTGTTTAATTTTTAAAAAGGTTTAAATGAAAAAAAAGAAAAAAAGCTCTGTTAAAAAACAGGGTTTTTTTGTTAAATTTATAATTATTGTATTTATCATAGCTCTTTTGTTAATAGGGTCTGTTGTCGGAATTTTTTATAAATTATTTAAAACTCCAAATCTTATTTCAGAAAATAAAATTGTATTGGTTAATAGAGGTGAAAATTTATCTCGTATTTCTCGTGATTTAGAAAAACAGGGGATAATTAGATATTCAAAATTGTTTTTGTATACCGCTAAGATTTTAAAGGGTAGGAATATTCATATAAAATCTGGTGAATATATTTTTGAAACAGGTATTACCCCTGAACGAGTTTTAGAAAAATTAATGCAAGGTAAGGTTTATTATAGAAAATTAACTATAGCTGAAGGATTAAGTAGTCATACTATTTTAACTATTCTTAAAAATACTAATACTTTAATTGGAAATGTTCCAGAAAATATTGTTGAAGGTAGTTTGTTGCCAGAAACTTATACTTATACTAGAGGTGAAAGTCGAAAGAGCGTTATAAAAAGAATGCAAAAAGCTATGCAAGAGTTTTTAAATTCTAAATGGGAAAAAAGAGATAAATCAATTCCAGTAAAAACAAAACAAGAAGTTCTTGTTTTAGCTTCTATTGTTGAAAGAGAAACCGGAATATTGGGAGAAAGAGGTAAGGTTGCTTCTGTTTTTGTTAATAGATTAAGAATAGGAATGAGATTACAATCAGATCCTACTGTTGTTTATGCTTTTACAAATGGAAATAAAACTCTTGAAAGATCAATTCGAATTAGTGATTTACAAAGAAAATCTCCTTTTAATACTTATAAGATTTACGGTTTGCCTCCTACTCCAATTGCTAATCCTGGTAAAGAAGCTATACAAGCTGTTTTAAATCCTTCTCAAACTGAATATTTATTTTTTGTAGCAACTGGTAATGGTGGACATAATTTTTCTAAAAAACTTCGGGATCATATTAATTTTGTGAATAGTTATAAAAAGGTTTTAAAGCAAAAGACTAAGAAATAAGTTTTTTTGCAGGAAGGGTTTTATAACCCCTTTTCTACAAAAATACTTGCAAAAAAAATAATTTATGATAATTTAATTAATATGTTTATATATTTTTCAAAACACATTTCTACTGCTACAATCACAACCACTGCAACTATCACGGGTCGTTAAATCTTTACGCCTGACCCCCTGTAAATCCCCCCTTGTTTTTTAACGGTTTATAAAATAAATTTAAGTAAACCTAATATAAATTTAAAAAAGTATTTAAAAATGATAAGTGTAGAAAATAATGATTCTATCCATGAAATTAAGAAAAGTAAAAGTAGTGGATTTAATTTAGTGAAATTAGTAGAAGCTGAAAAAATTTTAGCTTTAGAGGTAGACGGAAAGTTGAAAGATTTGTCTTTTGAGGTTCTCGATGGTTCTAAGGTTAAATTAATCTCTTCTAATTCTAAAGTTGGATTGTCTATTCTGCGACATTCTGCTGCGCATTTATTGGGTGCCGCAGTGCAAGAGTTATATCCTGATGCTAAGCTTGCAATTGGCCCCTCTATTGAAAATGGTTTTTATTATGATTTTGATAGAGAAAAGCCGTTTTCTGAAAATGAATTGGTTGATATTGAGAAGAGAATGAAAGAAATAGTTAAAAGAGATGATAAATTTTTAATGAAAGTTTGGACTCGTGAAGAAGCTATTAAGTTTTACAAAGAAAGAGGTGAAAATTATAAGGTTGAGTTAATTGAGACAGTTCCTGAGTCTGAAGAAATTAAAATTTATGAAATTGCTAGTTTTATAGATCCTTGCCGCGGTCCTCATGTTATTTCAACAAGATATTTAAAACATTTCAAATTAACAAAGGTTTCAGGTGCTTATTGGAGAGGTGATAGCAAAAATAAAATGCTTCAAAGAATTTATGGTACAGCTTGGGATACAAAAGAAGCTTTGGAAAATTATTTGAATATGCTTAAGGAAGCAGAAAAGAGAGACCATAGAAAGCTTGGTAAAGAAATGGATTTATATCATTTCGAACCTGAGTATGCTCCTGGTTGTGTTTTTCTTCATCATAAGGGTTTGATCGTGCATCGTTTGTTAATTGAGCATATGAGAGAAAAACAAGATAAAGCTGGTTATACAGAAATATCTACTCCTGCTGTTATGGATAGATGTTTATGGGAAACTTCAGGGCATTGGGAAAAATATGGTGAACATAATTATTCTGGACAAACTGAAGATGGTAAAGTTTATTGCATTAAGCCAATGAATTGTCCTGGTGGTATTTTGGTTTATAAACAAGGAATAAAATCATATAAAGATTTGCCAATGAAAGTAGCTGAATTTGGTAGAGTTAATAGGTATGAAGCAAGTGGAGCTTTACAGGGTTTACTTAGAGTTCGTGAATTTATTATGGACGATGCACACATTTATTGTACTCCTGAACAAATGGAAGATGAGTGTATAAAAACAACTAAGTTTATACTTCAAATTTATAAAGATTTTGGTTTTGATGATGTTGAGATTCGTTTAGCTACAAGACCAGAAAATAGAATTGGTTCAGATGAAGTTTGGGATTTGTCAGAAAAAGCTCTTAAGGATGCATTAGAGAAATATGGGTTTAAATATACTTTTGCTCCAGGTGAAGGTGCTTTTTATGGTCCTAAGTTAGAATTTCATTTGAGAGATTCAATTGGTCGTCAATGGCAATGTGGAACTGTTCAGGTTGATATGAATTTACCAGAACGTTTTGATATGACTTATATTGGTGAAGATGGACAAAAACACAGACCTGTTATGATTCATCGTGCCCTACTCGGTTCTATTGAAAGATTTTTAGGTGTGTTTATTGAACATCATGCTGGTAAATTGCCTTTGTGGTTAGCTCCAGTTCAAGCTGTTGTTACTGGTTTGACAAATGATTTTGATGATTATGCTGAAGAAATTTATGAGAAACTTAAATCTGAAGGCGTAAGAGTTGAAATTGATAAGGCAAATGAAAAAGTTGGATATAAGATCCGTCAGCATTCATTACAAAAAATTCCTTACATTCTCGTGGTCGGACAAAAAGAAAAAGATTCTGACAGTGTTTCTGTTCGAATGTTGGACAATGAAAAGCAAGAAGTTAGGAAAGTAAATGAGTTTGTTAAGGAGTTGAAAGAGAAGATCGAAAAGAAGAGTTAAGGCTATTAGTTTTATTGTTAATAAAAAAAAGTGTGTTTCGGCGCGCCTTTTTTTGTGGAAAAAATGGATATAAGATCCGTCAGCATTCATTAGAAAAAATTTCCATAAAAAATTATATTAACAATTGGGTAACATTACAATTTCTAATGGTGTAACTATATTTTAATTTTAGGTTCTTTACCTTTCCAGAGTTTTTCAATATTAGCTTTATGCCGTATGAAAATGCTAATTGCTAGAATTCCAATTATCAGTGCATGATATTCAGTAGCAAAAAAATAAGCATACACAGGAGCTAATATAGTCGCCGTTAATGAAGCAAATGAAGAATATCTAAAGATAATAGCTATGAATAGCCAGGTTATTCCACATAACAATGCTACATGCCATGTCGTTACCAATAACACTCCAAATCCAGCAGCAATACCTTTACCTCCCTTGAACTTAAGCCAAATAGGATAATTATGTCCCGATACTGCGAATAAACCAGCTAGTAATGCTCCTTGCATAGCAACAAGATGTTCAGGAAACAAAAATAATACCAAACCAGCACTAAAAGCACCTTTAGAGATATCAAGCAATAATGTGACTAGTGCTAACCACTTGTTTCCAGTTCTCAATACATTAGTTGCACCTGTGCTATTAGAACCAATTCTACGAATATCCCCCAAACCTGCAGATTTAACAACTATTAATCCCCATGGAATTGAACCAAGTAAATACCCTATGATCCCAGCTATAATAAAATATAAACTATCAGTCATAATTTTTCTTTTTAATTAATTATTTAGGATAAGCATAAAAGTAAAAATCTTACTTTCTAGTAAAAATCTTTAATCTCCACGGATCTTTTTTGATGAGATAGCAGTGAACAGGAAATCTCATTGCTATTTATAATTATTCAACACATCTTTTTATAGTTTGTATTTTAACTATTTTGTCTTGTCTTATAATAAATTTTTGTTTTGTTTTTGTGTTTTGAAAAAATAATTCTTTGTTTAAGTTTAATAGAATCTGACCCTCTTCTACTGTATTATCAACAAAATATACTTTATGTGAATTATTGCAACTTGTATTTCCTTTGAAAATTTTTGGATATACTAAAAAAAGTAATATGATAAATGTACAACAAATAATAACAAATCCATAACTTATTTTATTTGGCATGCTTGTAATGATATTTTCCAATAAAACTATACTAACCACAACCGCTATTACTATTACTGCGTCTAGTGAAAAAGGAAGATATATGTTTATTGTTATTAAGTAATATTCTACTATTATAACAGAAAGTAACACTGAAACTATTTCTAATATATAAGGTAAAACTTTATTTTTTGTATAGCGTAATTTGAATGTTAATAAATTGTAAAGGATTTTTTTGATTGTTACGATATAAATTAGAATTAAGAATATAAAGAATAAAGCTATTCCATATAGACCAAACTTAAACATGTCCAAGGGAGTTACACTTAATTCGTTGAAATTTATTAAGTGCTGAGATCCAAAAGAATATAAATATAGAAATCCACAAATAAAGTTTATTAAAATAATTGTTAGAGCAAATGTGGTAAGTTTGAATTCTGTGATTTTTCCAATTTTACTAGTTACTTCTGACATGTTTATACCTTTTTGTTATTAAAATTGCTTAGTTTATTCAAATTTCTTTTTTTTGCTGTATGTTCTGTACAACAAATCTTGTTCTAGTTTTTTATCTTTTTTGTTTTTAAGCCATTCGAAGAAATCTTTTGCTAGCTTGTTTTTATGAGCTAATCTTAGTTTTTTCTTATCATCTATTTTGTATAAAGCTTTTCTTCTTTTTTCAATAATAGCTTTTGTAGAATCAAATGGTTGCCCTCCTCCGCCGACACATCCTCCAGCACAAGCCATTACTTCAACATAATGATAAGCTTTCGGATCTAATTTTATTTCTTGAATGATTTCTCTTACATGTTTTGGAGTTGCTGCTACAGCTATTTTTATTTTCTCTCCATTAATATCTATTTCTGCAGTTTTAAATCCTTTAACACTTGTTCTAACTTGTTTTAAACTTAAATTTTTTAATTCTTTTTTAGTGATCATATTGTAAGCAGTTCTAAGTGCTGACTCCATTACACCTCCAGAACTTCCGTATATTGCTGCAGCTCCAGAATATTCACCGTATTTGTCAACTTTACTTTCTTTTAAATTTGGAAAATCTATTTTAGCTTTTTTGATCATTCCAGCGAGCTCTCTTGTGGTTAAAACATAATCAACTGTTGGATTCCCATTTATAAACATTTCTTTATTTTGGCATTCATACTTTTTTGAAGTACATGGCATTATTGAAACAACTACAATATCTTTTGGATTTAATCCCATTTTTTCAGCATACCAAGTTTTATAAATTCCACCGCTGTGAATTTGGGGTGATCTAGAAGTTGTTAGATTTGGTATAAGCTCTGGATTATAGAATTCTGCCATTTTAACCCATCCTGGACAGCAGGAAGTAAACATTGGTAGTTTTTTGCCTATTCCAAATTCTGGTTTTTCTAGTCTTTCAACTAATTCTTTAGCTTCAACTATTGTTGTTATATCTGCTCCGAAATTTACATCAAAAACTTTATCAAATCCTAGTTTTCGATAAACAGTATTAAGTTTGCCTTCACAGTTAATTCCATAGCCCATTTTAAATGATTCACCAATCGAAACTCTTACCGAAGGTGCCGTTTGAACTATTACAAACTTTTTGGGATCTTTTAATATTTTGATAACTTTTTCTGTGTGTCTTTGTTCTCTTATTGCTGACATTGGACAAGCAACTGTACATTGACCACAATAAATACAATCAATTTTTGGATTTTTATTATAGGTTAAAGTTTTTTTATAACCTTTTCCTTCGAATTTTAAAAAGCTTATTCCGATGTTTTTACAAACTTGAACACATCTGTTGCAATTTATGCACATATCAGGATCAAATTCGGCTGCTGTTCCCATTTTGTGTACTTTTGGTTGCTTATCGTACCTTTTATAAGTTGGTTGAATATCGTATTTTTTCATTAGTTTTGCACTGTAGCAAGGATATCCATTTTTGCATTTGACACATTTTTCTTTATGATCTGCAAATAAAAGTTCTAAATTTGCTTTTCTTGTTTCAACTACTTCTGGTGTGTCTAAGAGTACTTTAAGTCCTTGTGCTGCTTTAAGTGTGCAAGATGTTGTAATGTAGTTTCCTTTTTTGTCGTCAGCTACTTCAACTAAACAAGCTCTGCAATTTCCATCAATTGGCAAGTCTTCGTGGTAGCATAGATATGGTATATCAAATCCATTTCTTAGAGCAACTGCTAAAATGTTTTCTCCTTTTTGTGCGATAATTTTTTCACAGTTTATGAAAATCTCTACTTCTTCTGAATTTTGCTTTGGTTTATGAAGTATGTTTTTAATATAGGTTTGAACTGGCGTATTGAGGGCTTTGCCTAATCCGCAAAAAGAAGCCTTTTCCATAAGTTCAGTAATTTTAGTAATTGCTTCCCAAGGAATGTTTTTTTCTGTTCTTAATTTTTTAACTAATTCGTAAGCTTGATAACTTCCCTCTCTGCAAGGAATACATTTGCCGCAGCTTTCATTAGCATAAAATTTTAACCATCTTTGTAGGATTTTTAAAGAATTTCTTTTTTTAGGATTATAGATTTCTATTGAGCCAATTCCTGTCATTTGCTCTGTTTTTATCTGTTCTGAATTAAATACAGGACCACTTGCACTGCCTCCGACTTGAACGAAGTAATCAGACTTAATTTTTATTTTTCCTAGGTCTAGAATTTTTTGTATTGTTAAATCATTATTGCATCTGATTACGAATTTTTTTCTTATTCCATCTCCAAAGATTCCTATAAATCTTTTGTTATCATATTTTTTATCAACTGTTATTGCAACATCATAAAAGGTTTCTACATTTTGAATTAAAGTTGGTTTTTCAAATAAACCTTTAACTGTGGTTCTAAAATGTCTAGCTCTTGGTTGTGCTGGTTTTCCTTCTATTGAATTTAAAATAGTTGAAGCTTCGCCACCTATGTAAGAAGGTTTTTCTTTAAAAATTTTGAAATTATAGCCTTTTGAATTATATTTTTTGATTAGTGAGTCAATGATTTTTTGTAGTTTAGTATAATAATTAGTGTTTATATTGATATAGGCTTGTTTTGTTTTGAGATAATCCATTGTATATACCATGCCTTTGAAAACATGTTCAGGATAATTTTCCCAAATGTATAAATCTTTGAATGCGTCTAGTTCACCTTCAGATGAATTGCAGATTACGTATTTAGTGTCAGATTTAGTTTGTTTGGCTGTTTCCCATTTTTTCCATGCGGGAAAAGATGCTCCACCTCTTCCTAGTAAATTTGCTTTTTTTATTTTATTAAAAGTATCGGCCATTTATAACTCCCTTATTTGAATGCTTGGAAATGTTTTATTATTTACTGTTAAATCAGCAATTAAAATATATTTTTTAATTTTTAACTTTTTTTCTTTTATTAATTTTTCTAGATTTTTTATGTTTTCATTAGGATTTTTTTCTATCTTCATTACTTCAGCATAAACTCCGTATAATAAACTTGTTTGATTTTTAACTTTTTCATTTTTAACAAAAGCATAAATTGGAACTACTGGTCTATAATTTGACAAGGTTAGAATAGAATCTCCACTTTTGCTGAAAATACAAATACCATCTATACCTTTTAGATTTAAAGGTATTTTTGCTGCGGTTTTTATTATTTCTTCTCTAATGTTGTCAATATTATATTTCTTTTGTGTTTCTGGATTTATAAAATCTTTTTCAGTTTCTGTTGCTATTTCATTCATTATATCAACAGCATTAGTTGGATTAATTCCTTTTGTAGTTTCTTCTGAAAGCATTACAGCATCTGCCCCATCAATAACTGCTGTTGAAACATCCATTACTTCTGCTCTTGTAGGTGTGGCGTTTTCAACTAATGATTTTAACATTTGAGTTGCAACTATTACTGGTTTTTTATGTTGGAAGCACAATTCTATAATTTTTCTTTGGACTCTTGGAACTTGTGTAAATGGAATTTCACAAGCTAAATCTCCTCTTGCTACCATTACTCCGTCTGCTTCTTTTACAATTGATTCTAAATGTTGAACTGCTTCGAAATTTTCAATTTTAGCAATTATTTTAATATCTTGTTTTTTGGATAAACAAAAATCTCTAACTTCTCGAATATCTTTTGCTGTTCTTGTAAATGATAAAGCTATATAGTCTACTTTGTTTTTAATTCCGAACTCTATATCTTTCCAATCGTTTGCTGTAACTGTATCTAAAGAAACTTTCTTACCTTGTAAATTAATGTGTTTTTTTCCTTTTAATTTGGCTGATCCTTTAAAAATTTTGCAGATAACATCTGTTTTTGTTTTACGAAGAACTTTTGCCATCATTAAACCGCCATCGATTACAATTGTGTCTCCCGTTGTTACATCACTTATAAATTTTCTGTAATTAACACTTATTTTTCCTGTTTTTTTATAATTACTTTTTTCTATTGTGAAGATAATTTTACTTCCTTTTTTGAAGTTTGCATATTCATCACCCATGTCAGTTCTGATTTCAGGACCTTTTGTGTCTAAAAGAATTGCTCCTTGTAAACCTAATTCTCTAATTTTTGTTATTTTTGCTTTATGTTCTGAATGTGATCCGTGTGAAAAATTAAGTCTGAAAACATTAACACCTGCTTTTGAAAGGCTTAACAAATCTTTTTTACTTTCGCAAGCCGGTCCGATAGTTGCGACAATTTTGGTTTTTTTCATTGTGTTTTGAGGATTGAATTTGTATCTTCTTTAAAGATATTAATTTAATAACTTATTTACAACAAAAAATGACTAAAATTTTAATTTTTGGAAAAAATGGACAACTTAGTTCTCAATTGATTTCTCAATTATGCGATGAACATGTTGCCGTTGGTCTTGATGATTTAAATTTAACAAATATTTCTGCTTTGAAAGAGTTTTTAAATGGTTTGGATTTTAAACCTAAAGCAATTATTAATGCAGCTGCTTATACTGCGGTTGATAAAGCAGAAGACAAAGGGAAGGAGATAAATTATCTTTTGAATCGAGACGCTCCTGTTGAAATGGCTAAATATTGTAAAGAAAAAGATATTCCATTTATTTATTATACAACTGATTATGTTTTTGATGGAAAAGGTGATCAACCATTTAAAGAAGAAGATACAGATAGATTGGGTGCTTTAGGTGAATATGGAAAATCTAAACTAGAAGCTGAAGAAGAAATAGCAAAGATTGGTGGTAGATATATGATTTTTAGAACTTCTTGGGTTTATAATGAAGTTGGAAAAAACTTTGTTGCTACAATGATACGATTAGCTAAAGAAAAAGAAGAATTAAAAATCGTAAATGATCAAGTCGGTAGTCCTACTTATGCAAAAGATTCAGCTCAATATACAATTGAAATTTTAGAAAAAGCTTTAAAAATGCCAGAATTTCCAAGTGGAATTTATCATTTAGTAAATAGTGGTTATACAACTTGGTATGATTTTGCTAATTTGATTTTTGATATTTTAAGAGAAAAAGGCGTGGAATTGAAAATTCAAAAAGTTCATACAACTTTGACTAAAGATTACCCTACTCCAGCTTTAAGACCTTTAAATTCAAGATTGAATTTGGACAAGATTAATAGAGTTTTTGGAGTTCAACCAAGACATTATATTGAGGCTTTGAGAGAATGCATGGAAAAAATGTTATGAGTGAGAAAAATTCCTGGAAGACAGTTTCAACAAAAGTGGTTTATGAAAATCCTTGGATCAGAGTAGATCATAACGATGTTATATTGCCAAATGGAAAACCTGGAATTTATGGTGTTGTAAATATTAAAAATAATGCTGTAGGAATAGTTCCCTTGGATAAAGATTATAATACTTGGTTGGTTGGACAGCATAGATATACGATTGATAAATATACTTGGGAGATTCCAGAAGGTGGTTCATTTTTTAATGAAGATCCAGTAGAGGGTGGAAAAAGAGAGCTAAGAGAAGAAGTTGGAATTTTGGCTAAAAAATGGACTTCTATAGTTGATACTCAGTTATCAAATAGTGTTACAACTCAAAGGGCTTTTTGTTATATTGCTCAAGATTTAGATTTTACTGATTTAGATCCTGATGATACTGAAGAGTTACAAATAAAAAAACTACCTTTTAAAAAAGTTTTTCAGATGGTTATGAATAATGAGGTTTGTGATGATTTGTCTGTTATGGCTATTTTAAAAACAAAGATTTTAATTGATCAAGGAAAAATTTGAATTATAAGTTTTTTTATATATAATTCTTTTTTAGTTTAACTATTTAAAAATATTTGGAAATTTATAAAAATGTCATTTTTTGGAAATAAAGATATAAGAAGAGCTCCTTCCACAAGAACATTTCAGGATATACCAAGGCCTGAAGTTATCGCAGAGACTCCTAAACAATCAGAATTAAAGGAAGAGATAAAGCCTGTTGTTGAGGAAAAACAAGTTCCAGCAGTAAAACAAGAAGAACTGCCACAAGTTGAAGAAAAGAAAATAGAAGATGAAGATTCTAATAATGATTCATCAAATGGTTCTTTTGTTAAAAAATTTGGTGGAGATAGACCTGAGAAATTTACTGAAAATAAGAATTTGAATAATTTAGTTTATCTTGTTAGAGGTAAGGATAAAGGTAAACCAGCATGGCATTATGTTCTTGTGGAAAAACTCAAACTTCCCATGTTTAAAAAAGCTATTGGTGGTACAATGGATGTGAGTGAATATGGTAAAATTATTCATTCTGGTTGGGGAGAAGATCCACCACCTGAATTGGTTAAAAAGATCGAACAGGAATATGGAGGTTAGTTTTTATATTTACACTTTTTTAAAAGTGTAGGAATAAATCTTTCCGTGCTTTGTCTAATTACAATATCGAAATTTTCTTGTTCTATGAATTTAGGATTAATATAACAAGGATACATCCAAATATATAATGATCTTGAAAAATGCTCATTTAGATAATCAAACATATTTAAAGCAAAGGAATCTCTAAACATTAGTAATTTTGGTGATTTTATGTTTAGATTTGTGAATTCATGAATGTTATTTAGAGAAACGCTTTTGTTAAATTTAAAACCATATTTTTTTAATGTCTTAGCTGTTATATCGGTTTTGATTTTTTCGTATTGTTTATTTTTTGGAGTAAGTGTGTAGTAAGTGTAATTGATGTAATCGTTTATTATATCAGCCAAATCTCCTTTGTCAGTATTTTGTGTTGATTCAGTAAAGTTGTTTAATTTTTTTGGTTCAATATCTAATGCTTTTATAATTTCTTGATAACCAATAAAAGCACCCAAATCATTCCAATGGGTATCTCTTGGTATATATAATATTTTGTTTGTTTTTTGCTTTTCTTTTAATATTTTATTTGTGATATCTAAAATAGGAAAATTTGGTTCTCTAAATTTTAATTCTGTGACTATTTGCTCTTTTATTGTTTTTTGATTAATTTTTTTATTATTCATAATATAATCTGGTAAGTATTCAGAGTAAATTGTATATTTATTTGGAATTATAACAAAAAGATATTTGATGCCTTTTTGTGAGATTGTTTTCCATTCATTGATTAAAATGTTTACTATAAAATCTAGCTCTTTTTTATTAAGTTGTATTTGTCCTTGGAAGTCCTCTAAATTTTCTCCTTCTGCACTAAAAAGCCAATTATTTTTTCCTTTAAGTACTTGATCTGAGGCAAACTCTACATCAAAGAGATTGTCTACTATTGTTTTGTTACTGATTATCATTTCTTTTCTTAGACCAAAATGATCATTATAGTATTTTTCTAAATCACTTATATAATTTTTTAAATTTTTTGAAGATGTTGGAAGTTGGTATTTATTTCTTCTTTCAGTTAAAGCAAGGGGTGTTTCTAATTTAAATATATTGGCTATTGTTGGCAAAAGCAGCACTAGTGCGAATAAAATAATTATAATTTTGTTTGTTGTATGAGTTTTTTTCATTAAAATCTAAAATAAATAAATGGATTATGAGTTCCAGCAGCTATTCTAATAATTGAGAATATCATTATTAATATTAACCATAAATCTCTGCTTAATACAAAAGCTCCGTGATATTTTTTATTTATCTTAATAGTTAGTTTGTTTTTACTCCAGCTTGCAAATGGCATACAAAGCAAAATAGCAAAAGCAAAACATGTATATGAAAAGTTGTTTAATAACATATAAAGATCTAAAGGAATCTCTGTTGATTTTGTAATAGCAAACATGTTTGCTATATAAATACCAGCTTGAGACATTGTTTCTGATCTAAATAAGACCCATCCTATTAAAATGACAAATATCATGTAAAAATGTTGAAAGAAACTCGATGTTTGCTCTAATCGTTTGCCAAATTTCATTCTTTCTATTATTAGGAAAAAACCTTGATATAAACCCCATATAATGAAATTCCAACTTGCTCCATGCCAAAAACCACATAAAATAAATACAATTAATAAATTAATGTATGTTCTTGTTGCTCCGAGTTTGTTGCCTCCAAGTGGAACATATAAATAATCTTTTAACCAAGTTGAAAGGGAAATATGCCATCTACGCCAGAATTCTTTGATTGATTTTGCAATATAGGGAAAATTAAAGTTTTCAGGAAAATTAAAACCAAATATTTTACCTAAGCCTATTGCCATGTCAGAATAACCAGCAAAATCAAAAAATATTTGTAAGGAGTAACAAATGATTCCTATCCAAGTAACTATTGGATTTAATTCTATTGTGCTGAGAGCAAAAACAGTATCTGCGATTTCTCCCATTGGATTTGCTAATAAAACTTTTTTACCTAAACCGCGAATAAATCTTCTTATTCCTTCGGCCGTAGCATCTACACTGTGTGTTCTATTGTTAATTTCTTTTGCTACACTGTTGTAACGTACGATAGGACCGGCAATTAATTGTGGAAATAAAGAAATATATAGAGCTAAATTCCAAAAGTTTTTTTGTACTTTAACTTCTTTTCTGTAAACATCAGCAATATAGGAAATTGCTTGAAAGGTAAAGAATGAAATTCCAATTGGTAAATGGATTTTTTTATATTCTATTGCCTCAAGGTTAAAATAATTAATGAAAATGTTAAAATTATCTAATAAAAAATTAGCGTATTTAAAATAACATAATAGTAACAAATTTAGTGTTATACCAATGATTAGAGCAATTTTGGAAGATTTTTTATTTTTTGCCTTTTGATGTTTGTCTATTTTTAGTCCGGTTATATAATTTATCAAAATAGAAAGTATCATTATAATAACATATTGCATTTCTCCCCAGGCATAGAAAAACAAACTTGCTACTAATAAAATTACATTTTTGAGTTTTTTTGGGGAAATAAAATAAAGTAATAATGTAAATGGTAAAAATAAGAATAAAAATATTGTTGAACTAAATAACATGCGTTTGGTAATTTTTTTTATAATGAGAAGATTATTAACCTAATTTATTAGAAATTTCAATTGTTTTTTTGAATTACTTCTTTTGATGTATTTTGTTGTTTTTCTTGTCCCGTTCTTTCATGCATTAATTTTTCTTGAAAAGTGTTTTGTTGTTTTTGAGGGACTTGTTCTTCTTTTGTTTGAAATTTTTGACTTTTTGTTTGTTGTATTTGTTTAGCATGCTCAACACATTCTTTTCTTTTTATAGAGCTGTTTCTTTGTTTTATGTTCTTTATTGTTTTTCTAGTCTGTTGTTTGTTTAAATTATTTTGAGCCGCTTCTCTGTCTACTTGTTCTTGTTGTTTTAAACGTTGTTTTCTGTGTTTTATTACTAGTAAAGCAGTTATCCATATTTTTAAAGCGTTAGTTGCTTTTTTTCTCAGTTCTTTTGGTATTTTTTTAATACCTTTTTTACTTGAGGGAATAACTATTTTTGTTTTATGATTTAAAAGACGCCTATTTTCTGGGGTTTTGTAAACTTTAGCCTTTAATAATTTATGTCCTCCGTAGGTTGTAAATGCGACTTTTGCATATGCACTTCTAAGTGGATCTGTTTCAATTATAGGAAGATCCATAGCTTTAGAATTTATATTTTCTTTGAATTTTCCTTCATATTGTTCTGTATATTCTTGTTTCTTTTTTTTATAATATGTAAGCAAGCGAAATCGTGCAAGAAAACGTTCGAATTCTTTTTTTTCTACAACAGCGGGAAGTAAGCTTTGATCATAAAGAATTTTAGCTTGTTCTCCATCGTCATCTTCTTCTTCATCTTGATTTTTTAAGTAATCTTCGAATTTAAAAACAAAATCTAAATCATCTGTTATTTTATGAGGATCTTCTTTGTATTTTACTTTTTTAGAGTTTGGAGTTTGTTTTGTAATATCAGACATTTATTTTTTGATTTTAAGTTTTCTTTTCTTTTATAGTTTTTTCTTTAAAAATAATCAATAATAATCACTATGTTATTGACAAATAAATATGATTTAGAGTACATTTAGTCTAGTTATAAATAAGAAATGTAAGGATCTAAAATGAAATATAAAGCTTCACTTAAAGATGCAAAAGATGATAAAGATAGTCAGATTGTTAAAAGAGGAAAAAGATTGGTTGTAATTAACAAAAAGAAACCTAGAAAAAAAAGAACCCAAGGTAAAAAGTAGTCCTTGATTTTTTGCTTATCTAATCTTATTTTTCACACTAATAACACGGATTTAAATTCGTGTTATTGACTATAAATACATCAAAATAATTTAAATTAACTATTACTCTCACATTGACAATACGGGTTTGAGTCTATGTTGTTGACTATAAAATCAGTTATTTTATATTGAGTATTAAATAATAATAAAGTTTTTAAAATGGCTCCTTCGTCTAATGGTTAGGACGCTAGCCTCTCACGCTGGTAATACGGGTTCGAATCCCGTAGGAGTCACCATTTCAAAAATTTTCATTTTTAAATATTAAATGCGCCCTATAATTTTAAATTATTTATTTTCTCCAATTACGATTTTAAAAGGTCTTGGTGATAAGACTTTGAAATGCTATGAGAAATTGTTGAATTTAAAATCTTTGGAAGAAAGTGTAGATGCTAAAACACCTAAGATCGTTGATCTACTCTATCATAAGCCATATGATTTGTCAGTTCGTAGAAAATTTCCTAATATTTTTGATATAAAAAATGGCGAGAGTATAATTCTTAAACTTATTGTTGATAAGCATGTTGTGCCATTTAAAAATACTCAACCTTATAAAATTGTTTGTCATAATGAAACTGGCTTTATAACAATTGTGTATTTTCAATATAAAGAATTTGTAAAAAGAGCTTTTCCAGAAAATAAGGAAATCATGTTAAGTGGAAAAGCTGAAGTTTTTGGTAGGGAATTACATATTACTCATCCTGATTATATAACTTCTAAAATTGCCGACAACTCAATACCGGTTGTTGAGCAAATTTATCCTTTAACTAAAGGTATTACAAATAAAGGTGTAAAAACCAGTATAAATGAGGCCTTGAAAAAAATTGATGATTTGCCTGAATGGATAGATCAGGAATTAGTAAAAAAAGAAAAATGGCCTTCTTGGAAAGACGCTATTAACAAAATTCATACTAGTGAAAAAATTAAAGATTTTGATCCTGAAAGTAAATATATTCAAAGATTAGCTTATGATGAATTGTTGGCTTATCAATTGGCTCTTGGTATTATTCGTAATAAAAAGAAAAAAGGTTTGAATAAAAAACAACAAGCAATAGAAAAGAAAAATGGTTTGAAAGACTTATTGTTAGCTTCCCTACCCTTTCAATTAACTCAAGATCAAGAAAAAGTTATTAGTGAAATTGAAAATGATATTTTTTCTGATAAACATATGGTTAGATTATTACAGGGTGATGTTGGAAGTGGTAAAACTGTAGTTGCCTTGTTGACTGCTATGTCAGTAATCGAAAATAAGTATCAAGCAGCTTTTATGGCTCCAACTTCAATTTTAGCAGCTCAACATTATGTCTGGATTTCTGAGGTATGTAAAGATTTGAAAATAAACATAGCTTTACTTACTGGCAAAATAAAAGGTAAGCAAAGAGAAAAAATATTTGAAGATTTAAAATCTGGAAAAATAGATTTGTTAATTGGTACTCATGCTATTTTTCAAGAAAATGTAGAGTTTAAAAAGCTCGGATATGTTGTAATTGATGAACAACATAGATTTGGTGTTGCTCAAAGAATGAGCTTAGTAAAAAAAGGTGAAAGTCCTGATATTTTAATTATGACCGCAACTCCAATACCAAGAACACTCGCTTTAACAATATATGGTGATATGAATGTTTCTTGCATTAAAGAAAAACCTCAAAATAGAAAAAATATAGAAACTCGAATTATTTTAAAAGAAAAATTAACAAGTTTAACTCAAAGAATTTCAGAAATTATAAAGCAAAATAAAAAGGTTTATTGGGTTTGTCCTTTAGTTGAAGAATCTGAAATATTAAATTTAATGCCTGTAAAAACAAGATATGAAGAATTTTCTAAATTATTTGGACAAGATAAAGTTGGCTTGATACATGGAAAAATGAAGGAAAACGAAAAAAATAAAATAATGGAAAATTTTGCAGATTCTGAAGGCAGTATTAAAATTTTAATAGCTACAACAGTTATAGAGGTTGGTATTGATTGTCCTAATGCAAATATAATGATAATAGAGCATCCTGAAAGATTTGGTTTATCACAGTTGCATCAACTTAGAGGAAGAGTTGGAAGACGTGAAGAACAATCTTTTTGTATACTTTTATATGAAAATGGTATTAGTCAAACTAGTTATAAAAGATTACAGATAATTAAAAATAATCATGATGGTTTTTATATTGCAGAACAGGACTTGAAATTACGAGGTTCAGGGGAAGTTTTAGGTAATAAACAAAGTGGTTTTACAGAATATAAAATTGCTAATTTATATGTACATTATGATTTACTTTATAAGGCTTCACAAAACGCAATGATATTACTTAAAAATGTGATACACATTCCGGAAAAACAAAGGGATGGTTTAAGAATTTTACTGTATTTGTTCAATTTAGATACATATATCCGTTCTTCTTTACTAGAGTAACCGAATTTTCTTTACAAATATTCTTTATTGTATTTACCTTTAATTAAGTGTAATTCATAAAGGATTTTTATAATTTATGCAGATACAGCAGACTTGTACAAAAGGTTATTTTCTAGATAATTTAAAACCGCTTATTGATTCTTCTCGTTTTCCAGCGGCTCTTTGTATTATGAAAAATGATATTCCAACATTTCCAACACTGTTATACTGTAATGAGCTTCTTGAAAAAGTTTTGCAAAGAAACAAAGAAGAATTAATTAATGAACAATTTAATTTATTGTTTGATACAGAAGTTTTTAATAGTAAATATATAGCGTTTTTAAAAAATGTTAAAAATTTTTATCCTGCAGCTGTAAAAGTGAAGTTTGATTCTCCTGATGATCAAGTTAAATATTTTTCTATTGGATTCCATCCTATAACTTTTTTATCTAGCAATACAGAAAAGTATTGTTTACTTGAATATATAGAAATAGAAGATTTAAAAACCAATCCTTTGGAAGTGCATGGTGATGTTTTAGAATTAAAAGGAGCTCAGCTTGTAAACAGTGATTTATATTTAGATAGGATTTATAGAAAAAATAAACTTTTACAAGATGTTGAGTTGTTAATAAGTACCACGAGTAGTCTTAAAGAAGTTTTTGGTCAAGTAAGTAGATTATTGATTGAATATTTTAAGTGTGATAGATGTGTTTTACATAGTTATGAACAAGATAGTAAGATATCTTATTTTGTGGAAAGTGGAGGGGTTGGTTTGAGTAGATTGACTAGCAAAGTCCATAAAAGAGATAGATTAAAATATGTGGCTTATGTTAATAAATTTATGCAGAAAGATTCTAAAACAGATGACGTATACCAAAATAAAGTTCTTTTAATTGATAAGAATAATTTGAATGACGAGAGATTGATGGACTTGTGTGAAAAGTTTAATGTGAAATCACAATTGATTTTGGAAAAGTTTTTATTAAATAATGTTTTTTTAAGAATTTATGTACATCAATGTACTAATGCTAGACGTTGGTCAACAGAAGAAATTGAACTTCTTGAAAAATGTTTAAATTATTTAGGAATTGCGCTTGAAAGAAATCAGGGTTTACAAAGAATGCAAGTTATTAATGAAGAATTACAAATCAAAACAAAGCAGTTGAGGGAGTCACTAAAGAAAGAAAAAGAGATGCGGGAAATTCAACATGAATTTATTGCTATGGTTTCTCATCAATTTAAAAATCCTTTACAAATAATAGAAGGTTCGCGATCCGTAATTAATAGGAAGGTAAATAAAAGTACAGATATAGAAAAAGATGTAGTTGATGAATCTTTGAATAAAATAAAAAGTGCTGTTTTTAGGTTGAATAATTTGATTAACAAAACGTTAAATTTATCTCGTTTGGAAACAACTGGTTCTATAGATGTTTCTGAGGAATTTATTAATATACCAGAATTGATTGAAGAAATTTTGACTAAGAATGTGGTAGAATCAAAAAAGAAAATAAAAATAACATTGTCTTTTGAAACATTACCAAAAGATTTTGTTTTAATGGGAGATAGAAAACTTTTAGATCATGCTTTTAGTAATTTGATTGATAACGCGATTAAATATTCTAAAGAAGAAGGAGATATTAAAATTTCAGGAGAAATATCGAATAATCGTTTTGTATTAAAAATAAAAGACAATGGTATAGGAATACCAGAAAAAGATGGGGATAAGATTTTTAATAAATTTTCTAGAGGAACTAATGCTTTAAATGTTAGCGGTACAGGTGTCGGTTTATATCTAGTTAAAAGATTTATTGAATTACATAATGGTACTATAAATTTCAATAGTGAATTTGGTATTGGTACAACTTTTTATGTTTCTTTCCCTATTAACTATATTAATAATAATTTGGAGAATCGAGATGCCCAAAAATAATAAAATAAAAGTTTTATGCATAGAAGATGAAAATGATATAAGAGAAACTATTGTAGCTGCAATGAAAGATGAGGGTTATGAGGCTCTTGAAGCAGAAGATGCTGAAACAGCATTAAAGATTTTTATGACTGAAAAACCTGATATTGTTGTATGTGATATTATGATGCCCAATATTTCAGGTTATGATTTGTTAAAACAAATTAGAAGCTTGGATGCTAAAAAATATAAACCATATGTGCCCTTTATTTTTCTTAGCGCTCTTTCACAAAAGAATGATATTATAAAAGGTTTAAAGTTAAGTGCTAATGATTACTTAACTAAACCTATTGATTTGGATATTCTTGCAGCAAAAGTAAGAGAAAAGTTAGTTAATGCTGCGGTTGTTGATAAGTGTCATAATCAAAATATTGATAATATTTGTGATCAAATTTCTAATATGGTACCAGGTGAATTTGAAACAGAGATTGAGAATATTTTAAAGATGACTGCTATGTTGAAAGATGAAATCTATGGTCCTCTTGGTCATAGAAAATATGAATCAATAGCAAGTAAATTACATATAGTAGCATCAAGACTTAAGACTGTAGTTCAAAATAGTTTAAATAAAGGTATGATTAAAAAGAAAATAGATATTACCGAAGAAATAATTGATGTTAAGAAACTTGTGGATAGTTTAGTAAAATGTGCAAAGGAAAAAATTAATAGAGAAATTGGTTTGGAATTTTGTAGTGATGATTTGCCAAAAACACAAATGAATTTAAATATATTGAAAAATGCTGTTGAATCTTCTTTGGTTGAGATTTTAAAAATCACAGATAAGAATTTTCCTGTTAAAATTAATTTGTTTGTTGATTATGTTTATAATTTTGTCATTGCATTTCATGGAGTGGTTAATAAAAACAAAGAAGCTTATACTTCAATAGAGAATAATTTAAAAACAAAAAAGAATGAAATGGTGGGTTATGGCGGTGATTTAGAAGTTGAATTTAGAGGCGATGACGTTGTATTATTGATTCTTATTCCTGAATATAAGACAGTTAGTCAAAAAGTTGAGAAAAAAGAAGAAGAAAAATAAGAAGACTTGTTTGAAAGTACTTTTACAAAAAAGGAGTTGTAACCCTTTTTTATTATTTCAAAACAATATTTTATTCATAGAAAAACATAAGGAAGAGGTTGTAAACCCCTTCCTATATAGTTATAGAATTCATAAGCCGGATTCTGTCAAGGATAATCATTAATCTATGCTGCCTACCACGATACAAATTCGAAAAGAAATTGAATGTATCTAATTTGGCATTGCTCCCAGTGGGGTTTACTAACATTTGTATTACTACAAATGCAGTGAGCTCTTACCTCACTTTTTCAACCTTACCTAAAAAACATTTTTACTTTTAATTTTGTTGTAATTTCAATTTTTGTGGTGCCGCGTATATAGAATACGCGTCCGCTCCTCAAAATCAAAATTACTTAAAAATTCTTTGTAAAATTGTTTTTATTATTAGGCGGTATATTTTCTGTTGCACTTTCCGTAAGAATATTGCTATTCCTCGCAGATTTTGTCTGCCACTGTCTTTTCGTGGAGTCCGGACTTTCCTCTTGTTTTCATCGTATAAATACGAAAAACAAGCGATTATCAAGATTTATTATAACTTGAATTTTGTTTAAGAGGCAAGTTAAAAATGGATCCTGAACTAAATTCAGGATGACACAAGGGGGTTATTTAATACACTCTGTAACTATTTCAGGTTCGTTGTAAGGTTGTTTACCGTTCTTGTCGATAATGTATCTTTCATGACCTTTGTTAGCTAAAAGAAGAATATCACCCTCTTCTAACATTGAAATAGCTTCTCTTATTGCTTCTGGTCTTCCTTCGATTTCAATTCCCTTAGGACAAGTTGCCAAAACTTCTTTTCGAATTTGTGCTGGATCTTCTGATCTTGGATTGTCTTCTGTAATAATCACAACATCAGCTAAATCATTAGCGACTTTTCCCATTTTTGGTCTTTTAGATGGATCTCTGTCGCCGCCGCAGCCAGTTACAACACAAAGTCTGCCTTTGGAATTAGAATCTTTTAAATGTTTTCTTAATGCTTTTAAGGCTTGTGTTAAAGCGTCTGGACTATGAGCATAATCAATGTAAATTGCGGCTCCATTGTTTTTGATTCCAGCTAATTGCATCCTACCTTCTGCTGCTGATTTTAATGATTCTGCTGTTTTTAAAATTTGATTAAAACTTTCTTTTAAGTTTAAAGATAAAATCATTCCTAGAGCGCAAAGCAGATTATATATTTGGAATTCTCCAATTAAATTAATATTTGCTTCATATTTTTTGTTTTGATATTCAAGATAAATTTTTTGACTGTGTTCACCTGGTTCTATTTTTAATAATTTTAGATTTCCATTATAACCGTAACTTATAATTTTATGACCCTGTTTTTTACAAACTCTACTTATTTTTTCAAACTCAGGAATATCTGCGTTAAGAACAACTGGGGATTGTTTTTTTAGCAATTCTTCAAATAAAATCATTTTGCATCTAAAGTAGTTTTCCATCGTTGTGTGATAATCTAGATGATCTTGAGTTATATTTGTGAAAGCGCCAATTTCTGGAGTAACTCCGCTCAACCTACCCTGGTCCATTCCTTGGCTTGTTGCTTCTACAGCTAAATAATCAATATTTTTTTCTTTTTTGAGATAATTTAATTTCTTGTGAACATCTACGGTCTCATGCATTGTAAGAGTGTCTTCTTTTACATTAGCGCCTTTGCAATTTAATCCCAAACTTCCAATTGAAGCAGAATTATATCCTAGCGTTTCAAGAATTTTTCTTATTATTTCTACTATTGAAGTTTTGCCGTTTGTTCCTGTGACAGCTAAAATATGCCTTGGTTTTTCTGGGTAAAATTTATTTAATAATTTTCCTAATAACCATAAAGGATCTTTATGTCTGATAGTTGTTAAGTTTGGATATTGTTTTTCTGTTATTGATTCATTGCTACAGATAACTGCTGCACAGCCTAATTCTATTGCCTTATCTAAAAAATCTATTCCATCTACTGTACGACCTTTCAAGGCTACAAAAAGATTTCCTTTTTGAATTGAACGTGAATCTGATTCAACTCCTATGATTTCTGTATCTATAAAATTTTCAGTTTCTATATCTGAAATATTTTCTAAGAGTTTTGAAAGTAGCATTTTATTTTTTCAAGTGTTAGTTTTATATAAGATTAAATTAACATGGAAAAATAACAAATGGAACAAAAATATACAAAGTTTCTTTTTGGGTTTTGTAAGAAAGCTGGAAGTTTTGCTTTAAAGGAACAAAAGAAAGTAACTAGCTCAATAAAGTCAGATCAATCAATTGTTACTGAAGTAGATTTAGCAATTAGTAAAATGTTTTATGCTGAAATAGAAAAATTTCCAGATTCTGAAAATCATTTTGTTATTGATGAAGAGTTTGTTAAGCCCTTGTCTGAAGTGAAAGAAAAATTAGAAAAAGCAAAATATACTTGGATTATTGATCCTATTGACGGAACTACAATGTATTTTAATGGTTTGCAATTCTGGAGTATTTCAATTGGGGTTTTTAAAGATGGCAAACCTTGGCTTGGAATGATTTATATGCCAGCTTTAAAAGAATTGATTTATTTTGATGGGAAAAAATCTTATTTTGTGCAAAATCCTTTTACTAAATCTGAAAAAACACAAGTTATAGAAAAACCTAAAAAGCCATTAGTTTTTAAGTCAGCTATGGTTTGTAGATTGAAGAAAGATGTATTAATTTCTCGAACAGGTTTTGGTTTTTTTGATGTTGGTGCTGCAAGCATTTATTGTTCTTATGTTATTTTGGATAGAGTTAAATCTGCATTTTTTAGTAAAAGTATAAAGATTTGGGATTTAGCTGGAGCTTTACCAATGATTAAATCTTTAGGTTTAGATTTTTTTGATTCTGATACTGGTGAAAAAATAGAAATTAATGATTTTAAAAATTTACAAAATGATTGGAAATTTAAAAGAGTGATTGTTTTGTGTGGACCTGAGAATGTTAAAAGGTTACTTGGGTTGGTGGAGTATAGATAGTTTTTTGTGATAATAAAGGGAGTAAGATCCCTGAGCCTGTCGAAGGGCCGAGTGTTGTAATACGGCCCTTCGACAGGCTCAGGGACCTTTTTTATTTACTAATGTTTCGGCAATAATATTTTGATAAGCTCAGGAACTTATACAGGAGGGGGTTTGCAACCTATTTATATTGTTTTGAAACGTTAAGGAAAGGATTGTAAATTCCTTTCTGCAGAGTTTTTATAATTTGTAAAGAGGGTTTTTGTATTTTTTTTGAAATTTCTTATGAGCCCTTGATATTAAAAAGTAAACACTTAAAAAAACACTCCATTTTTTTATTATATCGCATATTGGTATAAAAGTTTACATTTTCACTTGACAAATACCTTGGTTTCAGTATATACTTCTTTTTGTATTTTATACATTAATTTGTTTATGTTTTAATATATAAATTTATTTAATTTTAAAGGAGAAGAGTTATGAGACGAAGCAAAACTGGTATTGGTGGAGAAAAAGTGGGTAACGCATCAGATGAAGCTTTACAAAATCAACACCAAAGAAGACTAAATAACAAAAGAGAACAGAAAGCTAAAAAAAATCATGTAAAGCCACTTACAAAAGCTCAAGAAAATTTTATTCAGGTTGGGGCAATAATAACAGGAGCTGTTGCTGTTGCTTTGTTTGTTGCAAAAGTGTCTGGTTGTTTTCAAGAGAAATAAGATTACTGGATTGCCGCGTCCACCTACGCTAAAGCTTCGGTCGACAGGTCGCTTCGCTCCTCGCAATGACATAATAACTGGATTGCCGCGCTTTCTTCGAAAGCTCGCAATGATTGAAAGTGATTTTAAAAATCACTTTCTGTAAAGCTTGTCGAAGGGCTGTATTACAACGCACGTTCCTTCGACTTCTAGGTTGCTGAGCTTGTCGAAATACAGGGACCTAATATTTTGACACAGGCTCTCATAAATAGTTTAAAAACTACCTTCAGATAATTTTCTTGCTTGATCATCAGCAATTAATCCTTCGATGATTTCATCTAAATCACCTTCATTTGTAATTGTGTCGATTTTGTATAAAGTTAAATTGACTCTGTGGTCAGTGACTCTGTTCTGAGGGTAGTTGTAGGTTCTGATTCTTTCTGATCTGTCACCGCTTCCAACTTGTTCTTTTCTGTCAGCAGCTCTTTCTGCATCTAATTTTTCTCTTTCATTCTCATAAAGTCTAGCACGAAGAATTTTCATAGCTTTATCTTTATTTTTGTGCTGAGATTTTTCATCTTGTTGTTGAACTGTAATTCCAGTTGGTATATGCACTATTCTAACTGCGCTGTCTGTTGTATTTACACATTGTCCACCTGGACCACTTGCTCTGAAAATATCAATTCTTAAATCTTTTTCATCGATTTTAATATCTACTTCTTCAGCTTCTGGTAAAACGGCTATTGTTGCTGCAGAAGTATGTACCCTACCCTTTGATTCTGTTTCTGGAACTCTTTGAACTCTGTGAACACCTGATTCAAATTTTAAATTTCTAAATACATTTTTTCCTGTAATTGAAAGAGTTGCATCTTTTATACCTCCAATACCAGTTTCTGATATATCCATTATTTCAACTTTCCAACCTTTATTATCGCAATAACGTTGATACATTTTTAAAAGTACTCCACCAAAAAGAGCTGCTTCATCTCCACCTGTTCCAGCACGAATTTCTAGAATAGCATTTTTTTCATCAGCTTCATCTTTTGGTAACAAAGACACTTCAATTTCTTTTTTTAATTCTGGAACTTGTTTTTTTAAGCTTGTGATTTCTTCTTCAAACATTTGTTTCATTTCACTATCAGAATCTTTATCTTTTAACATCCCTTCTGTTTCTTGCAGAGAAAAAGTAGTTTTTTTGTATTCTTTAATATTTGCAATTATTGGTTCTAGATCTGAATATTCTTTTGAAATTTTTGCGAAAGTTTGTCCTAATTTTTCAGGATTCATTAATTTCTCACCTAAATCTTTATGTTTTTTTAAAAGATTATCTAGTTTATTTTCAAAGCTCATAAGGTTTCAGTTGATTAAAATTTATTTTTTATATAACTTTATCTTATAGGATAATTGAATAGAAAATCAATATATATGTCAAAACAGAAAACTTTTTATATTACAACTCCGATTTATTATTTAAATGCAAAACCTCATTTAGGACATTGTTATTGCACTGTTAATGCTGATATAATTGCTAGATTTATGAGATTGGATAATTATGATGTAAAATTTTTAACTGGAACAGATGAACATGGACAAAAAGTTCAGCAAGCAGCTGAGAAAGCTGGAAAGAATCCTCAAGAATTTGTAGATGAATTGGCAGCAGAATTTGAAGACTTGGCAAAATTTATGAATTGTTCACATGATGATTTTATAAGAACTACTCAAGAAAGGCATAAAAAAGTTGTTCAAAAGGTTTGGGATCTATTACTTGATAAAGGTTATATCTATAAGGGAAAATATTCTGGTTGGTACTGTGTAAGAGGCGAAGCTTTTTATACGGATAAAGAATTAATTGATGGAAAAAGTCCTTATGGTGAAGAAGTCGAATGGTGTGAAGAGGAGAATTACTTTTTTAAATTGTCTGCCTTTCAAGATAAATTATTAAAGTTTTATGAAAAGAATCCTGAGTTTATTCAACCGGCTTCCAAAAGAAATGAAGTGTTGTCTTTTGTAAAAGGTGGTTTGCAAGATTTATCAATTTCTCGTTCTACTTTTGATTGGGGAATAAAAGTTCCAAATGATGAAAAACATGTAATTTATGTTTGGCTTGATGCTTTGACAAATTATATTTCAGCTTTAGATTATCCGAATGATAAATTTGAAAAATACTGGAATCAAACTACAAATTCTCCTATTCATTTTGTGGGAAAAGAAATTTCAAGATTTCACTGTGTTTATTGGCCAGCTTTTTTAATGGGTGCTGAAATCAAGTTACCTAAAAAAGTTTTTGTTCATGGATGGTGGTGGGCTACTGACGGACAGAAAATGTCTAAATCAATTGGTAATGTGGTTGCTCCAAAAGATGAAATTGAAAACTTAAAAAATTTAGGCGTGCCCGAAGATATCGCGGTTGATATGTTAAGATATTTTCTTGCTTCTGAAATGACTTTTGGAAATGATGGTAATTTTTCTCGAGAAAGATTTATCGAAAGAATGAATACTGAATTGGTTAATAATATTGGAAATCTTAGCCAGAGAGTTTTGAGTATGGTTTACAAGAATTGTGATAATAAGATTACTGATTGTGAGCTAAAGGAAGAAGATAAAGAGTTTTTGGGACAATTCAAATGTTTGGATAAATTGAGAGATTTGATTTCAAAAGATTTAAAGATTAAAGAAGTTTCTGAAACTATTATTAGTTTATCTTCAAGAACAAATGAATATTTGGAACAACAAGCTCCGTGGAATTTGAAAAAAACAGATTTAGAAAGAATGAAAGTTATTTTGTATGTAGCGGCGGAGGCCGTTAGACAAATAGCTATTTTGCTACAACCTTTTTGTCCTGTTTCAGCAAACAAGATTTTAGATCAGTTAAATATAGATAAAAATAAAAGAACATTTGAAAATTTAGAATCAAATTATTATTTTGATATTTATTCGAAAGATAAAAGCTTATTTGGAGAGTTTAATATTGGTTGTTGTGAAAAGCCGGTTGGTGTTTTTCCTAGAGTGGTTGTGGGATAGAAGTGATTGTGAGAATGCGACTTGTTGTGAGAGCTTGAAAGAGCTCCTCGCAATGACATTTAATGATTGCGAGACGGTTTTTATTTACGCCAAGGCTTGAGTCGATAGACTCAGCAATTGATCGATTAACACAAAGTTTGTGGTTTTTGTTAAAAATAATAAAGGGAGAAATTGCATGAAGCTCATGACATTGTCTACTTCTAACATTCTATTTGACACAATAAGAGTTTTGCGTAAATCTTATGCAAAAATAGTTATATTAAATCTGTTTTTGTTGTCTCCGTTGGTTGGTTTGTTTTTTTGGAAACAAGATTTTATTGTATCTTTCATAGGAGATATTTCTCTTACTTCTGTTGATGAGGTTTTAAATGCATTGTTAAATTTTCTAGAAATTATAAAAGATTCTCTTTCTATCTTTATTTTGTTTTTTCTCTATTCTTATATGGTAAAACTTTTTAAAAGTCTTTTTTATACTGTAAGTGCAGAAGAATATATAAATAGTAGTAGTATTCCTTTTGTTCAGGCCTTGAAAAAATCTTGTGTAAGATTTTTCCCTACTTTACTTACGGGTTTTTTACATGCTGTTTTGGTCTTTGTTTTTTCTTTTGTTATTCTTAGAGAGTGGCTTCTTGGTGGTTTTTCTATTTTTGTTTTGTTGGGATTGGCATTAATATTGTTTGTTTTATATTTTGTAATGCAATTTTATAAACAAGCCTGTGCAGTTGTGGATCTTTGGGGCTTGAAAGCAATAAAATATAACTTAAAACTTTTAAAAGGAAATGTTATCGCAATTTTGATAGCATATTTTGTGTTTCTTCTTATTTGGATATTTGTTTGTATTGCTGTGATTTTTAATATGTATACTTTATATGGTTATTTTGTTGATTGGGCTTGGTATTATAAAATTATTTCATTGTTGTTGTTTTTATCAATACTCCTTGTTATGTTGGATATATGGAAAATTTTTCAAGCTTGTATAATGTTTAACATAGAGATGATTAGAAGTGCAAAATATTTTACTAATAAAGTACAGAAAAATAAAATTCTTAGTCACATAACACAACATTCTATTGAAGAGCAACAACAAGATAGTAAAGAAATATGAAACCAGAAATTAAAAAATTATTATTTTTAAAAACTTTTACAAAAACCAATAGGTTTTACTTTGGTAATTTGCTGTATATTTTGATAATTAATGCTTTATATGTGTTTTTTTTAGCTGATTTTTTTGTTCAAAAACTGATGGTGTATGTTGTTCCTCATTTGTCTATTTCTATAAAAATGATAGAATTATTTATTTTTTCTTTGATGATTGCTTTTTTTTGTTTAATTAAAATTGTATTTTATACTCATAGTACAGAAGCTATGAATAAAGGCATACCGAATGATATTTTAGTTTTACTTATTAGTTTATTTACAAGATTTTTTGTTGTTTTTGGTACTTTTGTTATTGTGTTAGGATTGAGTATTTTTTCATTTTTTATACTTATAATTCCGGGAATTTTGTGTGTGGTCTATAATTATTCTACTTTAGTGATTTCTTCAATAAGAGAAAAGAAAGATGGTAATATTATGGGTGCTAGAATGATGATGGGCCCTTCTGCGATTGCTAGAAGCTATACTATAGTTAGAGGTAATTTTTTTAGGGTTGTATTTTTTACATTTTTAGCAGTTGGTTTTATTGTTTGTGTTGCAGAAGGTTTTTGTTTTATTGCTAATAGTTTAGAAATTAATTCTGATATTGTTCGTTTAATAAAGTTTTCTCTTTATGACTTTATTATTATTTTTAATATTGTGGTAACTTTTAAATTAGAAAAATTAGAAGACGATAGTATAAAAGAAAAAACTCGTTTTTTTGATCCAGAATATGTCTTTAGAAGAGGATAGAAATGAATTTGGACAATTCAAAATTTGATTTTCTAGTGGATTCTCATTGTCATTTAAACACAATTCAAAAATTTGGCCTAGATCTAGAGTGTGTGATTAAAGAAGCTAACAATACAAATGTTAGAGTTATTAATAATGTTTGTTCTAAGTTAAGTGAATTTAATGACATTCTTGAAATAAGTAATAAATACAAAAATGTCTACTGTTCTGTTGGTTTGCATCCGTTGGAATTGAAAGAAGAAAAGTTACCTACTGTGGAAGAAATTATAAAATTTACTAAGTATAAAAAGGTAGTTGGAATTGGTGAAACTGGTTTGGATTATCATTATGCTTCAGAAACTCGTAAACAACAAATCCAAAATTTTGAAACTCATATTGAAGCTGCAAGAAAAACAAATTTACCTTTAATAATTCATTCTAGAAATGCTGATAATGATATGATTGATATTTTAAAATCAGAAATGAAAAATAAAGAATTTTCTTTTGTTTTACATTGTTTTTGTTCTGGAGAAGAATTAGCAAAAACAGGGTTGGATTTAGGGGGTTATATTTCTTTATCTGGAATTGTGACTTTTGGGAAATCTGTAGAATTAAGGAAGATTATTAAACAAGTATCTTTAGATAGAATTTTATTGGAAACAGATTCCCCCTATTTAGCACCTGAGCCGAAAAGAGGTAAAACAAATCAACCAGTTTATGTTGAATACATAGCAAAATATTTAGGTGACTTTTTAAATATTCCTTTTAAAGTTGTACAACAACAAACAACTAAAAATGTTTTTACTTTATTTAATAAAATGGGAAAAAATTATGAAAATTAAATTATTCATACTTTCAATTTTTACTTTTGTTTTTTTAACTATAGCGCCAAGTTTTGCTATTTCTATTAATTTAGATAATCTCAGTGAAAGTATTGATAAGCAGGGTCAGTTGGGTGTAAAACAAATTGAAACTACTATTAAAAAAATTGCTGATGAAAAAACTAAAGAACTTAATCAAAAAATTGATCAACAAATAGAAAAATTTCAAGGTCAAGTTGATGAATACAAAGCAAAAGCTGATGCAGAAATTAAAAAAGTTACAGCTGTTATGGATGACGCAAAAGCTGAGTATGAAAAAATTAAAAGTATTAAGAGTAAAATTAAGAGTTACATTCGTTTAGCAGTTATGATTATAAGTGCTTTGTCTTGTTTAAGTTTTGGTATTATATTTTTCTTATGGAAAATATGGAAAACGATTAAAAATCTTTCAAATCTTAAGTTTGCTTTTGATTCTAAAAAATTTACAAAAAGAATTGATGATTTAGAGAAAGAAATCAAAGAATTAAAGAAAAAAATTAAAAATTAGTTTTAATATTGAGATTATAAAAAAAATAAAATAGGAGAAATTAGCTATGGTAAATATGCAACAATTAATGCAGCAAGCACAGGGTCTTCAGAAAAAAATGCAAGAAGCTCAAGAAAATTTAAAAAATATTGAAGTTGAAGGTGTTGCTGGTGGTGGTATGATTAAAGTGATTATGACTGCTTCAGGTAAGATTAAAAAAATAGCAATTGATGATAGTCTTATGAACAAAGAAGAAAAAGATATTTTAGAAGATTTACTTGTTGCTGCTATGAATGATGCTAAAAATAATGCTGATTCTACTACTTCTGATCAAATGGGTAATGCTACTGGTGGAATGAGTTTACCAAAAATGCCATTTTAATTTATAAACTAATCAATAATCAAAATGAATGAAAAAGAACTCTTAATTGAAAAAGAACGATTTTTTCGTGCTATTGCTCATGATTTAAGAAATCCTTTGGGACAAATAGAGGGAGCGTTAACTTTATTAAGAACAACAGGTGGCGATAAAGAAGAGTATGATATGATTGCAAATGCTACAGATAGTATTAGAGGTTTAGTTGATAGTATCACTTTGGTTGCTAAATTGGAAAATAATAATTTAGAACTAGTTAAAACAACTGTAAATTTACTTGGCTTAGTAGATGAAGTTATCGAATCTAGTAAATATATTTTTGAAATAAGTGGATTAAATTTAAAGAAAGAAATTTTGAATTCTGATATTATGCCTATTATAGCTGATCCACAAGTGATGGAAAGGGTTTTGTTCAATCTTTTGTCTTACATTGGTAAAGTTGCTGCAAAAGGTGATGTTGTTTTTATATTGGGTCAAACTGAAAAAGAAATAATTATAAAAATAAAATATACTTTGAAATCAAACCCTCTTTTTAAAGATGATGAACAAATTAACATTGGCTTGAATTTAAAAACTATTGAAAAACTTATTATAATGCATAATGGCAAATTTGAAAATAATAATGATGAATTTTTAATAAATTTGCCAAAAGAAGAATAAAATTTTTTAATAAAAAATGTGTTGTTTTGAGAAGTTGGTTTGCCACAAAACGCTATTCGCGTTTTTCGCAATGACACGCGCTTTTTCAAAGCACTTTGTTTTTTTAGTCTAGCTAAAAAAACATTTTTTTTAACAAGTTAAAAAAAATATGCAACCATTAGCAGACAAACTCAGACCAGATGATTTTTCTTTATTAGCAGGACAGGCCCATTTGCTTGGTGATTCTGGTATTTTAAATCGTATTTTAAAAAGTAAAACAATTCCTTCGTTAATTTTATGGGGTCCAGCTGGTTGTGGAAAAACAACTATTGCAAAAATTTTAGCTAAAAAGAGTGGTTGTTATTTTGAAATTTTAATGGCTACAAGTAGTGGCGCTCCTGAATTAAAAAAACTTTTTGCTAGTGCTGAAAAAAGAAAACAGGATGGTAAATCAACAATTTTATTAGTTGATGAAATTCATTATTTTCGCAAAAATCAACAAGATCTTTTTCTTCCTTATGTTGAAAGTGGAACTATTATTTTAATTGGTGCTACAACTGAAAATCCTTCATTTGAATTAAATTCTGCCCTGCTCTCTCGTTGTCGTGTTTTAGTTTTAAAACCTTTAGAAACTCAGGCTTTAGAATTAATAGCAAGAAGATCTGAAGAGATTGAAAATAAAAAACTTCCTTTAAAAAAAGATGCTAGAGAAACTTTGTATGCAATGGCTAGTGGTGATGGTCGTTATTTATTAAATATGTGTGAAGAATTGTTTGAACTAAAAACAGATAAGAAATTAAGCTCTGATGAATTGATTAAAGTTTTACAAAAACGCAGTCCAATTTATGATAAAAAACAAGATGCACATTATAATTTAATAAGCGCTTTACATAAATCAATTCGTGGTTCTGATGTTAATGCAGCTTTATATTGGTGTGCTAGAATGATGACAGCTGGTGAGCATCCTCATTATATTTTGAGAAGATTAATTAGAATGGCACTTGAAGATATTGGTTGTGCTGATCCGAATGCTTTGGTTCAAGTGAATGCAGCTAAAAATGCTTATGATTTTTTAGGAAGTCCTGAGGGTGATCTTGCAATAACACAAGCCGTTGTGTATTTAGCTAATGCTCCAAAGTCAAATGCACAAGATATTGCGCATCATAAAGCTTACGAAAGTGCAAAACAAAATAATTCTTTAGAACCACCTAAACATATTTTAAATGCTCCAACTAAACTTATGAAAGAGCAGGAGTATGGTAAAGGTTATGTTTACGATCATGACACCCCTTATTGCTTTTCTGGACAAGATTACTTTCCTGAGAAGATGGGAAGGCAAGAGTATTATAGACCTAATGAACGAGGGTTTGAGAGAGACATTACTAAAAGAATGCAATATTGGAAACATTTAAGAGAAAAGATCAATTCAAAATAAATTTTAGTTTGAATTTTGTCGTTGCTTTCTCGTATTTATTAAAATCACGTAGAAAAATACGCTCGATTTTAAAAATACTTAGGTTGCCGCGTCGTGCATAGCACTCCTCGCAATGACTGATTAAGAAAATGTAAATTCTAAAGAATAACTTTTTCTAAATCCCTAAAAATTCTTTCTAAAATTTATTTTTCTTTTGATTTATTAAATCTGTATTACAGAATTTTTTTTTGAATTTGAAATAAACCAATATTCCCCCACCCATCATACAGCCAATCAAAGCAAGAATTTTGAAGTTGTGTAAAATATGTGAAATAAGTTCTTGATTATCGCCGATAAAATATCCTAATAAAGTTAGAACTATAACCCAAAGACCTGCTCCTAAACTGGTAAATAGAGAAAATTTAAAAATATTCATTTTACTAACGCCTGCTGGGATAGATATATATTGTCTTATGACTGGTATTAATCTTGCTACAAACGTTGAAATACAACCGTGTTTTTCAAAAAACTTTTCTGATTTTTCTAGTTTTTCTGCATTTATGATTTTAAATTTTATTAATAGTTTTCGACCTAAATATAAGGATAAATAATAGTTGATTAAAGCTCCGAATAAACTTCCTAAGATTCCGCTTAGTATTGCCCCAGTAAAAGTCATTTTTTGCATTGCTATAAAATAACCAGCGGGAATCATTACTATTTCACTGGGAAATGGAATGAAACTGCTTTCAATTGTCATTAAGATAAAAATTCCGATATAACCAAATTCTAAAAAATATTCTGATAAAAGATTTATTATTTCTAACATAAGTTTGCAATCTTCTTGTTTTTTTGTAAACTAATGTCTATATATACTAAGTATAGAAAATATTATCAACATTAAAATATATGACAGAAGTATTTTTAAAAGGTCCAACCGGAAGACTTGAAGGGCAATATCACCAAAGTGTTAAACATGATGCTCCAGTTGTGTTGGTGTTACATCCAGAACCACAAGAAGGTGGTACTATGAATAACAGAGTTGTTTATGATGTTTATAAAAGCTTTGTAAAAAATGGTTTTTCTGTACTGAGAATTAATTTTAGAGGTGTTGGAAAATCACAGGGAGTATTTAGTAAAGATGAAGGTGAGTTATCAGATGCAACCGCAGCTTTAGATTGGTTACATAGTAGAAATATGGGTTCTAGATCTTTTTGGATTGCAGGATTTTCTTTTGGTGCTTGGGTTGCTTTACAATTAGTGATGAGAAGACCTGAGTTGGAAGATTATGTATTAATAGCTCCTCCAGTTAGAAAAAAAGATTTTAATTTTATAGTTCCTAGTTTAGCTTCAGGTTTGATTGTTCATGGAGATAATGATGAAGTTGCTTGTGAAGATATCATACATGACATGGTTGATAAATTAATCAGTAAAAGTGAATCTAAGGTTGATTATTATACTATTGAAGGTGCAGATCACTTTTTTAGAGATTATCATAATGAATTAAATGAAATTGTTGATAACCATATTCAGAAAAGAATTTTGGAAAATATGGGTAAGCATAGAAAGATTAAGAGAGATAGAAGAAGGAGACGTAAGAAAAAGAGAGAAGAGACAGTTGATGATAGACCGATATATATTGATCCTATTAAGCCTTTAGACTTCGATTAAATTTTAAGCTAATTTTTACTTCAAATATCTTCGTCGCTTATAAAAGTTTTGTTTAGGATTCACGTATAAAAAATACGCTCACCTAAAAAACTTTTAGCTCCTTGATTTTTTTTGTAAAAATTGCTTAAAATCGTGATGATTGTTTTGAATTTGGAAATTTTTTTAAGACTCACTTACTCAAAAATACGATCGATTTTTTAAAAATTTTCCAGTCTTCTAAAAACTCTTTACAAAAAATTAATTTAAAAGTGTATTTCTACTTACTTATTATCTAAAAAACTTTTAGCTTTTAGATCCCCGCTTTCGCGGGGATGACACGCGTCCTAAGGGATGCTTTATTCTTTTAATTTTATTAAAAGAATGTTTTGATAAATCAAAACTTTTTGTAAAAATTGCTTAAAATCGTAATGATTGTTTTTTGTAACCCATTCCTAATATTTCAAAACAATTTTTTTTACAGAAAAACATAAGCAAAGGATTACAAATCTCTTGCTGTACAGTGGGTTTGTTTTTCCAAGGTTATGATTATTTTAAATCATCAATTCCATGAAAGGTTCTACCAATCACATCTAGTTGTTGTTCTTTTGTTAGTTTGCTGAACATAATAGCATAACCAGAAACACGGATTGTTAATTGAGGATATTTTTTTGGATGTTTCATTGCATCGATTAAAGTTTCTCTGTTAAGAACATTTACATTAATATGATGTCCTTTTGCTTTGAAGTATCCATCTAATAGATTTGTTAAATTACTAGCTCTTTGTTTTGCTTCTTTTCCTAAAGATCCAGGTGTTATTGTAAATGTGTATGAAATACCATCTTGAGCATGTTTGTATGGAAGTTTGGCTAAAGATAACATTGAGTTTATTGGTCCTGTTTTATCTCTTCCATGCATTGGATTTGCACCTGGTCCAAATGGATCACCCGCTTTTCTTCCGCAAGGAGTTCCACCTGTTTTTTTACCATAAACTACATTTGAAGTTATTGTAAGAATAGATTGTGTCGGATCTGCATTTCTATAGATTTTAAGTTTGCGGATTTTATTCATAAATTTTTCAACTAACCAAGCAGCAATGTCATCTACTTTATCATCATTATTACCGAATTGTGGATATTCTCCTTTTACTTCATAACCAGTTGCTAATCCATTTTTGTCTCTTATAACTTTAACTTTTGCATATTTGATAGCTGACAAAGAATCTGCAGTAACTGATAAACCCGCTATTCCACACGCCATTGTTCTGCGAACATCTCTATCATGTAATGCCATTTGAAATTTTTCATAACAATATTTGTCATGCATATAGTGAATACAATTTAAAGCTGATATATAAGTTTCAGCTAGCCATGTCATCATTATATCAAAGTTTTTTATTACTTTGTCGTAATCTAAAATTTCATCTTTAATTGGTGTAAATTTATTAGCTATTTGAATGCCTGTTTTTTCATCCTTGCCACCATTGATAGCGTAAAGTAATGCTTTTGCTAAATTAGCTCTTGCACCAAAGAATTGCATTTCTTTACCAATTTGCATCGCAGAAACACAACAGGCAATTCCATAGTCATCGCCATATTGTTTTTTCATTAAATCATCATTTTCATATTGAATAGAACTTGTTTCAATTGAAACTTTTGTGCAAAAGTTTTTCCATGATTCTGGAAGTTTTGATGACCATAAAACAGTTAAATTTGGTTCTGGTGCTGGTCCTAGATTATATAAAGTTTGTAAATAACGATAACTTGTTTTTGTAACCATTGAACGATTATCTTCTCCGACTCCACCTAAAACTTCTGTAACCCAAATCGGATCACCAGAAAATAATTGGTTGTATTCAGGGGTTCTGATAAATCTAATCATTCTTAACTTCATTACAAAATGATCAATTATTTCTTGAGCTTGTTCTTCTGTTAATTTTTTTGCAGCTATATCTCTTTCAAAATAAATATCTAAGAAAGTTGATGTTCTGCCTAAAGACATTGCGGCACCGTTTTGTTCTTTAACCGCACCCAGATAAGCAAAGTATGTCCATTGAACAGCTTGTTTTGCATTTTGTGCTGGTTTAGAAATATCAAAGCCATAATTTAAGGCCATGATTTTTAATTCTTCTAAGGTTCTATATTGTTCGGCAATTTCTTCTCTTAAACGTATTGTGTCTTCTAACATTTCTACGTTTGCCAAAGAATCATGTTGGGCTTTTTTATCTTCCATTAATCTATCAACTCCATAAAGAGCTACTCTACGATAATCACCAATAATTCTTCCTCTTCCATAAGAATCAGGTAAACCAGTAACAATTCCTGATTTTCTAGCTTGTCTTATTCTTGGGGTGTAAACATCAAAAACACCATCGTTGTGAGTTTTGCGAATTTTTCCTGATCCAAAAATATTTTCTAAACTTGGATGTAATTTGTATCCATAAGATTCCAATGCTTTTTCAGCCATTTTAATTCCACCATATGGCATTAGAGCTCTTTTTAAAGGTTTATTTGTTTGTAAACCTACTATGATTTCTAATTTCTTGTCTATGTAACCTGCTTTGTGAGAAGTTATGCTTGAAGGTATTTTTGTATCTGCATCTAAAACACTTTTTTTAAGTTCTTGCTTCATTAAGCCTAAAACTTGATTCCAAAGTTTTTGAGTTTTTAAAGTTGATTTTGATAAAAACTTATCATCATCATTGTAAGGCTTGTAATTGTTTTGAATAAAATCTCTGATATTGATTTCTTGTTGCCATTTTCCTGATTGAAAATTTAACCATGCTTTTTGTTGAGCCATATTTAGATTTCCTTTTGATATTTAGAACTAATATAATTCTAAACGTAAATATAGACAAAAGTAAAGAAGTAAATCTATAACTGAGTTGAAGTTACAAAGCATCAAGCTCGGCACAGCTCGGTCTTACACCAGTTTTTCCATGATAACAAAGACAGTACTCATTTGTAGCCCAAGTGCTATTACAAGTTCTACGTCTATAACCATAGTAACCTTCTGGACAACCGTAATACATACTTCCAGGTGCTCCAGTTGGATAATTATCTCCAGAAGGACACAAACTAGAATTTAAACTAGAATTAGTACCTGCAGCAGTACAAGAAACGTATTCAGCCTCCCATTGCCCAGAAGAATTACAATTCCTTTGTTTATAACCAGAATAACCTTCATCGCAGGCTTTTTTAGCAGTCCTAGCTCTTATAATTTTAGGATATCCATACTGTGCTGAACAAGTGCTTGTTGAATATGTTGCTATAAGTGTACATGAACCAGCTTCTGTTCCCCAACCTGAAGATGAACATGTTTTATACGTGGAGCCAGTATATCCAACTGGACAGGCTTTGTAAGTCCTTTTATCTGTTATTCCGGTAGAATAACCATCTCCTGCTTCACAATTAGAATTTAAATTTTCTGAAAAAAGACACTTATTATCATATTCTGATTTCCAGCCATCTGGACCACAATATTTATATCTAGGGGTACTATTCGATGAATAATAACCTTCTGGACAACCACTGTAACTCAAATATCCAGTTGTTCCCTCTGAGAATCCATCTCCTGCAGCACAATTAGGATTTGAACTGCTTGGTGCATATATTGGTTTACAAATATATGTTTCACTACTCCATCCATCTTTATAGCATGCTTTACTTCTATCTCCACTTTGAACGTTATCTGGACAAACTGCATAAGAGGTTGCTCCTGTTACTCCAGTAGGATAACCATCTCCTGCTTCACAATTAGAATTTAATTTTGATGCTCCTGCTTCGTAACACCAATTTGTTTCTTCAATCCAACCAAGTGGACCGCAATATTTTTTTCTATAATTGTAATATCCTTCAGGACAAGTTCCATGGCTTTCTCTTCCACTTACTCCAGTAGGATAACCATCTCCTGCAGGACATAAAGGATTTGTATAATTTGATGTATCTGTACAAGCTGCAGAAGGTGTTTGCCATTGTCCTGCTGAACTACAAGATCTTGTCATTGTTGCATGGCTTAAATAACCTGAAGCACAAGTTCCAGTTGCAGATTCTCCTGGTTCTGTTTCTGCCCAAGTTGCCCAAGCACTATTTGTTGTTGCTGTTGTAACTGCAGCACACGGAGCTGGTGTACAAGCATTTGTTATTGTGCTGCTCCACACTCCAGAATCAGAAACATTTGCACAAGCTCTTGTTGGAGCTCCTGCTTCAGCTTGTTCAAATCCTGAGCCACAAGTTCCAGTTGCTGTTGTTCCAGCAGTTGTTTCTGAATAAGTTGCAAATCCACTTGCTTCAACTGCAGTAGTAACCGCAGCACAAGTTACTGGAATACAAGGATTAGAAGTTGTTTGCCATACTCCAGACGAATTACAAGCTCTTGTTGGAGCTGTTGAATCTTCTTTATAGTTTGTAGCACAAGCTGTTGCATCTGCTGTTGCTCCAGCGTTTGTAGCTGGCCAAGTTGCATAACCTGTTCCAGAAGCAGCTGTTGTGACTGCATCACAAGTAATTACAGTACAAGCATTTGAAATCGATCCCCAAGCTCCAACTATTGAACAAGTTCTAACAGGAGTTCCCTCATATCCTGATTGACAAGTTCCTTCTGCAGTTGATCCAGCGTTTGTAACAGCCCAAGTTGCATAACCTATTTCTGATGTCGCAGTAGTGACTGCAGCACAAGTAATTTGAGTACAGGTTCCTGATTGTGATCCCCAAACTGCATCTGTGCAGGTTAAAGCAAGCGTTGTTCCTGAGAATCCTGCTGCACATGATCCAGTAATTGTATCTCCATTATTTGTATTTCCAGACCAACTGGTTACATGATAAGTGCTTGTGCTTGGAGCTATTACGCAATCATCAACTGGACTTGAAGGAAGATCTGGATGGATTTGATTTTTTTTCTTATTCATTGATCTCATAACTACACAAGTATCTCCTGAAACCGTTGTATCATATTCAGCATTTTCCATTTCTAAAAAAGAATTAAGAGCAGCTAATGTTGTTTGTGTTCCTTGTTTAAAGCAGTTTGTTGCAGCAGCTGCATGTGAGTCTCGTGTCATTGCGAGGCTTTCTTTGAAAGCCGCGGCAATCCCATACAAAGTGTTGTAGCTTTGCGAGAATATAGATTGCTTCGTCACTTCGTTTCTCGCAATGACAAAAGAGGAAG
>Ga0307989_1000044_pt1 | contig 109568 bp, 98 predicted proteins | sample EllFjometagen185_FD_203164 | JGI IMG/M metagenome (GOLD analysis project Ga0307989, IMG submission 203164) | Marine microbial communities from Ellis Fjord, Antarctic Ocean - #185 | ecosystem: Environmental > Aquatic > Marine > Unclassified | place: Southern Ocean | collected 2014-10-08 | reverse complement strand
CCACCCGGTACACCATGAGACGTAAGCTGGGTTTGGAAAAGTACGAGAGCCTCAGTACTATTATCCAGCGCCTCTAGTCTTTCACTCTCCCCATTTAAACCAGCTTTTAAGTAATTTTTAAGTAATTTTTAAGTAATTTTTAAGTAATTATACTTTTAAGGTTACTTGATTTTCGCAAGTAAATTCCTCTTTCTATAATATTGGTGAACAACTGGATACTGTCAAAAGAGTTGGGGAAATACATCAAATGAAAAAAGACGAATTACATTAATGATGATATTCGGGATAACAACCTGGGTCTCAGGTCATTTATGCAAATAATTTATTGACTAATATACAGTGGAAGATATAGATTAAGTAGGGAGCGGGAATGCGAAACATTATTTTTACAATATTGGGTATAGTTTTCCTATCAATTCAGTTGATGGCACAAGGTGGTGGGTCAACTCCAGAGGCGGGCTATTATTTTACTGGATGGATCGATGAGTTTCGTGTCTGGAATGAAGAAGTAGGATCAGTCGATATAAACTTTTGGATGCACCAGCCTGTCACTGGCTCACATGCTCCCAGTTATGCCGCAACAATAGACGGATATTTCAAGCTGGATACTGATTGGGACCAGGGGGGCTGGCTGGCTGATGCTGCTAATAACGTGGGAGGCAGTGAAGATAATGATTTAACCAACAATGGTACCTTCAATTCATCCAGCAAATCAACACCGATAGGTGACTTTCCCAGTGGATATACTACCGATGCAGAGGCGAGCTGGAATAAATATGGTATCGGCTGGAGCGATGAATCCTATGGCTTGGCCCTCCAGGACTGGAATACCGCAAGCATCCTGCTTTCCGAGTTTTTTGCTTATGCGACTGATAGTGGAAGGGGCTTGAGCACTTCTGATTTACCTACTGGGCTTGATGAACGAGCCGCTTGTATCTGGTATATTGATGATCTGGCTGATGATAGCCTTAACCTGAAATTTGATGTGAGTGACTTCGATGCTTCTGGTCTGGAGGTCGTCAGTGTACCCATAGCAAACTATTATCTATTGCAACGCTGGAAAATCTTTACTGGATTGCCCATGATGATTCACGCTGGGATTATTATTATGTCCAAACGGCTGATATTGATGCCTCCTCAACCTCAACCTGGTTTCCTGATGGGAGCGGAACCAACCAGGGCTGGCTATCTATTGGAGACCTCTCTACAAAATTTACCGGGTCTTATGATGGGCAGGGACACACCATCGACGGGTTGAACATAGATCGCAGTAGTACGGATTACCAGGGCATGTTTGGTAATGTTTTTAGTTGTGACATCCAAAATACTGGAGTCACAGATGTGAATATTTCAGGAAACGATTATGTAGGTGGCTTGGTAGGTTATAATTCATTGACAACAATTAACAACTGTTACAATACAGGTAGTGTTACAGGAGCAGATGATTTTATAGGTGGACTGGTTGGTCGTAATAACGGTACGGTGGAAAACTGTTACAGTACTGGGAATGTTTCCGGAGACTATCGAATTGGTGGGTTAGTGGGCTACCTAGAAAGTTCTGCACATATCAACAACAGTTACAGTACAGGAGCTGTATCAGGAAACACTCAGACGGGTGGTCTTGTGGGTAGAAACTACAGTAGTACGACCAGTTCTTGTTTCTGGGATACGCAGACATCAGGTACCAGTACCGGGATAGGTGATGGTACAACAACGGGAGCTACAGGAAAAACCACAGCCGAAATGAAAGATTACAACACCTTCACCGCAGCAGGCTGGGACTTTGTGAGTGAAAGTGCTAATGGGAACGATGATTATTGGGATGCTGACAAAGCTGGAACTGTTAATAATGGTTATGTCATCCTATCCTGGCAATCAGGAGCTGACAATTCCCTCCCTGTAGATCTGTCATTTTTCAAAGCGAAGGTTGAGAGTGGTAAAATAATCCTCACCTGGAAAACCGAGTCTGAAACTGAGAATCTGGGTTATATCATTGAAAGTCGCCTTAAGGGGGACGAATTTTGGTTTGAGTTAGATAATTTTACTAATAATGAAGCCCTGGAAGGTCATGGATCTACCAGCAAATCCTACTTCTATGAGTATACTGATACCAAAACCATGGCTGGTTTTACTCATGAATATCAACTTTCAGATGTGGATTATGCAGGTAAGATCACCCAGCACCCAATCATAGAAATTTTGCTACCAGAACCTCGTCTGCATTTATTGCCAGGACATTTTGCCTTAAAGGCAATGTATCCCAACCCCTTTAATCCTTCGCTCAATATCAGATTCGAGACGGGTGAGGCAACCCAGGTACGAGTTATTATCTTTGATTTACAGGGGCTTGAGGTGGCGACATTGACGGATAAACAGCACCACAGCGGTTTTCACGAGCTTATCTGGAGTGCTGATTACCTGCCTTCAGGTGTTTACCTCGTGCGCATTGAGACCAAGCAAGGCATGGCCCTTAAAAAGGTGACTCTTCTGAAATAGAAGAAGCCAGCATAATTTTAAGAACGATTGTCCAGCCAGTCTTAATTCCCCTGGAACTAAGACCTGGCATGTAAGATTTCCTGAACACCGAAGTAAAAAGTACCCTCGACATTCAATTGCCCTGGCTTTTAAGCCCGGGATTTGAGGGTTATCAAGAACTCTGGACTTTAGTCCAATGGGGCTAAAGCCCCCGGTTCTGCAGCTGTTGTTACCCCCACCTTAACAGGTGGGGCAACATCCGAGTCAGAAAAAATAGCTAGATAAAAGTTTGTCTCGCGAAGGGTACTCGAAGCATAAGCATTCGTACCATTTCGGCAGCCCCAACAGCGCTTGGTGCCTTTGAGCCACCCCTCTGCGTTCGTCGAGTTCCACCGGGCGGGCAGATGAATCACTGATGTACGCGGATAATAGGATGTATCACAACAATCCGTGGTAAAAAAATGTTTTTGGAATCAGGAAATGGACTGCTGGGGTTTCCACACATAGAAAACATAGCTACTCAACAAAAGCGCCGTTCCTATACTAATATCAAGGACGGCAACACTCACCAAAAAAGTATGGTTCCCTTGAGATACTCTAGATAGATAGGATCCCAACGTAATCATCATGATCAGGGCAATAAAAAACTGATAGCGATAAAATTGCCAAATCTTCGGGGATTCCAAAGCCTCGATCCGAGCCATATTTTTTTTACAGCTTCGGATAAAGATAAAGCGAGTCTTTATCAGGCCGACCGTGATTCCCAGAACCCAGGAAATGAGCAATCCCATTCCTTCTGACTGTAGGGCTTGGGCATCATGGGAAAGCGTCCAACCTTTGGTTAGGAGTATATAAACACCGATGTACCAGAGTATAGCTGCCAGGATCTTTAGGGTTCTGTGAGAGACATTCATGCTGTAAAATAAGCGGGTGCAGCGAGGAGCAAAGTGAAAGTAGGTAATTTTAATATGGTTTTTTGCTTAGCTATTAAACCCCCTCTGCCCTGCGGGCATCTCCCCCTGAAAGGGGGCGTTATTCTTACCGAAAAGATTGACCTTGCTAAGGTGTTTAATGGGTTGATGGCAAGAGATTTACCTCCCCTCGGGGAGGTGACCCGCAGAGTCGGAGGGGGGTAATACCGATTGGACTTCAGAGGGCGCGCAGTTTGAAGTTTAATTGGTATAACTCAAAGCTGAGACCCAAGAGAGTTCTAGCGATTAAGGATCTTCTTATATTTAGCCATGATCTCTGTTACTGACTGAATTTCGTGGATTCCAGAAACACTTTTGCCTGCTTGAAAATAGTTTTGGTAGGAGCCACTTTTCCCCGATGAACCTTTAAGGCTTCTGAAGGATCGCAGGGTGTAAAACATACGCATATATTTTTTAGTTCTCGAACCCCTGAGCATCCATTTGGCGAAAGGTCCGGCTTTAATCCCTATCCGCTTGATATACTCATTTTCAATGACTGAAACAGGGACACCAGACAATTTATCGGTGAGGACAACCTGTGATTCATCTGCATCAAGAATAGCTTGCTTGTAGTCAGAATGGGCTGAACACTCCTGGCTGGCAATAAAGCGGGTACCCATTTGGACGCCAGAATAACCCAGGTCTATCATGGCTTTGACATCATCAGGATCACTTATACCACCTGCACAGATGAGGGGTTTTCCCAAATAGATAAGGTCTTCGTAAAGTTTTGTTGAGGCTTCTGTTCCGGCATGGCCCCCTGCTCGGTCATTGACACAGATAAGTCCATCCACACCACCCTCCAACGCTTTGTCAGCCCAGCGTCTTGTGGTCGTGTTGTGATAAACCAGACCTCCTTGAGCATGCACTTGATCCACCACGAAACGGGGGTTTCCCAAGGCAGTTACAAAAAATGAAATATCCTCTTCCAGTGCAATAGCCAACCACTCCCTGATCTTATCCATATATTTTCGGGAGCTTTTCTCAACCAGTAAATTCAGCCCAATGGGTTTGTCTGTCAGAGTTCGAATATGTTTGATGCCAGCTCGAAAGTCATAACCGTGGACATAAGTCAAACTTAGCGGCTGGATAATCCCAATCCCACCAGCCTCTGAAATTGCTGCGACCAGTTCAGGATTCGAACACGGGTACATGGCCCCGCCGATTATAGGAAGTGATATATTAAGGTCTTTACAAAATGAAGCGGTTTGCTTTGTCATGATCTCCCTGGGCGCACTTATTGATTTGTGTTGTAGGTCTCTTTGACCTTTTCTGAAAGAAGCCAGTAGCCACTCCAGACTGAATATAGGGCAATAGCTCCCATAATGAAGAGCAGGCGAACCCAATCATCTCCAGCTTCAATTCGGAGTTGTATATATTGATATCCACCGTAGACCCAAACCAGGGCTGCCAGATAGCTAACGATCTGCAGGGCGTCGATAACCCATTTCTTTTTAACAAATAGAAGGAGGGGGATTGCCAAGGTGAGAACAGCCAAAATATTATTGTTTGCCCGTGAAAAATGAGCAGCTAAAAGTACAATCATAAAGCTATAGTTGATAATGCGGCCACGCATAGTGGTTTATCCTTTCAACAAATGTTAGGGTGTAAAACGACCAGCGATAACACGTGGGTCGCCATTATAATCTTGAATAATCTCCAGGTCATGATACCCTTTTTCCATAAAGATATTCAGAATTGATTTTTCCTGAGGTTTGCCCCCGAATTCGAAATAGAATTGCCCACCTGGGTTCAGTAATTCAGGCAATATTTCAGCATAACGCCGATAGAAGCTCAGCCCATCTACTTTGTCAAAGAGGGCGAGATGCGGATCAAAATCAACCACTTCTTTTTGGAGCTGGTCCTTTTCAGCAAGGGCGATATAGGGTGGATTGGAGACAACCAGATCAAAACGATTTTCCATATTGGGTAAATTATGAAGAATGTCCAATTCTTGAAATGAAACAGTAGTATCATTCAATGTGGCGTTCTCGCGAGCCTGGTCCAGAGCCTCTTTTGAAATGTCAATGGCCAGGACTTCCGCCTGTTCAAGTTCCTGTGCCAGAGAGATGGCGATACATCCTGATCCTGTCCCAATATCAAGGATTCGGACTTTGCGATTTTTCATCAGAGCGATTGCTTTTTCTACAAGCACTTCTGTTTCAGGTCTTGGGATTAGGGCGGCTTTTCCTGTTTTGAGGGTCAGGTTCATAAAACCAGTTTCGCCGACAATATGTTGAAGTGGCTCACGGTTACCGCGACGTCGAATATGTTCACGGTAACGATTAAGTTCTCCAGGATCTAAGGGCCGGTCAAAATACAGGTAAAGCTCTAAGCGATTCTTGTCAAGAATATCACCTAACAGGGTTTCTGCATCGAGGCGAGCATCCGGTACGCCTTTTTTTTTGAGGAAATCAGCACTCGATTTGATTATGTCTACAACACGCCAAATAGTCATGAGAGGAATCTAGTTTTTAAGGCTTGGTGAACCAGCATAATTCTTTCTCCGTCACGGGGAATGCAGAGCGCAAAGAGACAGTAGCGTGTAGGTCTAAAGGCACTCCTGCTTCACCGGGATTTGCTTTAAAGTCGATTATTTAAGGGATTAGTTGTTAAGCCTAAAATAAGGAAATTTTTATTGAGCGGGTATCATTTTCTTTATAAGGATTTTAGATTTTAAAATAGGTGTCATTGTCTGTATTGGAAACATCTGGATACGGCGGGGGAACTTCAGTATGAAATTTAGCCAAACAAAATGATATTCACCAAGGTGACTAAGTCTTGAACATTGATACTGCCATCACTGTTCACGTCACCAGTCTCATTTTGCGGACCGGTGGGGCTTGTATTGCCTATGATGATATTTACGAGGATCACAATGTCAGTCACCGTGGTCTGGCCATCAAAATCGAGATCACCGGGAAAATATTCCGAGAAAATTCTAATATGCTCAGAGCGTGTCTCAGTAAGGGGATTACCAAGGTTATCCATTATGGTGAGACTCACAGAATAAAATCCTGCCTCAGAATAGCTATGGGTCGGATTTTGTTCAAAACTAATCTCTCCATCTCCAAAATTCCATTCCCACCACCCTACAGATCCAGAAGAGATATCCTGGAAATGGATTGATGTTCCAATCAACTCAACCGTTTCAGATGCTACCCAAGCCACATTTACTGCTTGGGGGCCATTGTAGACCGTTTCCGTAAATTCAATATAGGGTTCAGGGCTTGCAGCACTATTTCGTAACTGTAAAAAATAGAGGTCATTGGGAGATACAATGTTTTGAGGGGGAGCATCGGACCATTCGGACCATTCGATAAAATGGATATCATCGAACCAGCTATAGCCATCCCCAACCAGAGGCATATCTGTATTTAGCCGAATATCAAAATAGGTCGCATTATAAGGTGGGTTCGTCGCATTATGGAAATAGGACCAATCGTAGGTACCATCAAGCCCAGTTGTGAGATAATGAGTGGCCAGGATTGTCGTTGTGGTTCGTCCCGCATAATAACGAATTTGGATGGTGGCATTGTTGCTGTTTTGGGTCTTGAGGTAAGCTAAAATATGGTGTTGCTTGCTGGCATCTACGCGAATTCTATTCTCCAGGTTTGTTATCACATTGTCGCCTGAATCAGGTGTACGGTGCTGACCGATCGATCGACTACCGCTATGCGCTTCACTTACATCAAACCACTCATCTGTACTGTTAATGTTCCACTGGCTGGCTCCTTCATCTTCCATATTTCCATACCAGAGAAGCTCTTTTCCAAGTCGGTACTCCCAGCCTGCACCGTCAGGGAGAGTCAGTGAGGATAAGTTCCCTGTTTTGTGGATTTCAAGCGGTTTTGAAGACCAGTTTGACCCATCAAGCTCAAGGGTAAAGGGTCGTCGGTTTTGAATATGAGTCCGGGGCATTGAGAGGGTATCTAGCCAAATGGAGGCGGTGCTATTATCTGGGTCAACATATAGATAGGTGTCCAGTGCTCTAGATTTCCCGGCGAGATAATTGAGTAAATGAGTTCCCAGGTCTCCTGTTGCAGGAACAGGGATATAATCATCCAGGTAGACAGGTATTATAGAGTATCCAGTAATACCTGATGTGTTTATTTCAGCATTGAGTATGACAGAGGGAAAGGTTTCGTGATAATTCAGATCAAAAACAAAATTACCCAGGGAGTGGGCGATAAGTTTGCCGTGATAGACTTCGAATCCTTGAACGATGTGAGGGTGATGAACCACAACCAGGTCTGCGCCGGAGTCGATGGCAAAATGCCTGATTTCTCGATCCCACATATGCGGTACATCCAGAAGGGGTGAATAATTTTCATCTTCATCGGAGTCATGGGGCTGATCCATTTGTTCAGTAATTTCACGAGGGGCTATCCAGTCTTCAGCAGCCACACCTACACCAAAATTATGATTATCATATCCAGCACCAGGACTTGAGGAGTACTCACTTCCTCCATGCATTTCCATGACAATCAGGTCAGCAGCCCCATGAACAGCATTGATCTGCTGTTGCAGGTAATAGGGTGTTAAATAGGCAAAACCCAGTTTGTTATACCCCGCGTTCAAATAGGGTTGATAGTTGTTGTATTGACCCGTTCGATCGCTATTTGCCAACCAGGCGATGGTGACTCCTTTTGTATTGGTAAAAACAGGGAGGTAGGCCTCATAGCTATCCTCACCAGAACCGGAATATAGAATATTGTTTTCATCCAGGGCCTGCTGGGTGGACTGGAGTCCGACCAGTCCATAATCTATGGTATGATTGTTTGCCAGGGTGACTAAATCGATACCAGCCTGAGCTATGCCCGCGACATAATCCGGGTGGCCCTTATAGGTCACTGATTTGGTGGGGTGCTCCTCCCCTTCAATGGTCATGCTGCACTCCAGATTAGCAATTGTCAAATCAGCAGCATCTCCCAGGATGGCCTGGGTAGGGTCAAAGATTGATGCTACTCCTCCGGTTTCGAGTATTCCACCGCTGTCTTCATATCGTCGGGCGATCATAATATCACCGACAAAGTTTAAGGTCAGAGGAAATGAGCTGACCCCTTCATCGATAGCAATTTCGACCGAAGACTGTCCCCAATATCCTGACTCATCTTGTACCTGGAGGAGAACGGTGTAGTCGTGGTCATCCCCGACAAGAAAGGTATGATTGGGGTGTGCAAGACTGCTGGTTTCCTCATCACCAAAATTCCAGGAGTAGGTATGTGATTCGCTATCCGTATCATCTACAAAAGATTGAAAGTCAATATCCACGCTACGTTGTCCAGTGTCTGTTCGGTAAACCTGCCCCTGAGAATATTGAATGTTTACATCCGGTGAAAAGGCGACTGAATTGGTGATATCAAAGAGCTCATCAAAATAGACTTTGGCAGAGTAATCCTCGTCTCTATCATTAAAGTAGATCAGGGTGGTAAGTCTGGGGAGATAATCAAATCGAGCGAGCCAGTCATCTCCGATGGGTAGGCGAAATAGATTCCAGCTTTGCTCTGGAAAAAAGCCCTGATAAACAGTGATCCACTCTTCAATATTTAATTGCTGACTTCCATCTAAAGCATAATAAAGCGTATTGAGTGAATCTTGAAAGGCAACACCTTGAATCTCTCCTCCATGTTCAATATAGGCTGCAATCTGGAAAACCGCATGGTCCGGTAGGGAGTAAGGTTGAATATGTTGAGCTTTCCAGGTGTTCCCCCAGATGGCCAGGGAGTAATTAGAATTCATAAACGTATGCTCAGCATCTAACTCCCACTGATCTGGATGGTAATCTTCATCAGAAAAAGACTGGAGGTTAATTGAACCAGAATTAAAGTTCTCCAATATGTGGATAGATTCATGACCTGGGATACTGTCACTGAGGCTTGTACTTAAGGGACCGATATTGTCAAAATGGTCCATGGCATGAATCTGGAAAACGTAATTTTCTGCAGGATCAAGATTGTCAAAGATAAGATGATCAAGCCGGGGATCGGCAAAACGGATATCAGTAGCAGCATCTAGATAGGGAGAGTTTTCAGTCAAACTATCTGTGTCATATTGAATCCGGTAGGTCTTATGGTTGGTGTCAAATACGGGGGTCCAATCCAGGCTCACATAAGTCTGACCATCAAATGAAGTGCGCCAGTTCGAGATTGCATCTGGAGCTTGAATGTCTGCTGTATTTTCCCAGTGGCTCAGGTAGTTCTCCAGGGCATCTATAAAGGGCTGGAAATAATCGAGCAAAATGCTGTAGTTACGGTAGGAGCTAGGATACTGACCATAATAGAGTTCAGTCAAAGGCATGTTCATGTCTTGGAAAAGCATGGGTTTTTCAAAAAACTCGATCTGCACCCAGGGTTCATAGACTTCATTGTTGTGAAAGAATTGACGCAGATAATTCATTTGAACGCCGGTGCTTGGTCCAGTTAAGGTGTAGGTGTGGGGTATATCATAGTTTTGATTGTCCTCATGATAGATCAGGTCTCCACTATAATAAACCCGGTAGTAGTCATCAACTCTCAGAGCTCCATGTTCTCCATAAGTGCCAGCCGGAATGGGATACTCCTGGGTAAAATTGATAAGGTCTAGGTTCTCTGAGGAAAGATCTCGAATGGGTTTGTTGGCATTGGCGGCATCCCAGCCCCCAGAAAGAACAATACTTTGAAAATTGGCATGGGCAGAGTTGTCGTCAAAACTATGAGTATGCAGTACTAGGGGAGAATGAGGACCAATCTGCATCAAAGAATCACAGAGGACTTCATGGAAGGTGTGAAAAACGGTATTGGCATTTCGAGCAGGATCGGAAAGAGATTTATTGTTGCTATATGGTGATACTCCTGTCCACTCCACTTCGCGACTAGCTCCAGAGATCATGAGAGCGAAGGCATCGGTCTGCAGAAACATCTCCGTCCCCAAATACGGTGAGATAAAATCGTCGCAGGGGTGTGGGACCTCAACGATAACCTGTTGGCGGGCAGCGTCAGGATTTATAATATAAAGTCCCCAGCCGTTGGCAAAGCTACCGACCACTTCATCACCAAAGATTTCAGGTAGATTTGCGTCTTGATAATTCAAGTCAAGGCGTTCTCGTAGCATATAGTATGTGCGGTTATATGTGATATCCTGGAATTCGATAAGATCATAATGAAATGTCTCCAGAGAATCCATCAACATTTGATCCACAGCAGCAAGGTCTCCACTCATGAAAGCTTGAAAAATGTTGCGCCAATGTTGAAGGGTATAGTTTAATTCAGGAATAATTCGATAGTTCCCAAAGCCATTTGTCTGGACGTCCACCCAATCAGGTCCATAGTCGTTATACCCCTCAGAAGCAATCCCCTCGGAGACATGGCTTACGTAATTATCATAGGCTGTGGTGGATGATTGACCCCCGATGAATTCCAGGAGATTACCAGATTCATAAACGATATCAGCCATCACCTGAGGGCTAATGAACACCCATAGAATAAGAGGGAGTGATAAATGCTTTAATGTTTTGCCCACGATGAGCAGAAAATAGGCTTTGAAGGGTCAGAGAGTAAGTATCAAATCCTAACATTTTGAAGTGAATAAAGGGCCATCGATTTGATTCACAAAGCCTGATGTGGTGAAGAATTATGCTCTTAGGACTTAATACTTGGTGATTTGGATCTGTCCCTTGCTCCTCTTCAGGTGAACAGGGGTTTTGATTAGTGAAAAGCAATCCAGAGACTAATTTATGCGACGTTTTCCAAAGAGATGTCTCTTTACAAGGGTGCTTTTTCGTTTATACTATAATGATGACAATATATGTAATGTATAATCTTAATAAAGGGGATAAATAATGAAACATGAATTACCAGCCTTGCCATTTGCTCAAGATGCTTTAGCACCAACAATTTCTGCTGAAACACTAGAATTCCACTATGGTAAGCACCACAACGCCTATGTAACAAACTTGAATAACTTAATTCCAGGAACTGAGTTCGAAAATATGGGACTAGAAGATATTATCACAAAAGCTTCTGGTGGTATCTTTAATAACGCTGCTCAGGTCTGGAATCACACGTTTTACTGGAATTGTCTCTCTCCAAATGGTGGTGGAGCACCTACTGGTGATCTGGCTGCTGCTATTGATGCGACCTTTGGTTCTTTTGACAATTTCAAGGCTGAATATACCAAAGCTGCTGCCACAAACTTTGGTGCTGGCTGGACCTGGTTGGTCAAGAATACGGATGGCAAACTTGCTATCGTTTCTACCAGCAATGCAGGCACACCCATGACCGCAGGTCAGACCGCTTTGCTCACTGTTGATGTGTGGGAGCATGCATATTATGTAGATTATCGCAATGCCCGTCCCAAATATCTGGAAGAAATCTGGAACCTGTTTAACTGGGATTTTGTAGCGGAGAATTTCGCCAAATAAACCACATAAATAAGTTCTCGCAGAGCGCAGAGGACACAGAGCGTCGCATTGAGTTTGTCGAAATGACGCAAAATGTTGATCTATAGGACATTACGTGATAACCGAATAACTGCTTATTATTGAAACCGTTAGGGCAGTATTCAGGACGTATCATCTACTTCTGGCGGTTTTGTCAATTATAAACAGCAACTTAAATTTCTAACAGGGAATCAGCATGACGGGTAAAGCACTCTGGAAACCAAGTGATCAGCAAGTATCAGAGGCACAGATGACTGAGTTCCGTCTTCTGGTAAATAAAAAGTATGGACTCGAGCTTAAGAACTATGCCGATCTTTACCAATGGTCTCTGGCCCAGGCTGCTGATTTTTGGTCTGAAATGTGGCGTTTTGGTGGAATCAAATCTCATGCAAATTATACCGATGTGATCGACGATCTGGGCAAAATGCCTGGCGCTAAATGGTTTTCGGGAGCTACTCTAAATTATGCCGAAAACCTCTTACGGTTTCGCGATGACCATATTGCCATTCAGTTCAAGGGAGAGGATTTGATTCGTCGTTCCCTGACCTACTCAGAGCTTTATTCACAGGTCGCTCGGACGGCCTATGCCATGAAACAGGCTGGTCTCAAGCCAGGTGATCGCGTAGCGGGATTCATACCTAATCTACCGGAAGCGATCATATCCATGTTAGCCGCTTCCAGCATTGGTGCGATTTGGTCATCCTCTTCACCAGATTTTGGTATTAAAGGGGTTTTAGATCGGTTTTCTCAGATAGAGCCAAAAATCATTGTCGCTGCCGATGGCTATATTTATGGTGGCAAAAAATTCGACTCTCTTGAAAAACTAAATGGTATTCTCGCCCAGCTCCCCTCAGTCGAAAAGGTGGTCATCATTCCATATACTTCCACTCCAGATTTGTCAACGATCAATAACAGTCAGTTATGGGACGACTTTCTCGACAACGATACCACCGAAATCGATTTCACCCCCCTGCCTTTTGATCACCCGCTATACATTATGTATTCCTCGGGGACCACAGGACTTCCAAAATCGATTGTCCACTCTGCTGGTGGAACCTTAATCCAACATTTGAAAGAGTTACAACTCCATTGTGACCTCAAGCGAGAGGATACAATCTTCTACTTTACAACCTGTGGCTGGATGATGTGGAATTGGCTGGTGAGCAGCCTGGCTGTAGGCGCTACTCTGGTCCTATATGATGGGAACCCCTTTTATCCTGGTCCAGAAGCACTCTGGCAAATGGCGGAGGATTTGGATATCTCCATTTTTGGTACCAGCGCTAAATATCTAGACGCCCTGGAGGCGACAGGCAGCAAGCCCATGCAGCAATTTAAATTGAAACCACTGCGGGCTGTATTATCAACGGGTTCACCTCTTTCTGAAGAAAGCTTCGATTTTGTTTACCGTGATATCAAACAGGATGTGTTGCTCTCATCCATTTCTGGCGGAACCGATATTGTTTCTTGTTTTGTCCTGGGAAACCCTGTTCTTCCCGTTTTTCGAGGTGAATTACAGTGCCGCGGACTGGGTATGAAAGTCGAATCTTTTGATAATTTGGGATCACCAGTATTGAACGAAAGTGGTGAGCTGGTTTGCACCCAGGCTTTCCCATCAATGCCTATCTATTTTTGGAATGACTCTGACGGAACGAAGTATCACTCTGCCTATTTTGCAGATTATCCAAATATCTGGAGGCATGGAGATTATATCGAGATTAATAACCGTGGTGGAGTAAGAATCTACGGCCGTTCTGATGCCACTCTCAATCCTGGTGGCGTGCGTATTGGTACTGCTGAAATTTATGCTGTGGTTGAAAATCATCCTCTGGTAATGGATAGTCTCGTTGTTGGACAGGCCTGGCAAGATGATGAGCGGGTCATTTTATTTATTAAACTTCAACCTGGTGCCGCCCTCGGGGAAGTATTACTAAAGGAGTTAAAGACTCTAATCCGGCAGAATTGTAGTCCGCGACATATCCCTGCTCTCATTCTGGAAACAGATGATATTCCTTATACGATAAATGGTAAAAAAGTTGAGATTGCCGTTAAAAAAATCATTGGGGGACAAGAGGTGCAGAATCAATCAGCCCTAGCAAATCCTGAGTCACTGGAACTGTATCGGAATTTAAAGGAATTATCGGTTTAACCTGGTAGGGTCAAATGAATTGTGGCTCTACCACATAGAATTTTTATTCGGGCAGTTTTAGTCCTGCTTTTTGCATGGTGCTGACCAATTTTTCGCGGAGAATAGGTTTTACGAGATAAGCATCAGCCTGAGATTTAAAGGCTTCCATAACATTTTCACTATCACCTAGTGCAGAGGCCATGATGATTTTAGCACTCTTGGGAGGAATAATACTTTTGGCTTCTTCCAGCTCTCTAATCTTCTGGAGGACCTGTTGTCCTTCTAGCTTGGGCATCATAATATCCAGAAAGATCGCGTCATAAGGCGTTTCTTCCTCAATGGATTTTAAAACAGCTGTTAGTCCTTTAATACCGTCTTCAGCCATATCGCAAGATCCAAACTCAGCTAAGAAAGCTTCCATTAGATTGCGAACGTCTTTTTGATCTTCAATAAGTAGAAAGCGCATGGTAATAGTCCCCTAGAATTAATAAAAATGCTTGTAAAGATACATTCGAGCCGGTGAAAATGCAATTGCGGTTCGCATGACTTCACTAATAATCATATTTTTGCCGAGCAAACAATTTTGGCGACCTGCTTAGATCATCAACAACTATATTCTCAAGAGTTCACACATTCTTAAAGATCGAATAATACTTTTGAGTCTACCTATACGGAGGTCCTTATGTCAGCTAAAGAAAATAAACGAAGAGCTGTCAACATGATCGGAGCTGGTTTGGCTATTGGTGTTGGTGTTGGCGTGGCGACTGATAACATTAGCCTTGGTATTGGAGTTGGTCTTGCCACCGGAGCTGCATTACAAAAGAAACAAGGTCGCAAGCACAGGACTGATGACGAAAACAACACACCCTCAAATCAAAATTCGTCACCAAAATAAAGACGAGGTCCTTTGATCTGAATATTTTAGTAGAACAGACCGAGGATATTTCGGTCACCATATCCAGGAGTTTCAAATGCCAACCTTACTAATCAATAACTGTAACATCTACTACGAAATCATCGGTCAGGGTGACCCCCTTTTATTTATTCATGGTCTGGGTTCAAGCAGTCGTGATTGGCAGGATCAAATTGACTCTTTCTCAAAGACACATCAGGTCATTGTCTTTGATGTGCGGGGTCATGGCCAATCTGACAAACCAGATGGACCCTATAGCATTCCCCTTTTTGCCAAGGACACAGCCCTTTTGATTGAGCATCTTGAAGTGGCACCCCTATCTGTCGTTGGAATATCTATGGGTGGTATGATTGCTTTTCAGCTCGCGGTAGATCGCCCCGATCTTATAAAGAAGCTTGTCACGGTTAACAATACACCTGAATTCGTAGTGCGGACCTTCAAGGAGCGGCTCAATATCTGGCAGCGTTTTCTGGTCCTCCGATTATTAGGGATGCGCAAGATCGGCGAGATTTTGAGCAAGCGTATGTTTCCTAAACCAGAACAAGCTGGTATTAGAGCGACCTTTGTAAAACGCTGGGCTGAGAATGATCCACGTGCTTATCGGGATGCAATGCGCGCTATTGTTGGCTGGAGTGTTATGGATCAGATTGAAAACATAAAATGTCCTACACTCACGTTGGCATCAGATAATGATTATACTTCCGTCGCTGAAAAACAGGCTTTCACTGAAAAAATACCAAACGGCAAACTCATTGTGATTGAGGATGCTCGACATGCTCTACCAGTTGAGCGACCGGCTGAATTCAATGCTGCTTTAGGTGAGTTTCTGGGGAATTGATATTGATATGACTAAGGAGTAACTATCCCTTTAATATTATATTTTTATACTCTAAATATATGAGCTTGCCACCCGTGTTTATTCTTTCAGAATTACGCCATGGCAGGCTGTCCCTACGGTCGCAAAGACACTTTTTGAGCTTCACCTCTCACCGAATACTATTTAATTCCAGCCCTCTAAAACGACCTTGCCAAAGCCGTGTTTAAATTCCAGGTGATCGTGGGCCTTCTGTATCTCCCTAAATGGAAAGGTTTTGTCAATTACCGGTCTTAATGTTCCCTGACCAGCCAGGTCAAGACAGGCGTGAAAATCTGATACTGAGCCCATCGTTGACCCGAGGATAGACTGTCTTTTGTAGAATAAATGCTGAAGATTGAGATGTCCCTTGATACCTGTCGTGGCACCACAGGTTACCAGTCTTCCACCAACTGCTAGAGATTTCAGAGAGTCTGCCCAGGTCGCTTCCCCAATATGCTCAAAGACCACATCAGCACCTTTTCCGTTGGTCAATTTTTTAATTTCACGAGAAAACCCCGGTTGGTGGTGATTAAGAACATGGGTGGCCCCCAAATCAAGGGCAAGTTGTCGTTTTGCTTTAGATCCACCGGTGGCAATAACGGTTGCCCCCTGATATTTTCCCATCTGGACTGCCATGCTGCCCACGCCAGATCCCGCACCAAGCACAAGGAGGGTTTCTCCAGGCTTGAGTTGAGCTCTATTTTTCAACATGTTCCAGGCAGTCAGGGCAGCCAGGGGAAGCGCGGCGGCCTCCACAAAACTCAGGTTTTTAGGTTTGGCACCAATATTTTTAGGTAAGAGAGCCACAAATTGCTGCTGTAAGCCTGCTTCTGTTTCTCCCAGAATACCATAAGCAGGGCACATGTCTTCATTTCCTGCTAAACAGGGGTCGCAGGTACCGCAAAAGGTACCGGGTTGAACCACCACTTCAGCTCCAACATTCCAATCAGTGATAGACGAGCCAACGGCAACGATAACTCCAGCTGCATCACTTCCAGGCGTATGGGGTAGGTTGATCTGTAAACCGGGCAATCCTCTTCGAATCCACAGATCTAAATGATTGAGACTTGCCGCCTTGATTTCCACCAGCACCTGACCATCTGTAATATGAGGTCTTTCCTGCTCGACATATTCAAGAACTGAGCTATTCCCGTGTTGGGAAAACTGGATGGCTTTCATGTTAGATTTCGCCTTTAATCGATATACCTGACTATCTAATTAATAGAATTTTCTGAGTCTCTCGGAAGGTCTCGCTTTGCAGTTGCACCAAGTATACACCGCTTTCCACCAACAAGTTCTGGGAATCTCGTCCCCCCCAAACAATTGAATATCTTCCCGGGTTATGCATTTGTTTGGGAGATATCCAAATTTGTCGCCCTCGTAAATCAAAAATACTTAAGTCTACCTGAGCCCTATTGGGAATATCAAAAGAGATCGTTGTCGTCGGATTGAAAGGATTGGGGTAATTCGGGTAGAGCCGGTAATGTTGGGGGTGCCCGTCCATTGGATCAATACCAACAGTATAGGGTGATTCCAGCGCACCAATATCTGGCGCACCTCCTATATATTCATCTGCACTTAGATTTATCAATGTATCTTCAAATACAACTTGAGCAACTCCAGCATTAATGGCGGGTGAACTTGAGGTCAGCTCAAGACTGTAGGGATTCCCACCTACAAATAATGGATCCGAGTCAATAATTGACCCAATCCACTCAACAGCCGTTAACGCACTAGATGAACCACCCTCTATCAATGTGTTTACCATAGTTGTCTGTCCCGGAGGACTACTTATGATTGGAATGGATCCGTTTTCCCAAACAAGTGAATTAATAAAGACGGGGTGAGCATCTGAAAGAAATTGTAGAACACCACCGTAGCCTGATTCTGAACTATTATTCACAAAAGTGCAGTTAACAAAAAGAGGTTTTGATGTATTAAGCTCATCTGATTGACCCAGATAGATCACTCCACCTCCGTTTTGACACCTGTTTTCCTTAAAAATGATCTGTTTAAATGTTGGAGATGACCATGCCAAGGTCATTACCCCTCCACGTATAGCAGATCCTTTTTGGATGGTCATTTTCTCAAGGACAATATTTTGAATCCCAGACATTTCAAAGATCGCTGATAGGCTATCACCATCTAGAATTGTCTGTTCAGTATCTGACCCAATAATTGATACATAGTTTTTGCCCGAGAGGGGGAATATTTCACCTGTAGTTGATGGGCTATAAATGCCATTTTCTAGATAGATATTCCGAGGATGTTCAGCATCCACATAGATCAGATCCAGAGCACGGGTGATGCTTTGCAAAGGTTCCCCTACTGTCCTTCCGTTGTTATCATCACTCCCTTCAGGTGATACATAAAAATCGTGAGCTCCTTCGGGAATAAATTCATTCAAAATATCAAAGGTGAATTGACTTAAGGGATAAGCGACTGTTTCATTTGGAATTAAAGAGGTACACGTATCTAAAAATACCTCAAGAGGAGGTAATTCAGGCAGCCATCCCAAAATATCATGACCTGTGGCAGTATATCCCTCGTTATAGTAGATGTTGCATCTGTCAATTGGATCAAAAACAACTTCTGACTCATATCCAATAAATAGACCATTCCCCGTGTTAAAGCGAATCGTAACTGCAGAAAGTGTGAGATGTGCATTTGAACCTAGATGTATTCCTGCACCTTGATAACCATCATTTTCCTCGATTAATAAATTCTGGAATTCCATCTCAGAAAAGCTACAATCAATTGCTTTATTGCCAGAACCTCTCAAAGACATGTGATTTAAAATAATATTATTGTGACCAATTATTCTTATTAAAGACCGTTGATTTTCACCCTTTAAGTGTGTTTCAGTTTGTGATTCTCCTGAAATCGTAAGATAATCCCGTGGATAGATGGGGAAAGTTTCCCCGTTACTTGAGGAAGCATACAATCCTTCTGCCAAATGAATTGTTTGAGGGGTTTCTGCTGTGGTCAGTATACTCTTAAGGGCATGCGTAATGGTTTTTAAGGGTTCTGAACTATTCAACCCAGAATTTTCATCGCTCCCCGTTGGAGACACGAACAAATCTGATCCCGCCAGATCCCTTACATTATTTAGCGAATTTAGAGAGAAGAAGCCTGCAGGAAAAACTAGATAATCAGATGGAGAGATGGCAGTAAACGTATCTAAATCAATTGATCGATGAATATTATAGTATTCATCCGTGGCTATATCGGAACCCAAGGGGCCTTCATTTGAATATATGCTTGATAGCGCCAATGGATCATACGTCAAGTCACTCTCGTGGTCCAAGTAAAGTCCACCACCCATTTCAAGAGCACTATTGTTACGAATGGATACAGATTTCAGGTTAAGATGGGTATTGGAAACATAAAGTCCACCACCCTCAACGGCTGAATTATCTCTGATGATAACATTCGATATTGTAAGAGATGCGTCTGAAGCTTGTAAACCTCCCCCTTCTGTATAAGGACTATTGTTATACCCACGCATTAGGGTTAAGTCCTTAATAACTACGCTATCACCCGACACTCCTATCACAAGCGAGAGGTTCTCTGCATCTAGAAATGTGAGTTCTGAACCAGCTCCTTGCAAGCTGACGAAGTTATTCAGTCTAAGCGGGAAATATTCGCCCGTACCAGAGGGACTGTAGACTCCTTCTGCCAAAAAAATAGTATGTTGATGAATAGCATTATGGAGTAACCTACCTAATGCAGATTGGATCGTTTTAAAGGGGGTATTAACCGTAAGGCCATCATTATTATCGCTTCCTTCTGGACTCACATAGAGGTCAGCATCTACCAACGCTACACCTGTAATGTAGGCCGGCTCTCTCGTTCGAGTCCAGAATTCACCACTCTGTAGAGGTGATCCATTATTTGTATTTCCGTCATCAAAACTTACGATATAATAGTAATATGATTCATCAACACTGACATCAACATCGTCAAAACTATTGACAATTTCAGGGTGACCCGTATTGATTCCACACGCAAATACTTCATCATAGAATCCATATTTATTGTTGGAACGAAAAACTCGATACCCCGAAAAGCCCGGACTGTCCTCAGCATTGTTGGCCCAGAGTAAGCCCAACTTGTCTCCTTGGTTGAATATTTCAAATCTGGCTGGTGGTGGCGGCGGGGTTGGGATTTGAAATTCTGATGTATAGTTATCAGTGGCTCGTTGAAAGGTTTGCATTAAGGAATCAATACCTGTGAAAACCCATGCATTTTTATACTCATCGGCATTTGTAGTTGTCGAACCATCTGGAAGGAAATAGGGGGCGGGATGATTTAACCAGGTATCACCAATACTATATGATAATTCTCGGCTAATCCCAGCCACGCCTTCTGCCAAAACGATATGAACACTATCACCAGGAGCTAGCGTGTAGGGTCCAAAACCCTGAGTCTGTGAATATCCACCAGCATCAAAACCCCAGGTATCAGCATAACCATCCCCCACCTCTTCCGCATGAGACAGTTCTGGGTGACCTGCTGACATAACATCATATTGAGCTGACATCTTTATACTATTGAATTGATCCGTGGCAAGGGTTGTGGGATTATCCGAACCTAGATAATGAGTCGTCACTGGCTGTGTTTGATCATCATCTTGGTTATTGGAGCCTATGTCTGCATGGAGTGTGACCCCCCCAACAAACTGACGCGTACTCAGATGTCCGTCTCCATCAGCTCCATAATATGGGCCGCCAATATTATCATGGCCATCCGCTGATAATGAGTGTCGACCATGCCACGAATAAAATGCTCGAAAGGGGTCCTCAGACTCAGGATTTTCTCCCATGACTTCGTTCATGGTATTTCGCCCCCACCCAACATTTTGAGGCAACCAACCGCCGTCTGTTCCGTAGGGTCCACCCTCTCTATTTATTCCGTATCTGTACAACCAAAAAAACATAAGGTCTGTTAGTGTTTGGGAGTGTTGTGTGCCAAGCGCATCAATTACCCCCGTGTTTTTGAACACATAGTCATAGATCATATAATTATCATGGTCAGGATGACTCAAGGCGTAAATTTTCCTTGTTAGGGTCACCCCCATGGATGTATGAACCGTATTTATCAGCATTCGGTCCGAGGGAGCATTTGGATCAATGATGTTGGCACCTGTTTGTGTCGGATGGAAAAAGCCGGCCTCTCGATTGTCTACAATAATTTGTGGGTGTGCAAATCGCCCAACTGTCATGAATTCAACTGGCATGATTGCAGTTGAGCTAATCGGGGTTCGGGGACCAATGGAAACGACCTTATGTGGGAAGGTCACTCCAGCCAGCGGATCATAATAATTGGAACTACCTATCCATAACCCTTTTGAGACTTGCATATCTTGATATTGGTCTTGAGCTGGATACCGAAGTCCATCTAGCTGATCGGTCATTGAACCTGTCCGCCCAAGCTCACTTTCACAGCCATTTTCAGAAAACCAATTGTGAAGGGAGCCAACGGCTATCCATCGGGTTTCGCCCCCATTAACTAGCAGGGTCAATGCAATTGTTAGCGATAATAGCTTTGTAGATTTTCTCATATTCCCCCCAAAGAGCTTCTTACTTCTAACATCTAAACTGCCTATTAATACTTCGTCTGCTTTTAGGATCCGGGGTTTCGACTATTTTTCATCAAACCACAGTTTACCCAATTGAGCAAAAGCCCGCTTTCCTGCAACCATGCGATGCGAAATCAGAACAAAGACCAAATAGGCGAGACCGACACCAACTGCGGCCCAAAAAAGCATGGGGTTATTTTTTGTAACACTATAGGCTGGTAGGTTGATAGAAAGAATAAATGGTATCACAAAAAAGAACGTGAGAGCTGCTGAATACATATAATCCGTGGCTACTGGTGTTTCAAAATCAGGGTCCACAACGCGGAGCAAAGCCAAACCAGTAGGCATGGTTCCCGTGCAGGCTCCATAAATAATCAAAGCACGATGGAATTGATAGTTATCAAAAATTCTTGAGCTAATCCAAATGACCGTTACGAATGTCACGATCCCACCCGTCACTGAAATGACTAGAATAGGGAGCCAATATTGAACCACAACCGTGAGAGAAATCGCCCCAACAGCCGCGGCAACCATGATATCAACACTGTTTCCAGCGATACGCGTCAGTGCACCATTATCCAGGGTGTGTTCTAATTTTAGTTTGATCATCAAGGTTTTTACTATCAGAGCAACCATGGCTGCAAAGACAAAGCTGATGCCCCATAAATTTACCGCCAAATCGTTCCCTAAATTTCCTGCGAATCCCAGGACAATACCGAGACCTTTTAACATGAGGAACGTAAAGAGGTAAACCATGAGCACAACGGCCATGTTGTAACTTGCAGAATCAATGGCTTCAGATTCCGTCGTAAGACGTGAACCCACTTGTAATTTATCCTTACGACCCATGACACCTGAGCGAAATCGTTTTGCCTTTATTTTCTCGATTTGTTCTTTGTCTAGCCAGCCACGTTTGATTCCCATATTGATTAGAATAACACCGCCAAAAGAGGCCCACATGTAACCGACAGCTGCAAAGGTTAACCCAACATCTGGTGCTCCTTTAAAGCCCATCTCAACCCAGCCCTCACCAATCGCATAGGCCTGTCCCGGCCCCAGAGCAAATCCCAGTGGCATAAAAAACCCAAAGGCGGGATACAATTCCTGCATAATGGTACTCATAAACATGAACGTTAATAATAAGCCTACGATTGACTGCAAAGAATACTGTGAAATAATGGAGATAGAGGTGCCAAAAACACTCTTGTCGCCTTTCCGTTTGGTATATGCTGGTTTTCGGAGACTCATAGCGATAAACGAAATACTCAGAAGGTGGTAGACAATGGCTCCGAGGCCAATTTCAGACATGCCTACAGATGGGGCGACAAAATTATAAAAGGGCAGAATAATAAATCCTGCTGTGAGTGCATTGGGAATCAAGTATTTCTGGAAAAAATTGACTCGCGCACGAATAAATGTAGCCAACAATAATGCTATAGAAATAACACCAAGATCCAGAAACATATTCCATGGAAAATTCATATATACCTAACCTGTTTTTTTTAGTTATTGTCTAACAAACATTTTACAATTGGACCAGTTTACTTGCAGAGGGCAATAATACCACTGTTTTTATATGCTCCTAGCGAGTCTGCATGGTAACATATTTCAAATCCCCGCGCTGAAGCGCGGTGCAATAATTATGTTCCGGGGGTAAAGCTCAATTGTTTTGCACCGCGGTGAACCATAAATTTCTTCTATATCGGGCTTTAGCCATTAATTGTTTGAAATCCGTACTTCGTAATGAATTCATCATATTCCTGTTGAAATATTTTGTGGGAACGATGAGATTCCTGGCGTTTGATATAGCACCTTACTTTATCAACATGAGATTCACTGATTGATATAGCAAAATACTCTTCCTGCCATCTACATTTAGTCTCAGTTAATTTTTCCTTATTTATCCAAAACGATGATTCACCCTTTATGAGTTGCATCACCTTGCTAATGGACTGGTTATTTCGTAATCGGAAAAGGCAGTGGATATAATTAACAATCGTGGATCGTATTTCTTTGGACAATATTTTTTCACGGTTCTTGGTGGCCCAGACTGCATGAATCCATATTTTGACATAAGGCATGCTACTTTCCTCTCTTAATGGCTAAAGCCGATATTTTTTATATTATTTCAAATCACCGTGCTTTAGCGCGGAAGCATGAATCTTCAACAAAAAGGGGCTTTAGCCCTTAATTTTCAATCCAATTCTGAAGAAGAGATTATGGATCAAAAGTAAATGATGCCATGAAGAGATCAGTGCGTTCAACCCAATCAATATTTTCCCAGAACTTGATGCCATTTTGGTTGTCGCGGTTGATGAAAATATGACATTTTTCAGTTCCCGTAGACTCAAGCTGATCAAGACAGAGCTTAACGAGTTGCTTTCCAAGTCCCTGGTTTTGAAATGCTGGCATAACAACAAGGTGGTGAATCGATCCAAATCGACCATCGTGTCCACCCAAAATGCTACCAACAAGTCTTCCGCCTGACTCTACTCCGAAAGAAAGCCTGGGGTTTCGCTTTAAAAAGGCTGTAAACCCTTCAAAAGAATCTGCGTTTCTAATGGTTAGACCAGGAGCTGTTTTCCACATTTTGAACAGGATTTCATGATCGGTGGGCACCAGGTTACGGTATGCTATAGTTGGCTTCATAAAAGGCTTCTTTTTTGCAAGGAGACTGAGTTTGTCTAAGCCCTTGTGGTTCTATTTTGTGTATCTATTATTTCGATGAGATCAATGTCATTTTTGCAGGGAATTGGGTAATAGAGAAACTCCCTCCGCCCTATGGGCACCTCCCCGGGGGGAGGACAATGTCAAGTAATAGTAGAGATAGAAAGACACGCTCTACCTTGACAAGGCGTGTGCCAACTAGGTGTTGGGGTGGAGCGCTTTATTCTGGAGGACCTGTTCGTCTGCATGATAGGAAGAGCGAACCAGTGGGCCTGACTCCACATGATTAAAACCGATCTTCAAACCATATTCCTTATACTCCGCGAATTCGTCAGGATGAACAAACCGATGGACCGGTTCATGTGTTTTGGTTGGTTGTAAATATTGACCCAATGAGAATATCTGGCATCCTGTTTCCCGAATGACATCCATAAGCTCAAAAACTTCAGCCTTGGTTTCGCCAATTCCGACCATAATAGACGTCTTGGTTTGCAGGCCAGCCTGAACTGATTGCCTCAAGACATCTAAAGAACGTTGATACTGGGCCTGGGGACGAATCCTTCGATGTAAACGTTCAACAGTCTCCATATTGTGGCTCATGATTTCTGGTTGAGCGTCCAAGACGGTCTGGATATCATCACGTTTTCCTTGAAAATCAGGCGTTAATACCTCAATGGAACACCCTGGAACTTCAGCATGAATCTGACGAATGGTTTCAGCCCAGATAAAGGCACCCCCATCATCCAGTTCATCTCGATCAACCGAAGTGATCACACAATGGTGAAGACCCATCTTTTTTACGGCCTCAGCCGTGCGACGTGGCTCGTCCTGGTCAACAGCTGATGGTCGACCTGTCTTTACGGCACAGAAGGCACAGGAGCGCGTACAGATATCTCCCAGAATCATAATTGTTGCAGCGCGACGTTCCCAGCACTCGCTGATATTGGGGCATTTGGCTTCCTGACAAACTGTATGGACTTGATTATCAGCAACAATACTTTTTAGGTCCTGAAAGTTGGGACCGCTACGCAGTTTGGTTTTAAGCCAAGGTGGTTTGGTTGATTTGGACATTATTTCCTCATTAATTACCGGGACAGTATTGCCACAAAAGCACTAAGACACAAAGGTACACAAGGTTTTTTCTTTGTGGTTTTGTGACTTCGTGGCCAAATAATACTTGGGTAAATTATTTCAAAACTCCTGCAAGCTCTTTGGCTGGGTCTATCGTTTCCAGGTTCTTCACAATGGCTTCAATAAACTGGCCGCCCATAGCACCATCAACCAGGCGATGATCAAATCCCAGTGTAAAGACACACATCTGCCTGATACCAATTTCATCACCCCTATCTGTTTCGATTACAACAGGTCGCTTCTTGATTGCGCCCACACCAAGAATCGCAACGTTAGGCTGATTGATAATGGGATAACCAGCCAGGTTTCCAAATACACCAAAATTTGTAATTGAAAATGTGGCGCCTTCAAGATCGTCGAGGGTCAATTTCTTGTTACGAGCCTTCTTCACAATTTCCGAGATATCATCTGATATTTGCAGAAGGGTTTTATCTTCCGCATTACGAACGGGCGGAACTACCAGTCCATTACCCACAGCAACAGCAATCCCGACGTTGAGATGTTTATTGCGAATGATCTGTGACCCATCAAGTGATGCATTAATCAAGGGAAAGGCAAACAAAGCATCCCTTACAGCGAGCGCTATAAAATGAGTAACCGTTAAAGAATGACCCGCTTTGGCTTTGAAGCCCTCATTGTTATCAGCTATAAAGGTCATGATGGGAGTCATGTCAGCTTCACTATTCACATAAACATGGGCAGAGGTATCAATACTGTTCCGCATGTGTTTCGCAATGCTCTTGCGCATAGAATCCATCTCAATAATCTCAACATCTTCTGGAACAACTCTGTTGATAAGTCCCGTTTCTTCCAGACCCGTCTTTTGGGCAACCTGTGAATTACCCGACCTACGCGTTTCAACATAAAAAAGGACGTCCCGCTTGGATACACGACCCCGAAAACCAGTGCCTGGAATCCGTTGCAATTCTTCAGGTCGAATTCCCTCTTGAGCAGCAATACTGCGGACCAGAGGCGAATAGAAGCGTCCGTCTCCGAAGGATATAGGGGGTGCCTGTAGAGTCGTTGCATGCAACGACTCTACAGGAGATGGTTTTGGGGTCTTTTTTTCTACCTTCTGAGATAATTGGACATCATCTGAGGTTTCAACCCGGGCAATCACCATATCCACATCATAGGTTTTATTAATCTCCCCAATGATTTCAACCACAGTGCCACCAACCGGTGATGGAATTTCCGAATCAACTTTATCCGTGGCGATTTCCAGTAGAATTTCATCCTTTTCGATGGATTCCCCAAGCTTCTTTTTCCACTCCAGAACCGTTCCTTCGGTAAGAGATTCACCCATCTTTGGCATGACAATATCGTATATCATTTGATTACCTTTTTTTGTCCTGATTTTTGTCCCGATAAACAAGGCGGGGATTTAAATCCCCGCTTAGTTGAAGTATTTATTCCCAGGTTAATACCCCAATAATCTCTCAGCGGCCTGGTGGATATCTTCTGTCTGAGGTAGGATTTCATCTTCCAAATCCCAGTTGAAAGGAACAGGACTGTCCTTCGCTGCAACTCGCAGAACGGGTCCGTCTAGCAAGTCGAAAAATTCCTCGGCAATAATGGCAGCAATTTCTGCACCTGGGCCAGCCGTTAAGGTGTCTTCGTAGACAACCAATGCTTTACTGGTCTTCTGTAACGAGTGTCCAATTGTGACCTTATCCAAGGGACTTAATGTCCTCAAATCAATAATTTCAATCGTGACACCAAGATTTTTCTCTAGTTGTTTGGCAGCTTCAATCGACTTATAAACCATCATTCCATAGGTGATAATGGTGAGACTTGATCCCTCCCGGGCAATGGCAGCCTGACCAAAAGGTAACAGATAATTTGCATCTGGCTCAGGCCGTTTTGCAAAACCCTGGCGATACATCCCCTTGTGCTCCAAAAAGAGAACAGGATCATCGATGCGACAGGCATATTTAAGTAGACCTTTTGCATCTGCTGCATTCGAGGGATAAACAATATGAATACCAGGAAGATGCATAAAGAAGCCTTCGATACTCTGGCTGTGACACAACCCCCCGTGGATATATCCACCGACAGGAACCCTGAGCACCATTGGAGCAGTGAAAGTATTGTTGCTTCGGTAACGTACAGTTGCCACCTCATTACGGATTTGCATCATGGCTGTCCAGATGTAGTCACCAAACTGAATTTCCACGACGGGCTTTAAACCAGCTACTGCAGCTCCAAAAGCGGTTCCAACGATAGAGGCTTCAGCCAACGGAGAATTAAAGACACGCTCTACGCCAAATGCCGTCGATAGACCTTTGGTGGCAGTAAAAACACCTCCTTTTCCATCGGCTACATCCTGACCATAGATGATCATTTTATCATTGTGGGCCATTTCTTCATGCAGTGCATGATTGATGGCATCAACGATTACGATATCTTCCCCAGCCTGAGCAGAACTACCTAATTCAATATGCGGCGGAGCTTCATCCACAATATGGGTGATCGCATCTTTCTTATCGGGAAAGGGAGCTGCCAGGGCCTGTTCAGCAATTTCATCAACTTCTGAAACAATGGCACCCCAAAGCATTTGAAATTCAGCTGAAGTTATTATGCCATCGTCAATACAGAATTTCTGAAACTTCTCAATGGGGTCCCGCTTCTGTTCTTCGGCCAATTCACCAGCATCCCGATATTTTCGATGGTCATCAGAAGAGGAGTGGGGGAATAGACGGACAACATTGGAAACCACGAGTGCTGGACCATTTCCAGCCCGTATACTCGCAACGGCCTCTTCAAAAGTCTTAAAAGCCGTAAAAAAATCGGTTCCATCTGTTTCAAATCGTTTCAGGTTACGATAACCCCCAACCATATCATAAACAGATCCACCGGCCATTTGCGAAGCCTTGGGGACCGAAATAGCATAGCCATTATCTTCGATATGAAAAAGGACGGGCAGTTTTTCACGACTGGCCCAATTTAAGGCCTCGTGAAATTCACCCTGACTGGTTGTACCTTCACCAGAGGAGACGTAAACCAGCGCATTATCACCAGCTTTCCTTGCAGCTATCGCTGTACCCACTGCCTGTAAATACTGTGTCCCGGTAGGGCTTGACTGTGAAACAATGTTTAGTTTTTTATGGCCGTAATGTTGGGGGAGCTGGCGGCCGGCTGAACCAGGATCATCCTTTTTCGCCAAGAAACTTAGAAATAACTCTTTTGTGGTCATCCCTAGCCCCATGACCAAGGTTTGGTCTCGGTAATATGGATATGACCAATCTTTACCGCTCGCCAAATTCATGGCACAGGCCAACTGGGCGCCTTCATGTCCAGCAGCCCCAATATGGAAAAATGATTTCCCCTGTCTCAAGAGAGTCAGCATCTTCTCATCCAAACGACGCGAAGTCGCCATGGATTTGTAAATATTAACTAGTTGTGCTTTATTGTATCCCTGAAAGGTTGCTGACACGCAAAACCTCCATTATAAATCTATAATTTTATCATATTCAAATATCATTTGAAAGGCCTTCGTCAAAATCGGCTTGACTTCTTCCAGACTGATTTTTCTACCAAGTAACCCGTCCATACTGACAACGCCTTTACCCTTAATGCCACAGGGGATCATGCCGTCGAAATATGACATATCTGGTCCCACATTCAAGGCAAATCCATGCATGGTTACCCATCGTGAAAGACGGACTCCCATGGCACAAACTTTCTGATCCCCAACCCATACACCCGTCATTCCCGAGATACGTTCTCCCTGGATTTCATAGTGTTTAAGGGTCTGAATGATGACCTCTTCCAAATTGCGCATATACCAGCTTACACTCTTCTTGTGCTCTTCTAAATTGATAATGGGATAACCGACGAGTTGCCCTGGTCCATGCCAGGTAATATCACCACCGCGATCACTTTGAATAACTTCAGCATCTCTAGCATCGATCAGATTGGCTAAGCCAGCATTTTTTCCCAAGGTGTAAACTGGAGGATGTTCGAGTAAAATTAAGGTATCTGGAATATCTCCAGCCAAACGTGAGGCGTGTTTCGCTCGTTGAAACTCCAGAGCCTCAGCATAGGGTATCTCGCCCATAACAATACGTTCTAAGTTAGGCATACGCTTTAAAATAACCTGGCAAGACGATCACAAATTGCCTCTAATAATTCTGAATCATTGGAGGTAAACGGTGAGAGCGCATGAGAGTCAATATCCAATTCAGCCACAAATCGACCCTTTTTCTTAATTGGAATGACGATTTCTGAGCGAACATTTATTCCACAAGAAAGATAGTTCTCTTCTAAATCCACATTCTGAATGACACGACTCATCTCCGTGAGGGCAACCTGACCACAGACACCACTTCCAAAAGCGATTTTTGTATGATCAGTTGGTGCGCCGACATAAGGCCCCAGGATCAAGTTGACCTGAGAATCATCCACCAAATAAAATCCAACCCAATGGTAGTGCGCCACCTCACGCTCTAACAGAACAGAAACATCACCCAGGGCAGCATCAAGCGTTTTTGCATCGTCTATTATGACATCAACTAAGCCAAGAATTTGAGCAATATTTGGAAAGGCCGTTTTCATTTAAAGAACCTCATTTTTCAGCTCGCAGTCTAAGAAATGAGCAACTTGAGACCAAGTGACTTTCACTCAAATCAACTATCAATTCACACTCGCCCCTGCTCATCCCAAAAAAACAGGGAAGATCAAAAACACCTACACTTAGGGGTTGTCTGTTAATAACAACCGACATATAGCAGGGCCTCCCTTTTTATTGGGATTCCCGTATTCGCAATTAATTAAAGATGGATCCCGCGATCCTGAGCCAGAGCAGAGGCTTCCATAATCATCTCAGAAAGTGTGGGGTGTGCATGAATAGTTTCCAAAATAGCTTCATGGGTTGCTTCTAATGAACGGGCAATTCCTATCTCAGCTATCAGCTCTGTTGCTTCTGCCCCGATTATGTGAGCACCCAGCAATTCACCATGTTTTGCATCATAGATCAGCTTGGTAAACCCATCTGTCTCGCCAGATGCCATGGCTTTTCCAGAAGCCCGGTAGGGAAATTTTCCAATTTTGAGATCATAACCTGCGTCACGGGCTGCCTTTTCAGTGAGCCCAATGGAGGCTACCTGTGGAGTACAATAGGTACAACCCGGCACATTATCATATCCCATGGGTTTTACATTTAAACCTGCGAGGTGTTCAACTGATGTGATTCCCTCATGAGAAGCCACATGAGCCAGCCATGGTGGACCAGAGACATCGCCAATGGCATAAATATTAGGAGCGCTTGTCTGCATAAAATGATTGGTATTAATCCAGCCCTTCTCCAAAACCACACCGGCAACCTCAAGACCCAGCTCCTCTATATTTCCCTGTACACCGATGGCGATGAGGACTTTATCGGCTTCTAGCTCTAATGTGTCACCAGCTTTATCTTTTACCGTAACGGTGGCTTTTCCATCAGAAACAAAGACCTGTTCAACTCTCGTTTCGAGGAGTGCTTTGATTTTTTTTCGTCTAAATATTTTATGTAGTTCTTGAGAAACCTCAATGTCTTCTACCGGAAGCAGTTGAGGTAGCATTTCTACGATGGTCACGTGGGTCCCCATGGCAGCATAGAAGTCAGCAAATTCTACTCCTATGGCACCAGCTCCAACCACCACTAACTTCTCTGGAATTGAATCAAGACTCATGGCCTCTTTCGAGGAAATGATTGTTTCCCCGTCGAAGGGAGTGCCTGGTAAAGGACGGGGTCGAGCGCCAGTAGCAACAATAATATTGTCAGCACTGATCTTGGATTCACCATCAATCAAAATTTGTCCACCACCCAAAAGTTTAGCGCTCCCTGAGATAACCTCGACTTCGTTTTTCTTCATCAAAAAGCCAACACCCTTGGAAAGTGAGTCCGCAACCTGTCGAGAGCGCTTGATCACCGCAGGAAAATTCACACTGACCTCGCCAATACTAACACCAAATTTTTTTGCTTTTTGGGCTGTCCTCAAGACTTCTGCACTTTTAAGCAAAGCTTTTGTAGGGATGCAACCCCAATTCAGACAAATGCCACCCAGGGCTGATTTTTCAATGATGACTGTTTTTTTACCCAACTGGGAGGCCCTAATTGCGGCTACATATCCGCCGGGTCCGCCTCCAATAATAGCGATATCATAGTGGGTGGGGGTCATATGGTAAATCCTTTTTTCTATATCTTTTGCAAATTCAATGTTCAATAACTTTGCGGAGGCTTGAGCCTGCGCGAGGGGTTGGTTACAAGATACGCTCTTAATTCTTCTAGTTTTTCAATGGTTCCGATATCAATCCAGTAGGCATCATCCATGGCGTGCATAGCAATCCGTGCTTTGGCTTGAGCCGCCTTTAGATAGACGGGAATGGTTGAGAATTTTGAGCCAAAATCATCCATATATTCAAAGATGCCTGGAGACAAAACCTGGATACCATTAAAAGCCCAGGTTTGGTAACTGTCTTGATTCCAGGAAATCTGCTCACCTGTTTTGCCGTTTTCCCATCCACACAGTAATTGTTGGTTATTAAATCTTAGATACCGCGAGGTTTTACGGTCAGAGACTGCAAGGGTGGCTAAATTTTCATTTTCGAGGTGGGAAATAACCAATGATCGTAAATCCAGATTTGTATAGATATCACTATTACACACCAGGAAGGCTTCTTCATCACGAAAGTGATCTGCTGCCAGGAGTAACCCGCCACCTGTCTCCAGTAGTTCTTTCTCTTCTGAGATTTGAATATCAACTTCAAATTCTTTTGCCTCGATAAACTCTACAATCTGCTGTCCAAAATGATGGGTGTTGATCACAATCGATGTCACACCATTCTGCATGAGATGGCGAATATTATGTTCTAACAAGGTGGTATCTGCTGCCGTAACCAAACATTTTGGATGTCGATCAGTAAGAGGCTTAAGCCGGGTCCCTTTTCCCGCAGCAAAAAGCATGGCTTTCATGTTAAAACCCGAAACCTGACATTATTAAGACTGATAGACATGGTGTCATTCTGAGTCTGCTTGCTATGGCGAAACTCTGCAAGAGTGCAGACCGGTCGGTGGACTGAATTGCTAGGTATAAGGGCGTAATCGAGGTATGAGATCGCCGCGCCCCCGGGCTCTCGAAGACGTTATTCAAAGCATTCTGGATCAACCCAGCTCCCGGTGACTGAGAACCACATCAATATCATGGGTCTCTTTTAAGTGGGCAGCCAAACGATTCGCAGAATGGACCGAACGATGTTGACCTCCTGTACAGCCGAAACTAATCATGAGGTCTGTAAAATTTTGCTCTTCATAACTGGTCACGGCAGCATCAACCATGGTAAAAAGCCGTTTGAGCCAACGGTCCATATCAGGTTGATCAGAAAACCAACCTATGACAGGTTGATCATTGGCGGACAGTTTTTTATAGGCAATTTCTCGACCGGGATTGGGGAGAAAACGGCAGTCAAACACAAAACCGCCACCGTGGCCTCGGTCATCAACGGGAACACCATGCTTGTATGAAAAACTGGAGACTCTCACCTTGAGCCGGAGGTTAGCCTTGCCAAAATCTCTCAGAGCTGAAGAGCGGATAAGTTGCTGAAAGACATCCAGCATGACTGGGATTTTAATCGGTAAATCGACCTTCTGCATTAAATACTCCAGGTTCCGAATGGCGTAAGGAATACTCTGAAGAAAATGGGTTTTTCGCTCATAAAAGCCGCGGTATCCATAGGCACCCATAGCCTGCATAATGCGGATAAAGACAAAGGCGTAATAGTGTTTAGTAAAGGCTTCACGATCAATCGGGATAAGCTTGGCAACAGCATCTAGATAATGATTCAGGAGATGTTCCCGCACGTCAAATGGTAGATCTGCCTTGGCATCAAATAATAGAGAAGCAATATCATATTGTAAAGCGCCCTGACGGCCTCCTTGATAATCAATAAACCAGGGTTCGCCATCCTTCAACATGATGTTTCTAGATTGAAAATCACGGTACAGGAAATGACCCCCATCGGCTTGTAAGAGGAAATCCGTAAAGGTTCTAAAATCAGCTTCCAATTGCTGTTCATTAAAACGAATATGGGCCAATTTTAGAAAGTAATATTTGAAATAATTCAAGTCCCACATCATGGATTGGAGATCAAAACTGTGGTGAGGATAGGATTTGCGATAATCTAGACCCTTACCGCCCTTGATTTGAAATTCAGGTAACTTTTCGACAACCTGCTCGTAGGTCTTGAGCAACTCATCGGGGAAGGCTTGTTCTCCGGCTCTTACTTTCAAGAGGTAGTCAAAAAGAGTGGTGTTGCCCAGGTCCTGTTGCAGATATATCTGATGCTCTAAATCCTCTGCGTATATTTCTGGAACCGCCAAATCTTTATCTCGAAAGTGTTTCGAGAAAGTAACAAAAGCTTCGTTCTCTAGCCGATCCTCATTCTTAGCTCCAATAACTGAACGAGATTTGCTAGTAATCCTAAAATATTCACGATTTGAACCATGAGCTGCCAGGGGCTTGATATCTGTAACGGATTCGCTAAAGCGTGATTCAAATAATTTCTTCAGGTTTTCAGGCATAATTTCTCTTTATTCTTTGTTCGCCCTAATATGTTTCGCCACGAAGACTCGAAGACACTAAAGGCACAAAACCTCTTTCTGTTCCTTTGTGCTTTTGAGTCTTTGTGGCCACAAGGGCTTTACTCTTTTATAGGTTTTTCATGCTGATGATACTCAGGAACTCTGCGCGGGTTTCTGCTTCATCATGAAATTCACCTAGCATGGCAGATGTGGTGGCAAAAGAATTTTGTTTTTCTACTCCTCGCATCTGCATACAAAGATGACGACCCTCTAAAACAACGGCCACACCGGCTGGATCTAATAGATTATTTAAAGCTTCTGCAACCTGATGGGTAATCCGCTCCTGAATCTGAAGTCTTCGTGAATACATTTCCAGAATGCGGGGAATCTTGGAGAGCCCAATGACCTTTCCTCGTGGAATATATGCGACATGGGCCTTCCCAAAAAAGGGTAGCATGTGGTGTTCACACATACTAAAGAACTCAATATCTCTCACCACCACCATTTCAGAACACTCGTCCTCAAATATGGCATCATTCAGTACGTCTTTCAGATTCTGATCATAGCCTCTAGAAATAAACTTCCAGGCCTTAGCAACTCTATGGGGTGTACGGATCAAACCCTCACGTTCTGGGTCTTCACCTATCTCGGTCAATAATTGACGGGTAATATCTTCTACTCTTGTTAAATCTTCCATCACAACTCCTATCCGTATGCGGTTATTCTTCCCCAAAGTCAGCTTGAGGATCAATCTGTAAATAGCGTGAAAGATAATGCACGCCGAGGTAAAAAGGACCGGTATCCAACAGGGCTACCAATAATTTAAACGTGTATCCTGAAACGATAAAGATGAGCAATTGGTCAAATATTGGCTGGCTAATATCAACCGGTAATGCATGTGCATAATAGTGGGTCACCAAAATTACGGCCACAGTGTCCACCAATTGACTCACAATGGTTGACCCATTGTTACGTAACCACAGATGTTTACCCCTGGTTAATTTCTTCCAAAAATGAAACAGATATACATCTACAAATTGAGCTGCCAGGTAGGCAATCATTGAGGCCGTAACGGCACCAAAAGTAAGTGCACGAACCTCATAAAATATCGGTAGTCTTCCAGCAGCATCCCGAGCGATTTCACCTGTGGCAGTTAAGGTTTCAAATCCCGGCATAATTCCGCCAAGCCACAGGATAAAGATGACCCAAAGGTTAAGAATTAAGCCGACAAAAACGACGAAATTGGCGCGTTTCCGACCATAGAGTTCACTGATAAGGTCTGTGGCTAGAAAAGTTAAAGGATAGGGTAAAACGCCAACCGCTACGGCAAAGACCAAATCACTTGTTCCATCAAAGCTTAAGCTAAATAGCTTAATAAAACGACTAATTCCTAAAATGTTCAACATGGCAAGTGTTCCGAGGAACAGGCCCGCTAAAAGAAGGAAAACACGTTCTCTACGTTGTTGTATTTCTGGAGTAGGGTTGTCGGTGTAACCTGTCATTGAGGACCATCATAGTCAGTATAGATCGTGGGTGTTTCTTGAAGGCGGATACGCTTTAAGCTTCCGGCTTCCAGGTGTGGCGCAATCTGTTCCCACATCCAGACCACCATATTTTCGGTGGAGGGTTGTTGGCCCTTAAACCAGGGGATGTCTACTTCGATCTGGGAATGATCTACATGCTGAATCACATGCTCATTTACCACTTTTTTTAAATGACCTAAGTCAATAATGAATCCGGTGTCTTGATTAATCTTTCCTGTTACAGAAACGGTCAACTCATAATTGTGGCCATGCATGCGTAGATCTTTACCAAAAACGGCCAGGTTTTCTTCCTCACTCAGGGCTAGATTTCCATATTTATGGGCCGCACAAAAGTGAAACACTTTATTCAAAACAATCATTTCGATTCCTTTTTAACAACTTGAATTTTAAGGTTGAGCTATTGACTGTGATATCATAAGCACAACGGTTGAATCTTTTACATATCGGTCTCAAGATAAACTTTTTTTTACCCTGGAATCATCCAGTTTTTTTAGAATGCTCCACTTGCTGAGCCTAGCCTGCACGATCTTGTCAAGCAGAGGCAATTCCTTTAAATCAAAATTTTTCCTGTTGATTAAAAAGAGTTATCCTGCCAGCGCGTAATGAGCCAGATATTATTGGTAGAGTCTTCTCGAAAATCAAAAATGGCATTTCCAGTAAGTGGTTTTACACCACCCACACTTAGGTCAAAAGTTTTTGTCAGACTAATTTCTCCGCTTTGAGAAGTGTCTCTCCCTGTGGTGGCATTCCAAACCAGCGTGAAGTGATCAAACCGCCGGAATAAGGCTCCAGTCGTACGTAATTCTGTGTCCAGCCCCCAGTAATTATAACCCCCAGCACCGCCTCCAATATCCGGGTCATCATAGAGAAAGACAAAACTCGTATCAAAAAGCCTACTATAGGCAACACTGTCTCGATAGATGTATGCGTAACGAAAATTTTGGAGGACTTCATCTGGATTTCGTCGCTCCGTCAAGATCAGACTCGCAACACCCTCCAACGCTCCCTCGGTGGGGGCAAAGGGATTCCAGCAGGATGTTAGGGCCACAATGGTTAAGGCGCTGATAGCGATGCGAGAATGATGGCGTCGCATGTTCTTATTGGACCAGTGTTTTCAAATCGCTCCAACAGGGTAACGTATCTGATTTTAAGTCCTGCCAAATCGATATCTCGTATAATAGATCCAGGTTTTGGATGAGCGTCAAAGTGGCTTGTCCACCGAGTGAACCGGGTAAAAGAGCCTGACCCTCATGGTAGGATAGTTCCATTTGGTAATTTGCAATAATTTCATAACGGTCATCAATTGGAGAAAGTTGCTCAACCTGCCACTCCAATCGCTGTAACCCATCTTCATTCAATGATTGAAACAATTTGGTTATAAAATTTTCTTCCTCGATATATCCCCAAGTATCAAAAATTCCAGGCTGTAGACTGGCAACGCCTTGATCGGGGAAAAAGGAAAAGGTCTCTCCGCCGTCTTGACTGTGACTGATGACATCGAGATGATAGTTTAGTTTATGGGAGGGAAAAGCATTGGCCAGATTTTCGAGCACGATTTCAGGAGATGTTGGCGGTTTCCAGCCATAAGGGTCAGCGGTGTTTATCGGTGGTTCAGATTCTCTAGGGATAAACAATTCACACCCCAGAAGAATCGATATGACTATAGTTATGGTCGTCAAATATTTCATGAAACAGGAAGGTACTCGATGATCCTAAAAAAGCAAATCACATGTTGAAAAAGCACTTTAGATCGTATGCTTTTCAATTCTTAATTTTTTCAGCCATATTTATGACTATTTTCATGCTATGGAGAATTTTATTCAATGAGAATCTTTGCCTGCATGGCCAGCTCACTGGACGGTAAAATCGGTCCTGCGAATGTTGACCAGTTTGTTTCTATTACATCCCGTTATGATATGGAACATCTAAAATCCCTGAGGGACGATGCCGATGGCATCCTGTTCGGAGCAGAGACTTTCCGGACCTGGCCAAAGGTGCACCAGGGACATGACCAAACAAAAAAACAACATCACTTTATGATGAGTCGCCGTCTTAATTTTGATGTAAACACACCCTTATTTCAAGCTTTTAACACACCCCTTACTATTTTCACCCCAACAAAATCTTCTGATCATAATTTTCCTGATCAAGTTGAGGTCGTCAACACGCCCGCTGGAGCGAAACAACTTCCGTTTATTGTTAAATACATTGGAGCGCTGGGTTGTAAATCATTATTGATTGAGGGGGGTGGACGGATCTTACATCAATTTATAGAAACTCAATTACTCCAAGAACTTTACTTGACCATCGCCCCTAAAATCATCGGAGACTCAAAAGCGCCTGGGCTACTTGGGAATCAAATAATTCTAAATTCACCTGAAATCAAAGTTTTTAGCAGTAGGCAGGTTGATGATGAAGTTTATCTGCATCTCGGATTAAGCTATTCATAACTATGGGATTTATCCTCATTGTGAAATCCCGGGAATAGCTTTTGGGCTTGCCACAGTCGCTTTGCTCCTTCGCAAAGACATAGAGACGGCTCATACCTATTAAAACGGCCAGAAAATGGGTGTTAGGATGGAGGCAATAATCCAAAAAATAAAATTGAGTGGCGCACCAGCTTTTACATAATCCACAAAGCGATATTTTCCTGGTCCATACACCATAAGATTGGTTTTATACCCGATGGGCGTCATAAAGCTGGCTGATGCGGCGTAGCAGATGGTAAAGATCAAAGGTCTTGAATCGATTCCGAGATTATTGGCAGCCATAATAGCTATGGGGGTTAAGACAATAGCTGAGGCATTATTTGAGATGACAGCCGTAATTAGGCTGGTTACGAGATAGAGTATGGATAGCAGTGCATAGGGGGCAAATGATTCTGGGAACCAGGCTGCCATGCGTGACATGCTCTCTCCTATCAGGCTGGCGGCTCCACTACTTTCAACCGCAGTCCCGAATGGTATAAATGCTGCAATAAATACGATAACCTGCCAGTTGATCGTCCCGTAGGCTTCGCGGGTGGAAATATGTTTTGAAATCAATAAAATAAACATGCCCAGCAATGCTGCTGCCAGAATCATAACAGCAGGTATGACCAGAACGGCCAACCACCTGATCTTTTTTTTGCGCATATTGACTTCATGCTGTTGCAAAATGATCAGCTCTGGATCATGACGCATTTCTTCAATCCGATCTACTGGCATAAGCATGAGGAGTGTATCGGCAAACTGTAGCTTGATATGTGCGATCTTCTCTTTAATCGTTACGCCACGGCGACCAATTGCCAGGACAAAGGCCTGATAACGCCGTCTAAAGTCAAGTTCCCTTAAGGTTCTGCCGGCCAGTGTAGACTCTGGAGCAAGCAAGCCCTCTACCAGGACATTATCACCACCCTGCAAATCCTTTTCACTTAATTTAATATCTGAAAGGGCCAGCACCTTTTCTTGTTGGTGAAATTTTAAAAAATTATCCAGGGCCCCTCTGGTAAGTAGAATATCATCTGACTTCAGAATCAGATCACCCACATTTGTGGTCACTTGAATGCCCTCTCGAATAACTGCCAGGACGGTTATCTCATAGCGCTCATTCAGTTGTTTTTTCGACAGCTTGAACCTATCAGGGGTGAGTCCTGATCAACCTTGAACTCTGTTAGATAGGGAGCCATGTGGTATTTCCCAACCAGCGTACTTACAGGTGCTCGAGAGGGTAGCATACGAGGAAGCACAACGAGATTATAGAGGGTACCGACTACCAGGAATACGAGACCCAGGGGTAAAAACTCAAACATCCCCATAGGCCCTAGACCGTGAGATTCACCAACCGAGCTGACCAGCAGGTTGGTAGACGTTCCAATAAGGGTAATTGTGCCACCATAAATTGCGGCGTATGAAACCGGAATTAATATTTTTGAAGGGGAAATCCGAAAGATGGACGCCATGTGCATGGCCACAGGTATAAAAACAGCTACTGCAGCAACATTATTTATAAAGCCCGAGAAAAGACTAATGGTTATAAAGAATAAGCCCATCCCCAACCATTTTTTTTGACGCTCAAGCCGAATAAAGTATTTAGCAAGATTCCCTAGGACACCCGTTTTTACCAATGCATGACTTAATACGAACATGACAGCAACGGTTAGAACGGCCTTGTTGCTAAAACCAGAAACGGCCTCTTTTCCGGTCACATAACCGGATAACCAAAGAATGAGAAGCAGACCAATTCCCAGAACATCTACCGGTATTACTTCCAGTACGAGAAGCACAAGCATGGCCAACATGAGTGCAAATATTCCTGGAATTGCTCCATCGCGGCTTGTGATGTGGAGGGGTGACTCCTGGATTCAGCAAGTGCCTTTCGGGTAAACTCAAATGCGGTGGCCTTGTCGACACCTCGACGTATTTGTGAACCGTATAGAGCCAAAGAGGCCATCTGCCCGTCCCCCGATGTAAGTGGATCAGGGATAATAACATTCATTTTTTCAAAATTAATATCATCGAATGTAGTAATGGTGAAGGGGTTGTCTTGTCGCACGAAAAGGACAATTGGTGATCGACAAAATTTTGGCCGGCGTTGAATATCTTGCCAGGCCGCTACCGTAATGATTCCGCTCCCAACCAGTCGCTGAGCATCCAATTCAGATGATAAAATGGCCACTTCGGCTGGAAAGCGAGTCATTATTTGGCGTGTAATCACACCTGAGCCGGCAAATGTCGTGATGAATTTAACCTGCTCCTGCTTATTGTTAAGCCAATGTTCCTGGAATGCTGGCAACAGCCCTTGCTCCATTACAGATTCCATGGCACTAAAGCAATACAGCGGGATTGTCTGTGGCTCCTTTAGCTTGATCTCATCTCGGCTAAACCAAATAAAGAGTAAAAAGATAATACCAATAAGAGCTGGGAAAAGAATGCTGGTGACCCGGTAGGCGGGGTCATTTTTGTATGAAGGTTCTATGTTTCCGGTTGATATGCTCATAACCATCCCCTTCGCCCCCTGTTTTGGGGACATTTATCAAAAGTTATGGTACTTCAGTAATACGGGTAAGCAAAATCAGATTTTTATTTTTGCTTAATCGTGGGGCTTAAACTCCATTTTATCAACTCTCTTATCTAGGTTTTCTTTAAGGAAAAGGCTTGGTGGGTCAGGCCTGCCAGTTAACTTTGGCACAGTTTACTATTAAGAAATAAATCAATCGCTAGCGTGAGGAAGTATCTTATGAAAAGATTTGTTACTATTTTACTTTTTGCTCTATTTTTTGCAGTCAGTGTTCAGGCTGAAAAAGTAGCTGTTATCTCTAAGGTTCAAGGTGATGTTTTGTTACAAAAAGCTGAGGATCTAGAATACAATACACCTGTTACCATGGGTATGGTGCTCAACAATAATGATCAATTGAAAGTAAATGATGGTTTTGCCGTTATGCTGCTTTTGGATGATAAAAGTCAGGTGAAACTTCGGGAAAACACTGAAGTAGCCATCGGTCTTATTGATGACCTAAGCGGTACCGGTTACCACGTTAGGTTGGATTATGGACAGGCCCTGACCAAATATGCCAAAGGTGCAGATTTTGAGTTTCAGCTACACACCCCAACCTCTGTGGCATCAATCAAGGGCACTGAATTTTGGACGGTCTCTGATCCTGAAGAAGGTGACAATATTATCGTGCTTGAGGGACAAGTAGATGTTATGAACAATTTGACTGGCATGATCAGCACAGCTGGTCCCGGTGAAACGGTTAACTCATCGACTGATGGTTATATCCAAACAGGTGAGACCGAAGATGGTACGATCCCTGAGGATCCAGAAGAGACCTATGGCGCTGTTGAAGATGATACTGAAGAAGAAACAGCTGCTGCTGACAGTACTGCCACCGAAGAAGAAGTTTTAACAGGAAGTGAAGACGATGGTGGTGATATGGTCATGGGTGATACACCCGCCCCACCTCCATCAACGATCGATGAACCTGCTCCAGAAGAACCTACCGAAGAAGACGAAGAAGCAGGTGAAGGAATGTTTGGCGACGCCCTGGCTATGGATGCTGCTTTTGGCGCCGTTACCCTAGACGGAGAGCTTTACAATCAAATAGCTTTACGCCCAGATATCTCCGTTGGTAAACTAGGCATCGGTCTTGATATCGTCATCTACATGAACCAAGATGGTGATATCCGTACTGATGAATGGGATTATAAAAGCCCCAGTGCTTATGTTGATAAAATTATGTACCTCCGTTGGGGACAACCTCAAGACCCACTCTATGTTCGCGTTGGAACTTTGGAAAATGTAGTCATGGGTTATGGTTTGTTTATTAATGGCTATAACAATATGATGGAATATCCTCAGGTCCGTAAGATTGGTACTCATGTTGGTTTTACCATGGGCAACTTCGGTGTTGAGGCTATGGTAGCCAATATTAAGGAATTTATTGGGCTCACAAGTGTGCGCGGAACCTATAGTCTTGGTAAGCTAAAGATTGGTGCCACTGTTGCTGCAGATGTGAATCAGTATCTTGGTTTTAAAGATGATGATGATGATGGTCGTCCCAATATCGTTGATGACTTTCCAGATGATCCAGCATACTGGCTCGATTCTGATGGTGACTTGATTCCAGATAATGATGATTATGATAAAGACAATGACAACAGACTTGAAATTGGATTAGATGAAAACAATGATGGTTTCGTAGATGGTCTAGTCGGGGTTGAATATGAACATCCCGATAGTGCTGATGTTAAACCAGAGCCTTTCAATCTTCTGAACGAAGAATCTATGTTAGCTGGTGTAAGTTTTGATATCGGCTATCCTGTTTTTAGTTCTGGATTTCTTGACCTCATGATCTTTGCTGAAGCGGGTCAATATCTCGAAAGTCATGATTCCTATGATTCAAGAGGTACCGTGAACGGCGAAGTCAACCATGGCTGGGGAATGACCGCTCCTGGTATTCGGGCAACTATAATGAAAATTGTAAACCTCGGTCTGGAATACCGCATGACCGGTGAGAATTTCGCTTACTCACTCTTTGATCAAAATTATGATATCGATCGTGTGGGTATGCAGACTTTTGCAGATTCTGATATTATTCTGCCGCTTACTCGCGATGCACGTTTACTGGAAACAGAAAAACTGCAGGGTGTCTTTGGAAGCTTAAGTGTAAATGTTCTGAGTCTAGTCACTGTCAATGGTGCCTATCAGTACATGATGCAAGAAAATGACGACCCCATTCAAGGTATTTATGGATCTATCGATTTAGCCCAGGATCTCATCCCAAAACTGGCTGGAGCATCGGCTTATATTAATCGCATGAACGTAGATGATCCCTGGGATATCTATAATGAAGGAACCCTATTAGGATATAAGGCTGTTTTTGAATTGGGTGGTGGTGCAACGCTCACCTGGGACTTCCGTCAGACTTTCCGTGACCTAGATGGTGATGGAACAATTGATGACTCTGAAGGATCAGATGAAGTTATCAGAACCACAGTAATCGAGACTGGCTTCTCTTTCTAGTAACAAAAAGTTACACACTATAAAAAACGCCCGGCATTTGCTGGGCGTTTTTATTTTTAGGGCTTTGTACAAGGGTTTGAGTAATGTGACCTATCTATTGCCCCAGGCTGAAGCCTGGAGTTATGGGGAATTATACCAATTGGATTTCAGAGGGCGCGTATAGGTTCAAAATATTTTTCTGTTCAGCAAACTTCAAATTTTAAGCATAGCGGTAGCTATGGTTATAATTTTAAGTGCAGCAGAACTGGAAAAGATGAAGAAGATAACGCGCAGTTTGAAGTTTAATTGGTATTATACTATATTCAGTTCCATTTGCGCGTTATGTGTCATACTTCCCTTCGATACACTCAGGACAGGCTAAGCAAGACACGCTATTTAGTCTCCCTGAGGACCTCGAAGGGTAATGATATCCTAACTTAAAAGAGGCATTTGAAACTGAAATTGGTATTAGCTCTTCGTCAGAAACTTGTCTTTCTGTTCTTGATAATAATTATCCTCAGGTTGGAGGGCAATACAAGCATCCATGACAGACACAGCCTCATCAATCCGGCCCATTTTCCAAAGAACCTCTCCTTTGGTATCCATGGTTTGAGCTTTATCTCGTGGGGAATCTTCATCTCCAAACATGTCGATGGCCTGGCCAATCCGTTCAAGAGCATTTTCAAGGTTCATTTCTAATTCGGTCATACGCCAGGCGTAGCCATTAAGAAAGCCAGGGTCTACCCTTTCATTACCACTCATAAAGTCTACATGTCGGCGATAGGTTTCTGCCTCAGCAGCCTTGTCACCGGACCGACGATAGAAGTTTTGAAGCGCATCAAAAGCCTTCGGTAAAACATCTGTATTGGTCTCATTTCCAATAAACGAGATCAATGTCTCGGGATCATTGTTTTCCTGAGAATTAAAAAGAGCCATCTTCAATCCTGCCAGAGAGCGTGTTGATGCATCAGTCTGTTCCATTGTGAACAGAATTTCCCAATAAGTCAATGCTGCTTTTAAGCCGCTGGAGGCTTCCAGTTTATTGGCTAAAGAAACCAATAGACTGGCGTCTTCTGGCTCAGTTTGAATTCGTTTTACCAGATCTGGTATTGTGTTGATGCCATTCCGGATACGGGTCATCTCAGCCAAATATTCGGCTGGTGGTTTATAGCCGACAATCCGATCGACCTCATTTCCCTCTTCATCGACAAAAACAAAACTGGGAATTGAGTGAATATTAAACTGTTCAGCCAGAGGTTTGTTGGCGGCAGAATCAACATTCAGGTGATAGGTCACAAAGTTTTCTGTAACATAAGTTATAAGCGCAGGGTCGATATAGGTTTCGGCATCCAGCCGATTACAGGAACCTCACCACTTTGCGTAAAATTCATAGCCAACCATTTTTCCATTAGCTTCAACCTGGGTACCCAAATCATTGATCCAGGGGAAGGTGGGCTCCTTTTCGGCACACCCCATAAGCAGGAGCATGGCGATTGCAGTCAACCATACGTTTTTTGTTTGCATAACGATCCTTTCAGTGAAAAAATTTAATTTAAGTCAAGCGAAACTATTGCCAGTGGCATGGATCTGCAACAACTCTATCGTGAAGAGGGGTATAGAGTTAAAACCCGGGAATTAGGATCAAGACCTTGTCTTTTGCCCCGTCCTTCAGGACGGGGACTTATGAATCATAATTTTTCTGGACTTTAGTCCAATGGTTGGGCCAAGGCTCTAACAAAAAAGCCCCGCCCTTCGATAAACTCAAGGAGCAGGGCTTTCAATATTTTTTAAACCAGCTATTAAGCTACAGTATGGTCAATCGATTTCTGTAATTTAGGATCATTCATGGCAATGATGGGAGCGCCGCCCAGCTTTTTAAACAAGAATCCTAGATATATGCCACCAATGCCAAGCACTGTTGTCAGGTGCATCCAGGAGACTGTAAAATGATGATCATTAAAGGTGGGGTTCACCATCCAGAATTGATCCACATAATGCATAAAGATTGCCAACGAAGACATCAAGACAACGAGAACGGGAACTCTTTTAACGGCTCGAAAGGCCAAAATAATAAAGGGTACAATGAAATGAAAGATCATGAGAAAGATACTGACCTCTTTCCAGCCATGGTCCCAGCGATGGAGAAAATAGATGGTTTCTTCTGGAATATTTCCATACCAAATCAAGAAGTATTGGGCACCACCGATATAGGCCCACCAAGCTGTAAAGGCGAAAAGAAATTTTCCAAGATCGTGGGTATGTTCTGCCGTTACAATTTCTCCAGCACCATTGTTTCTCAGAACAATGCTCAAAATTGCCAGAACGGCCAAGCCTCCCAGAAAGCCACCCGAGAATACATAAACACCAAAAATGGTGGAATACCAGTGGGGGTCGAGACTCATAAGCCAATCAAAAGCAAACAGGGTAACCGTCAGCGCATACAAAACAGTACCACCGGCAGCAATGCGGCGCATCTTACCTAAAGCTTCTGTGTCACCCTTATCCTGAGCACCTGAAAGTTTGCGTAAACTGCGAACCAACCAACCCCAGATCACAAAGTAGATGATGTTGCGAATCACAAAGAAGGTGATATTCAGGTAACCGGCTTTTCCCATAAGGATGGGGTCGTGAGCAACATGGGGATCTTCAAGATGAGTCCAATGGAACAGATCGTGCATCCCGAAAAATAGAGGAATCATGAAAAAACCCATGAGCGGTAGAGTACAGGCCATGTTCTCGGCCACTCTCCGCATAACCATACCCCAATGAGCACCAGTGATATGGTGGATCAGGACAAAGAAAAGGGCTCCCAGTGACATGGTTGTGAAAAAGGTAAATGCTGTGAGATATGCCTGGTAGAACTGTTCGTGATCCATAAAGGCGCCAACAATCGACAACAGAATCCCTGAAACACCGGCAATCAAAGCCTTTTTCATAAAGGAGTCGGTCTCTAATAACATATATGTCTTATTATCGAATTTCATCTGCTCGACACCTTATTTCTTTTGGATTGATCTGATGTAGCCAATGATAGCCCATCGATCATCCACAGACACTTGTGCTTTAAGGGCAGGCATATTCAACCAACCCTGGCCAATGGCATTGAACATGTGACCATCACTGAGATTCATGATTCGTTCATCATGAAAATTGGCTGGAGGAATAGGATACTCATATTCCAATATCTTTCCTTTTCCGTCCGCATTTACACCGTGACAGGCAACACAATAAATCCCAAAACGCTCTTCTCCACGGGCAACCATCTCTGGTGTAAAAGCCATGGGTGCCGATGCAATAAAATCTCCGGCGGCATCTTTTCCACGGTAATAGGCATCGTCTTCACGCAATTCATCTCGAGCAACCGTTCCCTCAACAGGAGTTCTCATGGTGGCTCCATCTACAAAGAAATGGCTTTCAGATTGGGCCTTGTATTTCTTTTGTGAATCCATGTTAGGGTTCAGATGAATTGGAGGTTTCTCCGAGAATTCACCGCGACCACATGCACCAATAAGCATGACCATTCCCAAAAGAATAATCAGTTGAGTAAGTGATAATACTTTTTTCATCATCAACTCCCTACTCGCCAGCCACGAGTTCAATATCAGCCCCTCCAATGGAGGCCAGGAACTCTTGGGTTTTGGTTTCATCGAACTTTTTATCTGCCACCTCAATACTCACAAAAAAGGCATCATCGGTCACTTTTGAAAACTGATCCGAATAGAAGAGTGGGTGATGTAATCTTGGAAGGCGATTTAAGCCGAACATTCCAAAAACAGCACCAAACGCACCAAACAACACAAACAATGCAAATGTAACAATGATAAATGCCTGCCAGCTAAAGAAGGGTTTTCCAGAAATCACCAGTGGATAATCAACGGCTGCAATCCAATACTGGAGCGCCATTCCAAGCGTGGCTCCTGTAATAGTCATACCACCTACGATATAGCCCAGGATGGATCTTTTCAAGCCCATGGCATCATCCATTCCATGGATAGGGAAAGGTGAATGACAGTCAAATTTTTCAAATCCCGCATCACGAACTTTTTTTGCGGCTTCAATCAATTCAGCCGGATTCGCAAAACGGGCGAGGACACCTAATGTTTGATTCATTTGGCACCTCCTTCTTTATGATGATAATGATGAGGATCAGCTTCCGGCAAAACACCCTTTACTTCGGAGAGGGCTACCATTGGCAGGAATCTCAAGAAGAGCAGGAAGAAAGTGAAGAAAAGTCCAAAACTCCCCACAAAAGTTAATATATCCCAGATACTGGGAGAAAAGTAATCCCAGGAGGAAGGAAGGTAATCACGAGACAGAGAGGTCACCGTAATTACAAAGCGCTCGAACCACATACCAATATTAACAAAAATGGACGCGACAAACATCACGGGAATACTACGCCGTAGTTTCTTGAACCAGAAAATCTGAGGGGTGATCACATTACACAGAAACATAATCCAGTAGGCCCACGCATAAGGTCCAAACGCACGATTGATAAAGGCAAAGACCTCAAAGTCATTCTGGGAGTACCAGGCGATAAAAAACTCTGTCATGTAGGCGTAACCCACCATGGAACCTGTAACCAGAATAATCTTATTCATTTTCTCAAGATGGTTGACCGTAATGATATCTTCCAGACCATAGATCTTACGGGCAATCAAAGCCAGGGTCATTACCATTCCAAATCCGGAAAATACGGCGCCCGCCACAAAATATGGTGGAAAGATGGTGGTGTGCCAGCCCGGAACCATACTGGTTGCAAAGTCAGTCGCTACAACTGAGTGCACAGAAAGTACAAGAGGTGTGGCTAAGCCGGCCAGCATGAGGTAAGCTTTTTCATAATGTTGCCACTGACGGTTTCCGCCTGTCCAGCCCATGGCAAAAAAACCGAGAACTTTTTTACGGGTTTTGGTAGCCCTATCTCTCAGGGTTGCCAGGTCAGGAATGAGACCCACATACCAAAAGAGAGTTGATACTGTGAAATAGGTTCCAACAGCGAAGATATCCCAAAGCAGGGGACTTCTAAAGTTGGGCCAGATCAACATCTGATTGGGGATAGGAAACATATAATAAGCCAGCCAAACTCGACCTATATGAATTCCAGGAAAAACCAGGGCTGTAATTACGGCAAAAATGGTCATTGCTTCAGCAAAACGGTTAATAGCGGTTCGCCATTGCTGTCGTAAGAGGAACAGAATAGCTGAGATTAAGGTTCCCGCATGACCGATACCGACCCAGAACACAAAATTTACGATGGCCCAGCCCCAACCTACAGGATTATTTAATCCCCAAATACCAGTCCCTTCCCAAACCAACCAGCCAATTGCACCAAGCAACAGCATCATGCCGGAAACAGCCATGGTAAATACCAGCCACCATTGTGACGGTGGTTTATTTTCTACGATCCCACTTACTTTGTTTGTTAAGCTCGTAAAGTCATGACCACCAGTAACCAGTAGCTCATCACCTCCGACAGCTTCATTAGCTCCGGGATCTCTCTCAGGATGTTTTTTTAATCTGCTCACGTTAAAGTTCCATTCGTCATTTCAATCACACTAGGCGTGGCTATCATGCGTGGGAGTCTCACTGATCAAAGCAGGATTCAGATTCCGTAGCTTGGCACCATAGCTGGTTCGTGGTTGCAAGTTCAACTCGCCCAGTAGGGCATAGTCACGATTCTGTGCTTTAACTTTAGTAACCTCACTATTGGGATCATTAATATTCCCAAAAGCAATCGCATCTGTGGGACAGGCTTGTTGACAAGCAACAACCACATCACCTTCAGCTAATTCACGACCTTCATTCTTAGCATCGATCTTAGCAACATTAATGCGTTGGACACAAAAAGTACATTTCTCCATTACTCCGCGGAAACGGATAGTCACATCAGGATTCATGGCCATTTGGACAATCTCAGGCAGATCCTTGGTGTGGTTGAAGAAATTGAATCGTCGAACTTTATAAGGACAGTTATTTGAACAGTAACGCGTACCGATACAGCGATTATAAGCCATCTCGTTCAAGCCATCTTCGCTATGGGTGGTGGCTGCCACAGGACAAACACCTTCACAGGGAGCCATCTCACAATGCTGACAAGCAACTGGTTGGAAGACCATTTCCGGATCATCAACATCACCACTAAAGTAGCGATCCAGTCGAATCCAGCTCATGTCACGGCCATTACTGACCTCTTCCTTACCGATGATCGGAATATTATTTTCACTCTGACAGGCAATGGTACAAGCGCTACAGCCTGTACAACTGGTCAGGTCAATTGCCATTCCCCATTGGACACCCTCGCTATAGTCGTGCTCAACCCACATGGATTTAAGCTCTTCTTTTTCAGCAAAGGCCATGGCAAATTCAGGGTCTTTTTGATAGTCATCCAGTGAACTTTCCCGCACGATGGTGGGCAGTCTTTTCTGGATAGCATCAGCTGCCAATTCTTCAGCATCCAACCCATGATGATCCTGGACACAGGCTAAAAGATGTGTTCCAGAAACCTTGGTTGCCGTGAATCCTGTGGCAATACTCATGGCGTCTGTTTTGCGGAAGATGTTTACATCTGAACCAACACCAGTGGAAACGCGACCGATATTTCGACCATAACCCAGCTCCAGAACGATGGTGTTCTCAGCCAGACCAGGAAGCAGCCAAACGGGGAGGATCAGATCTTTTCCATCTCGACTAATCTTGATGCGATCTTCGTTTTTAACACCTAGCTCATGAGCTGTATTAATACTCATCAGGGCCACGTTATCCCAAGTCACCTTAGTAATGGAATCGGGCAACTCTTGCATCCAGCCATTGTTGGCATAACGTCCATCATAGTTGGTGAAGGATGCTGTAAACAAAACTTCCATATTATCAAGCGAGGCTATAGGAGCACCATAATTACTCATGGTCACCACACCTTGTGCTCTATTATTATCAAAGGCTACTGGTGTTTCACGATTCACTGATGTAAAGCCATCATGAACCACTTTTCGCCAGGCTTTATCAAAATTGTCTTCTGTGAGAATTTCAGACCAGGTTTCCCGGACAACAGCATAAGCCCACACCTCTTCATCAGAGAGCATGTCAGCCAAAACATCAATGGTGTTTTTACCATCAAACAATGGCGCAATCAAAGGTTGAATGATTCCTGAACCACCATAACCACAGACATCTCCCCAACTCTCAAGAAAGTGTGCTCTGGGAATGTGCCAGTTTGTTTTAGATGAGGTTTCGTCCACATGAGAACTCAAGTGAACGGAGAATCCAACCTTGGCCAGGCCTGCTGCAAAATTAACATCAGCTGGAGCTTGATACATTGGATTGCCACCCAAAATGACGAGTGCACTGACCTCGCCCTTATTCATAGAATTACTCAACTCAATAAATGATTTAAGGTTAGAACCCCGTGAATCAGGATTGAAACTATAGCTTACCGTTTTATTTGTATTTGCCAGAGCATCATTGATTAAAGCTATCAAGGTATGTACTTCAGCAGGTTGACGACGACCAGCTAAGACAAGAGATTCTCCCTGGTTGGCGATCAGGTCTGCAGCAACTGCTTTGAGCCACTTTTTGTCAAATTCTGATTCTACACGTGGGGCACTTAAGTTTAGCCCCAGAGTACTGAGCTCGGCTGCTAGTGCAGCGGCAAACATACCGACCTGGCTACTTTGAACCCGGAGACGATGATCAGCCATACCACCTGTAATAGAGTAGGCTCCTTCTACTACATAGAGACGGTTCATGCTGTCATTTTCAGAACGAACCTTTCTGCGGGATGTAAAGTCTCTTGAATATTGAATATCGTTGCTGTCCATTTGCAGAAAATCAGCATCCAGCGATAAAACAACATTCGCAGCAGTAAAATCATAATTAGGACGAGCCGTCTTGCCAGTCGCAGCATTGAGACCATTGTAGATATTTTCGTCACTGACACTGTCATAAGTGACCCATTGTGCCTTGGGGTATTTCTCAGCAAATGATTTGGCAAGACGCATCATGGATGGAGAACTAAAGCTTTCCGAAAGGATGGCTAATCCCTCACCACCATTATCAGCATACTTATCCGCTTCTAATTTCCAGGCGATTCGGTAGTTCTTCCATTTTGAATTTTTTCCATCCCTCAAAACAACTTGAGAACGATCTGGATCGTAGAGGTTGAGCATCTCAGCCTGCATAAAGACATTGGAGGAGCCGCCTGTTGCTGGATGATTCTTATTACCTTCAATCTTTGTTGGCCGACCCTCATGACTCTCAACCAACAACCCAAAGAACTCGGTTCCAAAAGGCATATTGGTCGCATAGTACTGTGGTTTACCTGGAATGATTTCTTCCGGTTTAATCACATAGGGAATAATCTTTTCTACGGGACGGCGACAACTGGTTAAACCTGCCAGGGCCATGGAGGCGCCCATCAGGGTTAAAAATTTTCTACGTGAAACAGGGTTGGTTAGCTCAGAAGCACCTTCTGGAAATTCACGCTGGGCCAGCTCCTTAAATTCAGGAGTCTCAGCCAGATGATCCAGACTGCGCCAGTAGGCTTTTCCCTGGGCACTTGGTTTGTTTGTATTACTCATCGGTGACATCCTGTACAGTCTGTAATGGGAGCTTTAATATCTAGCTGCTGCTTTTGGCTGGCAGCAAACTCGGCCTGATTGGCTGGCGGGGTCCAGTCCATATTGGTAACCTCACTGGCTGGTCGCAAGTGATCATCGGGATTGCGATGACAGGTTAAACACCAGCCCATACTTAGAGGCTGGTCCTGAGAGACGACTTCCATTTCATCTATTCTTCCGTGACAGCTGGCACAACCTACACCGGCAGTGATGTGTGCTGAATGGTCAAAATAGACATAGTCAGGAGATTTATGAACCCGCACCCACTGCATGGGATATCCGCTCTTAAAGCTTTCTTGAATGAGGGTCAGGTTTTCACTATCTGCCTTGATCATGTTATGACAGTTCATACAGGTTTGGGTTGGAGGCAAACCAGCAACGGGAGAAGTCTCCACGCCGGTATGACAAAAACGACAATCTAAACCAAGGTCCCCTGCATGCACTTTATGGCTGTAGGGAACAGGTTGATTGGGACGGTAACCAACATCAGTGTACATGGGAGAGGCATAGTAGTCGAACAGGTAACCAACAAGAGCTAAGGTAACAACTAAACCAACCAACACATATAAAGGTGCTTTGTTCGTCCATTTGGGGAATATCTGAGCCAAGATTTATCCCTTTTTTTTAATTTGACTTTATTGGGTTTATGCGGAAGTATCTATGATTATCAGCGAAGCTGATTTTCCTTTGTTTCCTCCCCGCAATTAATATCAAACATGATACAATCAGTCCCTATCTATGACAAGTATTTTTGTGGGGGTATGCTCGAGATTGTTGGTAGGGAGTCTGCCACTAATGGTGCTTCTGTCTCCAAACAAAACCACTGCCTCCAGCGGAAGCAAACAATCTAAACCCAAAAACCTGCGCAAACCACCCACGCTACAGAGTAGCGTGATAAAAACCCTAATCCTCAACATACCGCTCATCCCAATCCACCTCGTAATCATCGAGAAACTTTTGATACTCTTCTCTGTACGATGAGCCTCTTGCGTGATGTTCTTTCAGACGCTCGATATACCTGGCCACCACATCCACACTATGATGATCACATGAGAATGCTCCAAAACCAACCTGCCACCTGAATCGCCTGGGAAGCCATCCCTTCTCGTTGATCATTCTGGAAGACTCCGATTTAACTTCTCGCATAAGGTCTGATAATGTACTGGTTGGTTTTTGGGCAAATAAGATATGAACATGGTCTGCCATCCCGTTTATTTGGAAAGGGATATGTCCCTGGTTTTTGATAACGCCTCCGATTTAGGCGTAGAGTTCATCCTCGAAACTGCTTTTGATCATCGGGAAGTTTCTTTTTACCCTGATGACTACGTGGAGATAGATACGCGTATAGGTATTCGCCATTTTTGCTCCTGGTTCTGCTTTTTCTGTGACGGGTTAGGTTAGGTGGGGGAATTTAAGCGTAGAGGTGTTGGATCAGAACTTTTATTGCACCCCGTGGAATGCTGGGGGTTGGTTGATGGTTTGGGGGTTTACTGTATTTGCCACCGATGGTGGCTGGGGTTGGGGGTAATTTTTAATTTTTCACTTTTAATTTTTAATTGTTTTACTCCGCATGGTGGGATCGAGGGCGTCCCGGAGGCCTTCGCCAAAGAGATTGAATCCGATCACCATGACGGCTACTGCCAGACCAGGAAAAACAGATATCCACCATTCCCCCCGGAGATGCATCCGGCCAAAAGCAATCATGGAGCCCCAGCTGGGTTCTGGCGGTTGCGCACCTAAACCAATGAAGGATAAAGAAGCTTCTGCCATAACCGCTCCAGCGATGCTCATAGTAAAAGCAACAATGACAGGTGCGAGACTATTGGGCAGGACATGTCTGAGGATTATCCGGCGCTTGGAATAGCCCAAAGAGTAGGCAGCTGTCACATATTCTTGCTCGGCAATAGTCAGCACTTGAGCGCGCATGATTCGCGCCATGCCTGGCCAGGAAACCAGCCCAATAGCCAGCATAGCAACTTCTATGCTGGGCCGCGGAACCGCCGCAGTTATACCGATCATAAACAGAAGTGCCGGAAAACCAAACATCACATCTGTAAAACGCATAATGATAGTTTCCACCCACCCTCTAAAAAAGCCAGCCAACAGACCTAAAATAGCTCCCAGCATGAGCGATATAGAACTAGCGATAACCCCCACCTTGAGGGAGATACGAGCACCATAAATGATACGGGATAAAACATCGCGTCCCTCTTCATCTGTCCCCAGCCAATGTTGACTAGATGGCGCCTGCAAGCTGATATCCAGGTCCACATCATAAGGGTCATAAGGTGCCACCCATGGCGCAAACACTCCGGCAAAAACCAACAACACAACCAAAAACAGACCAAACAGAGCGGTTTTGTTTTTACGTAACTGACGCAGGGTTTCCTGGGTAATACTACCGCGCAAGGAAAGACTCCAGTATGATTACGTTTTGGGTGTTTTTTAAAAGCACCTCTCGCAGAGTTCGCAAAGCGCGCAGAGTATGGTTTTGTAACACTTTCATCTGGGTCTGAACTCTTTTTAAAATAGTCTTTCTGGGCAACGCGAAGAATCTTGATTCTTGACCAAGAGTCTCTGTCACCAAGAAAATCTGCCACAACGCTGGAGATCCATCGTTACACTCAGAATGACTAACCTGGATCGTTCGCTTTTGGGTCATCACTTATCCTTCTGAATCCGGATTCGAGGATCAATAACACCGTACAGAATATCCACCAGGAAATTTGCAGTCACAAAAATCAGAGCCGTAACCAGCACAGCACCTTGAATGACAGGAAAATCACGCTTTAAAATGGCATTCAAAGCAAGACGACCAATTCCTGGCCAGTTGAAAATAGATTCTGTAAGCACAGCACCAGATAAATAGGAGCCAAAATCAACACCAATGATGGTAATGACTGGTATGAGAGTATTCTTTAAAGCATGTTTGGTAACGACCATAAAATTTGAAAGACCTTTGGCCTTAGCGGTCCGGACATAATCCTGAGAGAGAACCTCCAGCATATTGGCCCGGGTCACTCGCGCCAAAAAGGCTGCGCTACGCGTTCCCAATGTAATAGCTGGTAGAACCAGGTACGGTAAACATCCATATCCCGTTAGATAGGGCCACCCCACCGCACGAGCGCCAATCACCAGCAGCAACCCAACCCAGAAGACAGGGGCAGAGACGCCAAGTAGGGCAATTCCCATAGTGGTACGATCCAGCCAGGAGTGAGGTTTGATGGCTGAGATTATCCCCACACTTATTCCTAGAAAAATCGAGACAGTCATAGCGCCAACAGCCAATAGCATGGTGGCAGGAAAGCGCTCCATAATCATTTGAGTTACTGGCTTTTGGGAAACAAATGAAACCCCTAAATCTCCATGGGCCAAACCCCAGAGATAGTGACCAAATTGTTTCCAAAGAGGATCATTTAAGTGGAATTGTTCCCGCAAACGTTCTAATGTTTCCTCATCATATCTCTCACCAACCATGGATAAAACAGGATCGCCAGGGACGATATACATTAATATGAACGTCAGAAGAATGATGCCAAGAATCACTGGCACCAATTGGGCAAAGCGTTTGATGATGTATTGCAGCATTGGAGGGATATTAACGCTTCAAGAGGATTGGGGAAGAAGAAACTTATTTTTTGCCACAGATCTTCCCAGATGAGCACGGATGTTCTTTTGAGTTATTTTAAAAAGATCCCAGTATAAGGGGCATAAGGGGGAGCGTGGTTTGGCCGATTGAGTATAGCCGAAATGTCAATCCCAAAGCAACAAATCTAGGCTTCGATGAACTCAGCCTTCGGGTTTGGCTGGACATTGGCCCCCCCCTGTGGAGGACCTCCCCGGGGGGAGGACTAGACTTGTCGTTAGGGCGAGTCCGACATAAATCCGACTTTAACGTCTAGTACAGACACACATATATACACTGTACCTCAAAGACCCCACCCAGACGCAAAACCTGGTTGACTGAACCTCCATCACTTTTGTGATTCCGCTCGTCTTACTTCGTTTGACTTCACTGAAAACTGGATTTAATCTGTTACCATGGAAATTCTGGATCAAACCTTTCTTGTTAAACTTGTTTTAAGCTTTCTTGTTGGATCCATTTGGATCACCTCTGTGACTGTCATTGCAGAACGTTTTGGCAGTAAAATAGGCGGTTTTATTGGGGGCTTGCCTTCTACAATTGTTGTGGCACTCCTTTTTATTGGCCTGACTCAATCGACTGCGGCGGCATCTCAAGCCGCTATCATGATTCCACTTGTTATGGGGGTTAACGGGTTTTTTATCTTGGTTTATTTAGCCCTGGTCAAACATGGCTTAATAAAAGCGCTCGTCTCTGCCCTGCTCTTTTGGTTCGTAATTATTCTGATTCTTATCATCTCCGGCCTGAATGGCTTTTGGCTTTCCCTGGGGATTTGGGGCCTATCTCTCGTTTTTTGTCTTTTTGTGACCAACCAGGTTATGAGTATACCTCACACCAGTGGAATCCGCGTGCCTTACACCGCTGAGCAGATAATTACCCGGGGCGTTGTCAGTGGGTTAATCATCTCCATGGCTGTTCTGATCACCCGTCTAACTGGACCAATCATTGGAGGTATCTTTTCAAACTTTCCTGTGATTTTTATGTCAACCTTATTCATCACCTATCGCACGGGAGGTGTCGAATTCTCACGGTCCGTTGCCAAAACCCTTATGCTTAGCGCCATGATTAATGTCGGGGTTTATTCGTTTACCGCTCATTTTTCCTATCAATACTTCAATCTGATAACGGGCACCTTGATAGCAATTGCCGCTGCCTCTCTATCCGCTTATTCTGTTTATCGCTTTATTCGAAGAAAGGCCCGAGTGTAGGTGCCATTCAATCAAACGGTTGCCTTTCAATGATGTCCCTTCTTGGGGAAGACTTCAATCGTATTCCTCGTTCAAAACATTCTTTCATTTTGTTATATCCGACTAACTTGAGCGCAGGATGAATACTCTTAAAAAAGAAACTCAACAAATATCGGCTGGCTTTAATCCTGCTCAACTTTTACTGGTAAGCCTGGCTGCATTTGTGGTTGTTATCGCCGGCATGCGAGCAGCCCAAGACATTCTTGTTCCTTTACTCCTCTCTCTATTTATCGCTATCATTGTCTCACCCCTTTTAAACTGGCAGCGCAGTAAGGGCATCCCAACCTGGGCAGCTATTCTCGTCATTATTTTTATCATCATTGTCATTGGGTTTCTGATGGTGGTACTGGTTGGCTCCTCACTCACAGATTTTTCCAGCTCATTACCAGCCTATCAAGAAGGCCTAAAAGTCAAAACATCTGAGTTTTTAGCCTTTCTTGAATCAAAAGGACTCAAAATAGTGGATCAAACCTTTATGGAATTGATTGATCCAGGTGCCGCCATGCGGCTCACCTCCCGCCTGTTAACCGGGATGGGAAACCTGCTTGGCGATACCTTCTTGATTCTTTTGGTCGTCGTTTTCATGCTCTTGGAGGCAGCTACTTTCAACAAAAAAATTGATGCTGCCATCCCTCCAGATTCTCCTCAACTGGAGCGCTATAATGCCTTCCTGGAAAACATTAATCGCTACATGGTGATTAAAACCTGGACCAGCTTAGGAACAGGAACCGTCGTATCCCTGTGGCTCACCGCTTGGGGGGTAGATTATGCTCTGCTTTGGGGTTTGGTTACCTTCATGTTTAACTATATCCCCAATATCGGATCCATTATGGCCGCCATTCCTGCTGTCCTGCTAGCCCTGATTCAATTAGGACCCTGGACCGCTGTTGCAGTGGCCCTGGGTTATCTCGCAGTAAACCTTTCTATCGGTAGTTTTTTGGAACCACGCCTGATGGGCAGAGGTCTTGGTCTCTCAACCCTGATTGTTTTTCTCTCTTTGTTGTTTTGGGGATGGGTTTTAGGCCCTGTTGGAATGATACTCTCTGTTCCACTGACCATGACCATGAAAATTGCTCTATCCAGTTTTGAAGAGACCCAATGGCTTGCCACCATGCTTGGTGGGGCTTCTCAAGCAAAAAAATAGTCTTTTTTATTGATCTCTAGAGACGCAAAGCATTGCGTCTCCGCATGATAATCAGAGCAATCTCTAGCCGTAAAGTTGCCGTAAAACCTTTAAGGATCGCATGCCCCTGGTGGATTCGATATGGTAGAAGGTATATCGCCAGAGAAAGTCCCACAAATTACGCCGGTCACTGGCTTTAAGTTTATAACTTGGCGATTCACCCTTTTGAGCTGTTAAAATCTTTTGAATAACTTCAAGCGTTGGGACGGTTAGGAAAATCGAATCCTGCCCTGGCTGATGACACTTCACACATTCAAGATGAGGGCTACCTAGTCCTAAAGATCCTCCAGCATCAAGCGGTTCATTGCATATCACACAATGACCGGCATGGGGGCGAAAACCTAGTTCTCGTAACAAATGAGTATGAAAAAACCAATAAGCCCCTGCAGCTGAGGTTTCTCTGTGACTAAGTTGAGATAATGTGGTGGTCAACAATTCAAACAAACGAGGCTGCGGCTCTTCGTCTTCAATGGAGCGATCCAAAAGTTCTACAACCACCTGAGACAGTGTTAGGCGGTCAAAATCATCTTCCAGGCCAAAGAATCCATTAATTAGCTCGCCCGATTTAAACATTTGAAGCTCAGATGTCGGTTTGTAGTAATAAATTACCTGGAGGTGTCGCGTGGGTTGAAATAAACCAGCAGCCTTGCTTTTGGGAGACCGAACCCCCTTGGCTATCAACTTCAACCGGCCCACTTCGCGGGAATAAAGGGTTATAATCTTGCTTGTATCGCCGTGGTTTAGCGTCTTTAAAACAACTGCTTCAGCTTTTTTAATCATGACATCGCTTGTTTTTTGGTGCAACCACGGATTACACGGATTTTTTTGATGGTGTGCAATATTCTAACAAATGTACATGTGTAATTGTGGGGGTGTGGGGACGTAGCATGCTAGGTCCCTACACTATGACATTTTAGGCGGCGGACAAAGACTGTCGCCGACAACATGGCCACAGATCCTATAATAAATACGGGTGTATAGCCCACCCAGGCAATCACAAAGCCTGAAAGGAGGGGGAAGATGGCAATGGTCAAGTTAAAGGCGCCATTAATTCCAGAATAAAGCGCGCGATTATCATTTTCTGATATTTCAATCAGCACACCTTCTTGAGCAATTCGTCGCGCACTCATCGCTGCACCACTCAAAAAGAAAACGATTAGAAAAACTGGCTCAGAGGCAAATGAAGTAAAGATCAAGGCCAGGATTGGTAGGCTTGCCCCAATCAGGATCCAGATCATCAACACACCTTTGAAATGGTGCTTCTTCACCACTTTTGACCACAGGAAGTTGGAGAGTATCATGCCGGCAATTTGAACCAGCAAGAAATTTCCCACATCAGATAATTCTAAGGAGTAGGTGTCTCGCGCCAGCACCACATAGAAGGGTAATAAGGTGGTGGCAAAACCGGTGAGGTTATTCATGATGATGAAATTTCTCAGATTGGGATCTTCTCTAAGATAACCTGGGATAAACTTCAGGATTTCAAAAAAGGAACTGCCTTCAAAACGGTTTGTTATTGGTTTTTCCCTGAGGGCTACAAATCCTAAAGCAGCCATAAAGAGGGCAACAGCGGCAGCCATAAACAAAATTTGATAATTCTCTGGATACTCAAATCGCTTCAGCAACTCCCGGGTAATCAACGCTGAAATGAGAATCCCCAGACTAGAAAGCACCTGCCGCACGACAAAGAATCGTTTTCGAGTATTGCCTGCTATGCTTTTACCTAAAATATCGGTGTACGAAACACCAGCAAAAGCCCCTGATGTGGTAAAAATAAGCATCCAGCCATAAACCAGAAAGATAACAAACATGGGGTTAATATTTGTAAAGCTTGAAAGGGTCCAGGCCACTCCGGCCAGAGCACCCACTCTTAAATAGATTCCCAGAAGCAAATATGGTTTTTTGCGCGGTTTTGGTGTAAGAAACCCAGCGAAAACCAACTGGGTCAACATGGGAACCCCAACCATGATAGCCGTTAAGATTCCTACGTGTATTTGGTTACCGCCAACCTGGAGGATCATCCCCGGGAGAACAGTATTGATTTCTGTAAAAGTCGAAGTAAAAGCCAGCCAGGTTGCATGCCAGACGAAAGCCTTGAAATTATGTTGTGTGTGGTCTTGATTCATGCTGTCAAGATAGATGGGGACGGGCTTGGGGGTTAGGGTATTTGTGTTTAATGCAGGTCCGAGTGAAAATTGTCAGTGCTTGATTTATACCTGTTCGGTCTCATAAAGTGCACAATGTTTCATGCTCCCCATTGCACTACCACCCGGCCCTTCATTCGCGAGATATTGTTCAATTGGTTTTGCGGTAGCTTTTCAATTGCCCCTCGCTTCAGCGGGGGGATTTTAGAAATCGAAGAAAAGTGGGCTAAGGCTTCGATCTTTTGGTGGTTAGTTTAAGGTCGGGGTAATTAAACCTGTTTCAGTTCCAAATTGTCCATGGTATTAACTCTATTTTTGCCACCCCTCTTCGCTCAAAGAGCTACGCCGACCAGGCTGATGCACACATGTTTTCAAGGATATGATTTACTGGAACCGAATAGAGTTATATTAGAATCACCCCACAGACACTCCCTTTCTATCTATGAATATCGGTGTTTCATCTAGCCTGCCGGGGCGAAGCCTTACGAAGCCTGGTGGCTAAGGAACAATCTATGTACACAATTGAAATGCCTTTGGTATTATGCCAATTACAACTGTTTCCCATACAAACAAAACTCCCGCCCGGTTTCAGCTCCAAATAGCTGGCTGAGTATCTGGGGAGGCTTGTTGTTCTTTAAAACCCAGGATACTTCAGCACTTTGGTATCCCTTTTTAACCAACGTTTGGGCGAGGTTTCGCACCAACATGGTTCCCACACCCTTTGCCTGATACCCCGGTAGAATGCCAATTGAAAGGATCCTGGCTCGGGTTGGTGGTTTCTCCTGCTGGTAGTGGTCAGGCAAAGCGATCAGCATACCCACGGCCTTTCCCTTGTGGTTATCTGCAATAACGACCAGCTCCGGGTCAAAAAGGGGCAGTAATGCTCGGATCATGACTTCATCCTGATCCAGTGTTCTGGGTACATATCCTTCTCTGTCATTGAAGACTGCTACCTGAAGCTGATGAAAGGTTTCAATTTCTGTTTTAAGCTTTTCCGGATCGAAATGTCGTATTTTTATCCAGGGAAGCAACAGGGCGGGCAAGTGAAGCTTTTCTTTTCGTACAATAAGGGACAAGCTTCTTGAGCTTACCATGAATTTATTCTCGTGAAAATACTGTTCATAATAATCTGGGTTATGGGGAGTCATTATGCTTTGTGGATAGGTAAAACTGGCGGTTTTAGAAAAATGGATTCCAGGCATCTCGGCTCCAACTCTATCAATCCAACGTTCCAGATTTAGAATCACCCTGGCTTTAATCTCTTTTTCAGGCGCACCCGGCTTAAATACCAGTCTAATTTCAATGTCTGAGCTATTCTTTTGAATGGCCTGGTATTCCCGAATATCAGGCGACGCCTGTATAATTGAACGTCTGATATAATCAGGAAAAAGAAACTTCACTTCTCCACTAAACCCTTGTAGCTCAAACAAATCATCTGCCCGGCCATGAATTTGTTTAATTCGTCTAAATTTTGATCCGCAAGAACATGCATCAGGGTCAATTTCGATAAGGTCATTGAGCTCATAACGAATGAAGGGTAGCGTTGTGCGATACAGGTCGGTAATAACCACTCTTTTGATATTGGAATCAGGCTCTGCCACATCAAATAGTTCCACCAAAGTGGTGTCTTCGTTCAAATGTAAATTCCCGACAGAACAGGTTCCCGCGAGAAAGCCTTCTGCCCCCTGGTAAATTTGTAAAACGGGCGATGAATAGGTTTCTTCTAGAAATTTCTTTGTCTGAGGAGTCAGAACTTCTGCATAGGATATGATGGCTTTAGTTGGCCGATCAAGTTGCTTCACGTAATCTGCCAGAATTCGTAAAAGAGAAGGGGGGCCGGCTAGAACATTCAGACGCTTTTCATTGATAACCCGCACTAAATGCTCTGGATTATGAGTATAGTTTACATAAGTCAAATAGAGCTTCTTGTTCATGATTTCCATAAACGCTGGATTGTTAACGCGAAGTGCAAACAGGACCCGGTATTGTTCACCAATCTTCGGTAGGTGTGTACGAGCCATGATCAAGGGGCCATAATCCTGCCGTTCTCTGGCAGATAAAACGGTCAACCCTTGATTTCCCGATGTTCCCGATGTCCCCGATGACAATCCGATGGAATGTTTTCCCTCAAAGAGCTCGGCCAGGCCATTTTGCTCTTGATCTACCTTAAATTGGATTAAGGCATCGAGATCAAGACCTGCTGTATTAATCTGATTAAACTGATCCATAAGCCTGGTTTTGTTTAGGGGTTGTAACCTGCTAAACCTTATGGGGGAAGTATCCTCCTGTTGATCACCATAGTAGATTGAGTTCTGACTCAGAAACTTCAATAGCTTTTTTAGGCGGCGTTGTTGATGACGCTGAATTTGAGCTTCAGACCAGTGCTTGAAACGCCAACGTAGACGAGCAAAAATGAGTGCATGTCGTATAGAGTTAATCATCAGGTAGAGCTCTGGGTCAATGTTGCTTTCATCGCATTAAATTTTTCACGATCAATGCCATACTTTTGGACTAAAAGTCCACCAAATCAGGTAACAGGGAATAGGGTATTAACAGATAGGCCGACATTACGATACCCAGCGCAAAGCAGGTTAAATAAAAACCCATTAGATTTCCTGCCACGATGTAAAATCCCAAGTAATACAAAACGACAGCTGACCCCATGTTTGAGATTAGCAGTAGCCTGCGTTTATCAAAATGCCTGGTGGCTTTGCTCCATACGGGAACAAATAGGGCCGATGCGATTACATAGGCTGCCAAGTCTTTGGAACTTAATCCCCGGTCTCCCATAACATGTTCTGCATAATATGGAATACTCGCTGATAGTGTGCCTGTACCAATGGCTCCTAAGAATTTGAGTCCCATCAAAAGCAAAACATTCTGATCTTTGATGAGCGAGAGATAGGAACTCAATTTTACAGGAACGATTTGCTCAAATTGACCTGACTCTAACCCTTTTACACTCTGAGCGGCAATCAAGAGGCTCGCGGCAGTAAACAAGCCAAACCCTAAAGCCATACTGTGCAGTCCTAAAAGTTCATTCTCGAAAGAACTAATCCACAGGGCCAGACCACCTCCAATAATGGTTCCTACCGTAGCCAGAATTGCCCGCAGGCCTGTAATTTGGGTTCGTTCGTCATATTCTTCTGATAGCACAGGCACAAGCGACATATATGGGACAACCACAATTGAATAGGTGGTGGCATAGAGCAACAAGCTAAGGGTTGCGAGAGTAAATTTCACAAGCTGAGATGCCTCGGTTGGGATAAACCACAAGAACATAAAGCTAAGCGCAAAAGGAAGCGCTCCCCACAAGACAAAAGCCCGTTTCCGGCCCTGTTTAGTCGTGAAACGATCGTTAAAAATGCCAACCAGTGGATCGTTCACGCCATCCCAAAGCTTCCCTATAAAGACAGCCAGTCCGGCCCAGTATGCAGAAAGCCCTACAATATCTGTGAGATAAAACATATAGAAAAAGCCAACAGCGAAGTAGGATACCGAAATGCCCAAATCACCAACTGCATAGCCCAGCTTTTTACGATATGAGAGCATTAACCCTACCTCCTGCTGTGGTTTATGAGAACGATCTGAAATTTATCCTGATCGGGATTAATTCAGGCACTGTTGTCTATTTCTGGGCCTTTTTAATTAATTCAATTGCTTCTTGTCCCAGAAGCTTGATATCATTTTCAATTTCACGGCCCTCCAATTCCTGGATAGAAAACCAACGAAGCTCCAAACTTTCACCTTCTTCCGGGGTGACCTCAAAGGAATTCGCTTGAGCAAAATAGATCATATCAATGTGCTGGTGGAACGGATTGATGTTTTCCAGGAGCATGTGTCGTGGATTGGGAAGCTCCAGAGCGTTGTCGGAATGAATCATCAATTCCTCTTGGATGAGCTCAACGTCTAGCCCCGTTTCCTCTTTAACCTCGCGAATCGCAGCGAGATGGGGCAACTCATCTCGATCAATATGTCCTCCTGGCGGCAACCACATCTTGAGACTGCGATGAAGGTGTAAAAGGGTTTTATCTTGAAAAACAACGAAGGTGGTGGCAGTAAAATGACGGGTTATTTCCATGAATGCTCCAATGTTATTACTAGACATATAAGTGGTTGCCTGGTTTAATCTTTTCAAGTTGCAACTAAAAGTATTTTCATTGTTCTGGCCATTGTGAAATGCGGTGTCAGTGCTTGGATTCTATTTAGGAAAACTCTCTCTCGTGGTTAAGTTTCTGAACTGTGCAAAGGAACCTATAATAATATAAAAATGAAACTCAATAAATTATTTAGACCGCTCTTCTTCAGAAGCTTAATGATTCTGTTGCTGCCCCTTATCTTATTCCAGGGCCAAAGAATTCATATCAATCCTGATACTCGGATGAAGGCTGTTTTTTTGATGAATTTTACAAAATATATCGGCTGGACCACTCTGGATACCGCACAGGCTTTTACCATTGGTGTATATGGTCTTGATGATATTTTACTCCCCTTGAAGCAAATGTCTCGCGAGAGAAAAACTGTTGGCCAGCTCGTCAACATTGAACGCGTCTCTACTGCTAAAGAACTTGAGTCCTGTGAAATCCTGTTTGTCCCGGTTGAACGATCCGCTGCCTTCCATGAGCTAAAACCTGATATTCCACCCGAAAACATTCTTATCGTGGGTGAATCCCTAGGCTTTGCCACCAGTGATGGAGCTGTCAACTTTATCAAGCGCGATGGTAAAATTAAGTTAGAAATTAACAGGAAGGCTCTCAAAGAGGCCAACCTGACGGCAAGTTCACACTTGTTAAAGCTTGCCATATTGGTGGGTGAAGAGGACATGCTGATCAATGAATAAGTTTCAGTCACTATCCATTAAAACTAAGCTTATCTCAATCCAGCTTTTTACGACCCTATTTGTCCTGATGTTTTTTGTAGGAATCTATCTTTACAGCCAATACCGGCAGTTTGAGGTTAACTCTTTTGGGCGCATGTCAGCTCTGGCTGAGATCATAGGATCAAATAGTGTCGCAGCCCTTGAGTTCTTTGATAATGATGCTGCCAGTGAGGTTTTAGGCTCTTTGTCGACTCAATCAGATATTACCAATGCAGCCATCTATGACCGGGATGGGAACCTCTTTGCCAAATATGATCACCCCCATCACCCCGGCTATGACTTTGAAGGCATAACAGCCCCGACTCGCGGCTCAAGTGAAAAACACTTTTTTCTGACTCAGGAAATTCTTTCAGACAGCCTGGGGATTGGCAGTATAGCGCTTCGTCTTGACACCTGTAACCGGAGAGCACAGCTCACGAAAGATCTTCAACAAGCCTTGCTGGTTTTTTTAATTGGGCTACTCCTGGCAGGACTGCTTTCTTACCAGGTTCAGAAACCCATCTCCAGATCCATCCAAGATTTAGCTCAAACAGCCCGTAAAATTAGAGAATCCCGCGACTATAGCCTTCGCGTTGCCCATACCTCTCATGATGAAATTGGTACACTTGTAGATAGCTTCAATTCCATGTTAGAAAAAATATCAAATCATGAAAAGCACCTGGAAGATTTAGTCGCCGTAAGAACTGCCGAACTTGAAGCAGCTAAGTTGAAGGCCGAGGAATCAGATCATCTCAAATCGGCTTTTCTAGCCTCCATGTCCCATGAGTTAAGAACACCCCTTAATTCAATTATTGGGTTTACTGGAATACTCTTACAAGAGATGGCTGGCCCCATGAACGATGAGCAGAAAAAGCAACTCAGCATGGTTAAGGGTAGTTCTTCACACCTCCTGGACTTGATCAACGATGTCCTGGATATTTCTAAAATCGAATCGGGGCGGCTTGAGGTTCATGGAGAAGCCTTTAAGATTGATATTTTATTAATCATGACGGTTAGCTCATTGCGACCCTTTGCTGAAAAGAAAGGTTTGACCCTTGAGTATGATCTGGAGCCCGATTTGCCAGAGCTGCACAGCGATAAACGGCGACTCGAGCAGGTCTTGATTAACCTGATTAATAATGCCATAAAGTTTACCGATGAAGGCTCCATTCAAGTTGTCTGTTCTCGGAAAGCAGATGCTTTGTCCATCGAGGTGATTGATACCGGCATTGGACTAAAGGAAGAAAATCAATCCTTTGTTTTTCAAACCTTCCGTCAAGTTGATACTGGCTTAAACCGGGTTAAAGAAGGCTCCGGGTTGGGTCTTGCGATTTGCAAAAGGCTAACCGAATTATTGGGCGGAACGATTGGTTTGGAAAGTACTGAGGGGAAAGGCAGCACCTTTTCGGTATTGATTCCCTTTAATCTTGGAAAAGAGCCGAGTGAAGACTAATACCCGTTTCAGTTCACGATGCCCCCTAAAAAAGGGGTGTAATACTCTTCGAAGACCCCCGGGAGACGATCTGGAGTGTCTTGCTGAGGCTAAGGTTGTCCTGAGTGTATCGATAGGGAAGTATACGACACGTTGCATGTGCCACTTGAAAGTCAATACGGTATAATGCTCAAATAATCACGTAAACAACAAAAAAAATAAGGATGAGAAATTGGCCAAAATTAATTATCAGTACGAGAAGCGTCAAAAAGACCTTGCCAAGAAAAAGAAACGGGAAGAAAAACGTCTAAAGCGCTTGAACAAAAATATCGATCCAGACGCAGAGACACCTGAGACTTCAACTGAAACAACTGAAGACTCAGAAAAACCCTCTGAAGAGAACAGTTAAAGGTTTTAAGCTGTTTCAGTCGAATCAAACTGCGGACAGCTTTCGCTTGATTTAGGAATTGAATGAGATGAAGATCAACACACTAATTATCGAAGATAATGAAAACAATATGTACCTGACATCCTTTCTCTTGGAGAATAGTGGTCATCAAGTCTTTCAGGCTTTTGATGGCCAGGATGGTGTTGATTTAGCAAAAAAATTGGTCCCGGACCTGATTCTTCTGGATATCCAACTTCCTAAAATGAATGGATATGACGTGGCTCGAGAATTAAGACAGGACAATGCTCTAAAAACCATCCCTATTGTGGCCATCACATCTTATGCCATGCCTGGGGATAAGGAAAAAGCTCTGGATGCTGGCTGCAACGGTTACATCAAAAAGCCGATTGATCCTGATACCTTTATTACGGAGATAGAAAGCTATTTAGGGGGGGAATAAGTTTGAAAAAAGTTCTACTGGTTGATGACCGGGAAGAAAACCTCTACCTCTTAAGCACACTTTTAAAGGGTAATGGGTATGAAGTAGCTTCAGCCATGAATGGTGCCGAAGCACTCGTTCAGGCTCACAAAAGCCCACCCGATATGATTGTCGCCGATGTTCTTATGCCCGTTATGGATGGGTTCGAATTGTGCCACAAGGTTAAAACTGATAAAGAATTAAAGGACTCTGCTTTCATTTTTTATACGGCTTCCTACCTGGACAAACGTGATGAAGAGTTAGCACTCAGCCTGGGGGTGGATCGATATCTGCTTAAACCCCAGGAACCAGATATCCTTTTGAAGGTTCTCGGTGAAGTTTTTGATGAACGAGATTCTAAAGCGGGAGCTGGCGTCATCCCCTTTCCAGAAGAACGCGATTATCTAAAAGATCATAATGAATCTCTGGTGCGGATGCTGGAGAAAAAAATCGAGCAACTCAACCACACACAGCAAGGCCTTAAAAAAGAAATTCAGACCCGCAAGGTGGCTGAAGAAAAATTAAAAACCTCGCTTCTGGAAAAGGAAGCGTTGCTAAAAGAGGTCTATCACAGAACTAAGAATAATATGCAGGTGATCGTTGGACTTTTTGATTTGCAGGCGCGGAAACTTGGCCTCCAGTCACCTGAAACTGTTTTCCGCGAAATGAGTGATCGTATCTACAGTATGTCAATGGTCCATGATCTTTTGTATCGCTCTAAGAATCTTTATGAAATCAAACTTGATCAGTATCTTTCAAGCCTAACTGATCGGCTTTTGGCACTCTATAACAGTAACGAAACAGAAGTCGAGCTTGACCTCCAAATTGAGCCCGTTCCCATTAATATTCAATTTGCTGTTCCCTTGGGACTTGTGATTACGGAAGTACTCAGTAATGCCCTAAAATATGCTTTTAAAGATAGGGCGGTTGGGTTGATTTCAATCGTCGCAAAACAGACTGGAGAAAACGGCTTACACTTAGTTCTCCGTGATAACGGGATTGGCTTAAGGTTGAATACCACAAATCAGAATACGCTGGGGATGCATATCATCCAAACGGTTGTGAAAAACCAACTCTCTGGTACGATTGAAATAGATGACTCAAACGGTTTGAGTTATTCTTTTAGTCTTCCCGATATTTTACTCAAAGACTAAATCAGTTTTATTACGCTTATTCTTTTCTTTAACAAAAACTGAGTTTTACTTTTACGTTTAATAAATGAATAATGACTTGCAAACAAATCATCACATAATTTTTAAAGGGGGTTAACAATGTACCTATTCTTTGATACGGAGACAACAGGCTTGCCGCTCAACTGGAAAGCCCCTGTAACAGACTTAAATAATTGGCCACGCCTGGTGCAGATAGCCTGGATTCTTTCCAATGAGTCTAACAACAGAATTGAAACGGGTACTTTTATCATCAAACCAGAGGGGTTTACAATCCCCCTTGAGGCGAGTCGGGTTCATGGAATCTCCACAGAACGAGCATTGAAAGATGGCGTTGAACTTTCAAGTCTCTTAAACAAGTTCAATAAGCTGGTAGACCAGGCAGATTTTATCGTGGCTCACAATATTGCTTTTGATGAAAAAATTATCGGGGCTGAACTTATCCGAAATAATGTGAGCACCCATTTTGAGACAAAACCAAAGTTGTGCACTATGAAATCATCAACAGACTATTGTCAAATCCAGGGGCCTTACGGATACAAGTGGCCAAAACTTTCAGAATTACATATCAAACTATTTGGAGCTGACTTTGAGGGGGCCCACGATGCGTTTGCGGATATTGACGCTACAGAGAAATGTTTTTGGAAACTTCATGAGTACGGAATGATCTAAAATCATTTCACACTCTATAACTTTCTCCTTCTGAAGTTCTGCTTTGAATAGGGTCCCGCCTAACTACACTGTGCCCATAAAATAAATTCACCATAAGGTCTTAACTAATAATGACAAACCTGAATGCCCTTGAACAAGAACACCCCGCCACCGACCTTTACACTTTCTATGTTGGGACCTATACTGAAGCAACGAGTGAAGGGATCTATAAATACTTATTACATTCTGATGGAAGTATCTCAGAAATGGGTCTTGTTGCCAAAACTGAAAACCCATCCTGGATAACATTATCAACAGACAAAAATATTTTATTGGCTGTTAACGAAATTGATACTGCTCATGGCAAGGGTATCACGGAGTCGTATTCGGTTTTAGAGAATGGCTTACAGCTTTCTGGACGTAAATCATCTGGCGGAGCCCATCCCTGTTTTACAACAGTGAATGATACCGGCAAGGTTTTGACAGCAAATTATACTGGTGGAAATGTCGCTCTTCATCAAATCAAAGATGACAATAGTCTCTCTGACATTCTTGATCTCCAACAGCACACTGGAAGTAGTATCGATAAGCGACAGGAAACGCCACATGCACATTCCGCATGGTTTGAACCTGAAACAGATACGGTCATCTCTTTAGATCTTGGTACCGACCAAATCTGGTTTTCTCGGATAGACGAAAAAGAGAACAAGCTAACCCCTCTAGAACAACAAACATTAAACTTTGTACCTGGATCTGGTCCACGACATTTATGTTTCCACCCCAATAAAAAATGGTTCTATGTTGTCAACGAACTTAACTCAACGGTAACCCTTATTACTAAAACGGAAGCGGGGGATTATTTACTGGGGGAGTCCTTCTCTACTTTGCCACCTGCGTTTTCTGGAGAAAACCATCCCTCCCATATAAAAATGACAGCAGATGGCGCTTTCCTATATGTTGCAAACCGTGGATATGATAGTATCGCTGTATTTAAAACCAGCTTTTCCGACGGGTCGTTAAAACTATTGGGGCAAAAATCAACTGGGGGTAAAAACCCTCGTAGTTTTAGTTTGTCTCCAGATGAAAAATATATTCTCATTGCAAACCAAGAAACAGACAATATTGTTATTCTTTCAAGAAACAAACTTAATGGCCTGTTAAAGTACAAAAAGAAGTTTATAGTTTCGACTCCAGCTTGTATTTGTTTTTGAGTTTTTGAGTTCATTGAGTTCATTGAGTTCATTGAGTTTCTGGGTTTGTGAGTTCATGATGGTAAGGACGTTAAGCTTTGCCGAAACAACCGATGAGTTATTGAGTTTAATGGGTTTTTGGGTTTTTGGGTAGGATTTTACTTCTCCTGTCTAAGGCAAGCTAATCCTACAATAAGGATTAAGCTTTATCAGATTCGATCTAATGCCATCGCTATAAATAACACCGGTAAATAGCTCAACATATAAAAGAAAAACTGACGCGCCCATTTATTATTTCGATGCTTGCTAAATAAAACTACAAACACAATTGCAAGCAGCGTAAAGACAAAGGCTATACCTAAATACACCTCCCCAGAAACCTTAAACACCACAGGTGTTAATATTAGGGGAATATTTATCACTGTATACCAAACACTTTGACGGAATGCAGCATTTTCACCAGCCACAAAGGGCAACTGTTTTCCCCCAGCCTTTTTGTATTCATCCTTATATCTAAAACAGATGACAAAGGTGTGAGGTATCTGCCATAAGAATATCATCACAGACATCCACAGGATCATAAGATTCAATCCTTCAGTCACAGAAAACCATCCAATTAATGGAAGAATAGCGCCAGGCAGTGATCCAACGAGGGTGCTCATATTCGATCTCGATTTCAGGGGCGTATAGCTCCAGACATATATTCCACCACACAGAAAAGTCACCTGGGCTGTTGCTAGGTTAATAAATACAACCTGTAGCAGAAGAGCTGTTCCAAACAATGTAAGTCCTAAGACCAGTGCGATACTTGGGGCAATTTGACCTGCGGGAATGGGACGATTTTGGGTGCGCTCCATTTTTGCATCAGCATCACGCTCATAGTATTGATTCAGCGCAAAAGCAGCCGCATTTGCCAGACCTGTAGTCCCAAGCAAGACTACGACCGCTCCCCATTCAAATGTTAACCCTGTTTCACTTAGAGCATAGAGGTGGGCAAACAGAACCATCGCAAGGATGAGGCCAATGGGCTTTAAGCGAAAGAGCTGGATGTAAGGTTTAATCATACTGACAACTCAGGCTGGTATTTTACCAGGCCTTGTGATAATTAGCTGACAAGTAATGGCTTCAGTCATTATTCAGATATTTCTTTTATATATCCGATGATTTTCATGACTTCATCCGCTGTCATGGGCAGCGGTGGCATTAATGGCTGGTAGCCCTTGACAATATCCGTACTTGGCTCCAGAATCGATCGTTTCAGATAGTCCTCATTCACTACGATATCATGTTCTACACCATCTGTCACTACCGTTTCAGTTTTTCCATAGATTCCCTTGAATGATGGTCCGATCAACTTGCTTCCATCCCTACTGTGACAGGCGAAACAACCTTTTGATGTGAGCAATGCTTCACCGGGAGACTCCGTTTGCACCAGCACCTGTTCGGCCAAAGCTGAGGCCAACCATGCCTCATACTCCGCTTGTGGAAGGACATGGACCTGACTTATCATCTGCGAATGATTTAACCCACAATACTCAGCACAAAAAATATCGTAACTACCAACCAGTCCAGATGCAAACCAGGTATAGTTCAATTCTTCACCATTAGCTTTGGGAACCACGTCCATCTTCACCCGGAAAGCCGGCACATAAAATGAATGGATTACATCAACGGAGTGTAGAGGAAGATAAATTGGTGTGTCTATTGGTACGGTTAAGCCCTGGGCCGTCGTTTGCTCTAAACCGTTGGGGTAGGTGAACTTCCACCACCACATCCCAGCATCCACCTGAATTTCCATGGCGCCTTCGGGCACATTTCGCATTTTGAGAAAACCCTCCATCCCAAAATAGAAAATAAACATAACCAAAATGGTCGGAATTATTGTCCAGACTATCTCAAGACCTGTATGTCCTTCAATATTGGATGGTATGGGGTTGTTCTTTTTATTATAACGAATAATACTGAATATCATAAATCCGGTGATGCCCACCAGACAAATAGCCGAGATGGTGAAGATCAGCCAAAAGGTAAAGTCAACATCACTGACAAAGACTGAGGCAACTCCGTTCATGCCAACCCCCTAAATGAATAATCGGAAAAAGTCAGGATAAAAATCGAGAGTAGCGTGAGGAAGGCCACACCCAAAAACAACTTAAAAATCAAGGGTTCATGATTCAGATGCATGAAAAACGTAAGAACTAAAGAGGCCTTAATTGAAGCGATAAACATGGCCAAGACCACGCTGCCAGCATCTCCCAAAACAAGATTTGATGAAAGAACCGTCAGGATGGTTAAGAAAATCAACAGTGAAAAGATGATAATGGGTATGCGGGAGCTTATGTTTTCTCTTTGGGTATTCATCATCAACTCCTCTATGCGACCAAATAATATAACGGGAACAGGAAAATCCAGATCAGATCGACCATGTGCCAGTAAAGGCCACAGCGCTCAAGAACACCAGGGTTATCAGGGTTTATCGACCCCTTATCAATCCAGCGATAGACAACCAGCATCCAGATCCCGCCTATAATGATGTGTAATGCGTGAGTCCCGGTCATAATAAAATACAAACCATAGAAAAGGACCTGCCCATTGGGTAGCATGTCAGCACCGGGTGTTAGTAGGGGTGAGCCCTCACCCGCTGCAATGCCACCAGCTGTTTGTAGAAATAAGTGGTGACCAAATTTAGAATTCCACTCAAAACCTTTAATAATCAAAAATGCTGTCCCTAAACCAATAGTGAAAAGCAAAAAAGTTTTTGACAGTTTGACCTTTCCACTTTTCAAAGCATTCAGGGATAACACCATGGTTAAGCTGCTGGCCAATAGAATGATCGTGTTTTGTGTTCCGATACCTGTATTCAGGCTTTCAGCTGCAATTTTAAAATCTTCTAAATGATTTGAACGATAAACGGCATAAATCAGAAAAAAGGCAGCAAACAAAAACAATTCGGTATATAGAAAAAGCCAAAATCCTAATCTGGTACCCGTTTCATCATGGTGATGTACCATTTCTGTTGAAACTGACTGCTCATTCATCCTCAGCTCCAGCCGTAGTGCCCGCTTTGACTTCATCACGAAATGCCTGATAATCATAGGGGTGACGGGTTATCTCCACTTCTTCTTCAAAATTATACAGGGTTGGGGGTGAAGCTGTTTGCCATTCAATGGTTGAAGAGTTCCAGATATTCTTTTGGGCGCTTCGTTTACCTCTTAACAGGCCATGGATCCAAACACCCAGAACCAGGGTTACTCCCGTCACCAGGATCCAGGATCCCACGGTTGATATCTGCTGGAGCGTTACATAAATCGGAATATCAGGATAGGTATGATAACGGCGGGGCATCCCTAAAAAGCCCAAAATGAACATTGGGAAGTAGAGCGTATTAAATCCAATAAACATAAACCCAAAAGCTCGATTGGCCCATTTGATGGAGTACATCTTACCAAACATTTTTGGGAAATAATGAAAAATACCACCAATCAGGCCGAAAGCTGCTCCGCCAAACATGGTGTAGTGAAAATGCGCTACAATAAAATCCGTATCATGGAGGTGGATATCCGTTGAGAGTGATCCCAAAAACATCCCTGTCAAACCACCAATACTAAAGTTAAAAATAAAAGCTAATGCAAAAAGCATGGGGGGCGTTAACGAAATGGAGGCTTTATATAAGGTGGCAGTCCAGTTAAACACCTTGATTGCAGTGGGTATTGCAACGAAAAAGGTTAGAAACGAGAATAAAATCGCAGCAAATGTCGCCATTCCAGTAGCAAACATGTGGTGCGCCCAGAGTAAGTAGCCCACACCAGCAATACTACATGATGCAACGGCGATACTTTTATAGCCAAAGATCGGCTTCTGACTGTTGGTTGGAATAATCTCACTCACAAGTCCCATAGAGGGCAAAATCATGATATACACCGCGGGATGAGAGTAAATCCAAAACAGGTGCTGAAAAAGAATTGGGTCTCCACCTTTTGAGGGGTCAAAAAAGCCCACTGGCATGATCCGCTCAATCACAATCATCAAAAGTGTGATGCCGACCACGGGTGTGGCCAAAACCTGGAGCCATGATGTGGCGTAGATAGACCAGGTAAAAAGGGGCATCCTAAAATAGCCCATCCCCTTTGCCCGCATCCGATGTATGGTCACAATAAAATTGATACCCGTGAGAATAGTGCCCCAGCCCAGGATAAAAGCCGCTGTGAGCATCCAGGATACGGAGTCGAATTGGGTTCCAAACATGGAAATGGTTTTTGTGGTCACAGAATAGGGCGGCGTAAAGGTCCAGCCTGTGTCAGAGCCACCGAGGAGGATTCCCACGATAGCCATGATCGCACCAAACAAGTATAGCCAGAATGATAGTAGGTTAATTCTTGGAAAAGCCACGTCCCTGGCACCAATCTGCAGCGGCAGAAAAAAGTTACCGAGAACGGCTGGTGCTCCCGGTACAATGAACAGAAATATCATAATTATAGCATGTAGCGTAAATACGGATCCATACCATTCGGGAGGAATCATCTCCCAACCACTGGAGGCTGGATACAGTTTTTGAAGTTTGATCCAAAAACCCAAAGAAACAGCTAAGAAAAAGAACGAGAACATGGTGACACCATACATCACACCAATACGTTTATGGTCTGTGGAGAATATCCAGCTTAGAAAACCACTGGTCCAGCGTGAGCTGGTATGGCTGTGTAGATAGCTTTTACCTCGAGTTGTTTCCATTATTTGACTTCCTTGTTTTCACTCGGTATGGGGACTGTTTTTTTTGCGAAGCATGCGGGTTAACACCAGAACGGTAATCAAGATTGAGCCCAGAATTAATACCCCGGCAACCTTGAGAAAGTTAAAATAATATCCCCGACCCTCTGGTTCTTCGACAAAACAAAACTTTACAATTTTTCGGATAGTCGGCGCCCACTTTCCCTCCATGGCATTGGTTACTGACACCATCAATTCAACAGGTAAGAAATAGAGACCGCGGATGTAACGTGAGATAATACCACTGGGTGAGAGTACAATAATGGATGAGGCATGCATAAATCCGCCTGTCGTATCAGCAGTATAGTGAAAGCCCACTGATTCGGTTAGTTTGCGGATGCTGGTCGTATCCCCTGTCAGAAACCTGAAGGATGATTCTGGAATATCCTTGGTTCCTTCAAACAGGTTGAAGTATGATTGCTTTTTAAGAGCTGCAATTTCATGGTCTTCGCTAGGATCGAAACTGACCGTAACCACGTTGTATTTATCTCCAGGTAGAAAACCAGAGGGTGATTGATTGATCACGTCCACAATTGCATTCAGGAAAGGATTACAAATAGAGGTACAATTATAATAGACCAAAGCCAGAATAATTGGCCTGCCCTGGCCAGCTTCAGCCAAAGAAATCGGGTTACCTTCCTCATCATTGAAAATCAGATCGAGAGGAACATGTTCGCCCAGGAAGCTGTCGTCAATCCCGATTTCAGCTTGTGGATCGATCTCGTCGGCAAACGAAAATGAAATTAATACCAAAATTATTGTGAGTTGTTTTAATAGCATGTTCACCCCTGTAGAAAAAAATCGGCTTGTTCTTGTTTTGCAAAGAGGATAGTTTTTGTCATCTTCCATTGCAAGAACAAACATGCTGTTGCTATTATTTGTTTCTATTGATTGTGGCGCTTGTTTAGTATCTGTTTGTCAGGAATCTGCAGGTGAATTTTCTTTTTCAAAAAAGGGGGAGGTAGGCTTGATTGAAGTGTGCCTATGGTTGGAAACGCAGGGGAATGTTGTCCTTCGAGTTTCCTCGTACCTCGGCCCCATGAAGACACTGCGTATATCGATCCCGTTTTGCTGAGATATTACATTCGCCTAAAAGGATGCTCGGGTTATCTATAATTTACAAAAAGAGCGCTCGGTTGGTATTATACCAATTTCAGTTCCATTTGCGTGGTCTGTGTCATACTTCCCTTCGATACACTCAGGACAGGCTAAGCAAGACACACTATTTATTGTCTGTCCATAATGTCATGATTTAACAAAGTTATGTTAAACCGTTAAAACGGTTATATGTTAGTTAAGATATTAATAACCCTTGACTTAAGTCGTGGGTTACTGATACAGTTATCAGCCAATAAACCGTTTCAACGGTTTTTGTATTGAGTTTAAAGACAGACACAATTTAGTCTCCCTGAGGATCTCGAAGGGTAATCATATCCTAACTTAAAAGAGGCCTTTGGAACTGATTCTGGTATTATTCCAAGTGGTCCCTGTATTTAAGCTGCATGCCTTTTAGAAAGTTGCGTAGGATTTGATCTCTTAGGGGGCGAAAGTGTTTATGGTCTGGTTTCCGAAAGAAGGCGCTCAACTCATACTTGCTAACGCTAAAATTGGCCAAATTTAAGATAGAGAGAACATCGTCTGCCTTAAGGTTAAGCGCGATTTGGATTTTTTTCAGAATAACATTATTACTTAATGTTCTTTCTATAGCTGGGGGAGGGCCTTCTTTTGCCCCACGCATACTGACAATCATCCCATTCAGAAAAACAGCAAGCTCATCATCGAAACAAACGACATAGGCCTCATCTTCTTCTCTTTTCAGCCAATCACTAATCTCTGCCCGAGTAACCTTTTTATCGGCAAGCGCGAAAATTTCAACCATTTTGGAATCACTAAAATCAAAAGTGTACCGAATTCGTCGTATCACATCATTGTTTGTCATATTTATACCTGTGAGTTAGCCTGAATTGTTGTCATTTGTTGAGAGTCCGTTTTGGAGGAGCACGTGACTACCTGTTTAGAAGCGCATTAAAATAGACGGGGAGCGGGGCTTCAAAGGTGACCTGCTGTTTGGTTTGAGGATGCAAAATAGTCATCGTACCAGCATGAAGGGTCAATCGTTTCACGCCTTTTTCCGATTCTCCATAAACCTTATCACCAGCTACAGGATGTCCAATGTCAGCAAAATGAACTCTAATCTGGTTTTTTCGACCGGTAAGCAGGTCAATTTCCACCAAACTGTAGTGTTTTGACTCCCTAATCACTTTGTATCCCGTTTTAGCCAGCTTGCCCTTTTTGGGATCATCTACTGCATACATACGGTGGACTACATTCTCGGCAAGATAGGCAGAAAGAACGCCCTCTTTCTTTTCCAGGTTTCCATATACGACAGCATAATACTTTTTTGAAAAACCAGACCACTTATCCTGTAAATAGCGCTTATTGACTTCACTCTTGGCAAAGACCAACACACCTGATGTATCACGATCGAGGCGATGGACAATAAAGATGCGCTTCCGTGATTTGGCGTTACCCTTGCGGACATAATTATTTAAGGCAAAATAGGCTGTACGGTCTCGCTCTTTTGAATTGCTCATGGTGAGCAGTCCACTTGCTTTATCCACTACAATGATGTGGTCATCTTCATATAGAATATCCAACCCTCGGGGTTGGTGCCTTTTGGAGCGAGGTTTTTGTTTTTTTGCAGGCTCCTGATGTGCTTTCGCACCCTCTGGGATATTTTTTTTTGCTTTTGGTTTGGAAATTTTATTCATGATAAATCCTTGAACTTATGGCGAGGTTCTCTTGTATATGTTTTTCGACGCTGCTTGTTCGCAATACCTGTTCTAACTTCCTGATTGCGCTCTAACTGTACCAATTCTTCTCTTAGCTTTTTGTAATTATCAATTCGATCTTGAGGAATTTTTCCCTTTTCCAGTGCCTCGTGGACAGCACAACCTGGCTCTGCCCCATGTGAGCAATCTGAAAACCGGCAACCCTCTGCAATTTTTTCAATATCGGCAAACCCTTTTTCCAGGGCTTCTTCTGGGCCCCAAAGTTGAATTTCTCGCATTCCCGGTGTGTCCAATAATAATCCACCACCTGGAAGTAATATCAATTCCCGGTGGGTCGTGGTATGGCGACCTTTTCCATCTTTTTCCCGTACTGGGGCAGTATGCATGACATCACTTCCGGCAAGATGGTTGATGAGGGTTGATTTCCCTACTCCAGATGACCCAAGCAAAGCAATGGTGGTTCCCTCTTCTAAAAAATGGCGTAAGGCATCAATACCTTGTGGCTCAACCACACTCACCGCATAAACGGGGACATCAACAAGCCGGACCATCAAGTCGGAAATAATAGTCTGGGGTGTTTCTGAGAGGTCTGCCTTGGTTAATAAAAGCACTGGTTTCGCGCCACTCTCTACCACCAAAGTGATATATCGCTCCAGGCGCGCTGGATTCAAATCAAAGTCGAAGGAGGATATGATCCAAACCATATCCAGGTTGGCAGCGATCACTTGCTCTTCCGTGCGCTTACCTACTGTTTTTCGTGAAAACTTACTTCGTCGAGGCAAGATAGCTTGAATAACAGCACCACTTTCCTCACCCTGAGGCTTAATGACCACCCAGTCACCGACAGCTGGAAAGTCATCTGGCATGGTTGCCTGATGTTTGATCTTTCCCGATACTCTGGCAGAGTAATCTTTTGTTTCTGAATGTACCCAATAGCGATCACGGTGTTCCGAAATGACACGAGCTGGAAAAGCTTGGGACAGATCAAGCTGAGGCAGGTTTGATTCCCAGACTTCATCCCAGCCGTATTCAACTAAATCTGGGTGAATTAACGACTTTTTGTTAATATCCAATTTCACTTTCTTGAAAGTAATCACGTTTGAAATAGAGGTATGCTACAAAACCCCACCAGCCAAGGACTGATATTGAGGTAATTAGGATCATTACGATCGATACCATACCCTCACCTTCTGGTCCAAGAAAGGAGCCATAAGTTTCAAGCACCTGGGTGGCACCCTGTCCCCCCATTAAATAAAGGATTCTTTCCAGGCTGTAAAAGATAGTTGCTCCCAGTAAAAATCGAAAACCCCACTCCTTGGCAGCCCATAACCCAAAACCAATGCCAACATACAGACCAATGAAGATCAAATGGTAGACCAGAGCCACCATTCCGCCCCTGTCTGCCCCAAATAGCGGTGCTGGATCTGTCACAGACGTCAGTTCAAACAAGGCAGAAATAAAGAAAAAGAAAGCGGCTGTCCGAACGTTAAAGCGAGAGGGGTGTATCAGCTCCTTGGTACGGGCATGTGCGGTCGACAGCTTCCACCTTCCGTTGTGTTTTTCTGCAAAACAAAAACGACATAAAACAGCATCTGCCTGGATCTCTTCTGCACAATAGGGACACTTCATTAAGACTTCCTCATTAGTTCCGTTGGAGTATAAGCATTCTATCGCCGGATGCTCTGCAAAACTACTGATTATAGATCGGACTCCTATTAAATAACCCTATCTCACCTTAATTGGGTTTGCATTTCTTGGTTCCCAATTACTTTCTGACCACTCTTAATCTGGGTTTTAAGACCAAGAGGTGAAGGATAGACTTTTGACAATTAATCATGATTCAATTTTGTTTGGGATTGTGTATTGGTTCAACAATATAAACGGCTTCTGGCCAGGGGATTATTATGGCAAAAATTATTTGGACAAAAATTGACGAGGCTCCAGCACTCGCCACATACGCACTGCTTCCAGTTGTACAAGCTTTTACAAAGGGTACTGAGATTGAGATTGAAACCCGCGATATCTCTTTAGCAGGTCGGATTATCGCTCATTTTCCTGACAACCTTAAAGCTGAGCAGAAACAAAATGATGCGCTTGCTGAACTTGGCCAATTGACCCAGTCAGCTGACGCAAACATCATTAAGTTGCCAAATATCAGTGCTTCCATTCCACAATTACAGGCTGCCATCAAAGAGCTTCAGGACAAGGGATATGCAATTCCTGATTATCCTGAAGAACCTAAAAATGCTATTGAACAGTCGTTACAGGCTCGTTTTGCCAAAGTTCTTGGTTCTGCTGTAAACCCTGTGTTACGTGAAGGAAACTCTGATCGCCGGGCGGCATCTTCGGTTAAACGTTTTGCTCAGAAAAACCCCCATCGCATGATGAAAGACTGGCCCAGGGCGGGTTCAAAGACCCGGGTCGCCCACATGACAGAAAAAGACTTCTTTGGTAGTGAAAAATCCACCACACTTGTTCAGGCAATGGATGTGCGCATTGAACATGTCAATGCAGATGGTGATGTCGCAGTCTTGAAAGAGGGACTTTCCTTGATCCCTGGAGAGGTGATTGACACATCCGTTATGAATGTTAAGGCTTTAAGAGCTTTTTATGCTAAAACCATTGAAGAGGCAAAAACTGAGGGTGTGCTCCTTTCCCTACATTTAAAAGCAACCATGATGAAAATTTCTGACCCTATCATGTTTGGTCATGCTGTTTCTGTTTTTTATAAAGACGCCCTGGAAAAGCATACTGAAGACCTCAAAAAGATTGGGGCCAACATTAATAATGGCCTCGATGATGTCTTAAATAAACTGAACCGTTTACCAGCAGACAAACAGGCCGAAATTAAAGCTGATATTACTGCTATTTATAAAGACCAGCCAGCTCTGGCCATGGTTGACTCCTCTAAAGGAATTACCAACCTTCATGTTCCAAACAATGTGATCATTGATGCTTCCATGCCCAACGTGGTCCGTGATGGTGGCAAAATGTGGAACAATAATGACCAGCTTCAAGATACGATTGCCATGATTCCAGATCGTAGTTATGCCGGCATCTACCAGGAGACGATTCAGGATTGTCAGCTACATGGACAGTTTGACCCATCAACCATGGGTAGCGTTTCCAATGTTGGATTGATGGCTAAAAAGGCTGAAGAATACGGTTCTCATGATAAAACTTTTGAAATGGTCTCCGGTGGAACTGTCCGGGTCGTAAATGCATCAGGTGAAACCCTACTCGAACAGATTGTTGAAACTAGTGATATCTTTAGAATGTGTCAGGCCAAAGATGCGCCAATCCAGGATTGGGTTAAACTTGCTGTGATCAGAGCAAAAGCCAGTGGCTCTCCTGCTATATTCTGGCTGGATGAGAGACGTGGACATGATGCTCAGATTATCAATAAAGTAAACCTGTACTTGAAAGATCATGACCTCAGTGGTTTGGATATCCGGATCATGGAACCTGTTGAAGCGATCAAGTTTTCTCTGGAAAGAATTCGAAAAGGAGAGGACACTATTTCTGTCACGGGGAATGTTCTCCGAGATTACCTCACAGATCTCTTTCCTATTTTAGAGCTGGGCACCAGTGCCCGTATGCTTTCCATCGTCCCTCTCATGAAGGGTGGTGGTTTGTTTGAAACAGGAGCTGGTGGTTCTGCACCAAAACACGTTCAACAATTTATTAGAGAGGGTCACTTACGCTGGGATTCTCTGGGAGAGTACTGTGCCCTCGTACCCTCATTTGAACAAGTTGCCAATCAAAGTGGCAATCCTAAAGCAAGCGTTATGGCAAAGACCCTTGATGAGGCAATTAGCACTTATCTCGAAAACGCCAAATCACCTTCACGAAAAGTGAACGAACTGGATAACCGCGGGAGTTCATTCTATCTATCCCTTTACTGGGCTCAGGCTTTGGCAAATCAAGACAGTGATGCCGAATTAAAGGCCCGGTTCGAAACCATTGCCAAAAAACTTGCAGACAATGAGACTCTCATCGCTGAAGAGCTTTTGGCAAGTCAGGGTAATCCAGTAGATCTTGGTGGATACTTTATACCTGAAACAGATATGTTGGCGAAGGCCATGCGGCCGAGCTCGACCTACAATGATATATTAAGCTCTGTTTAATACCTGTTAAAATATAATACCTAATCCCGGTTGTCACTGTTGATGTGATAGCCGGGTTTTTTATTTCACCAGACTGAAGTCTGGGGTTCCTGATGTTGTCGAGAAAATGGGGGGGGTAAAAAACAACCCCGATCCTCATTAAGAGAACCGGGGCATGTTTATTTTCCCTGTAAGGAAGGGTAGTGCTTGTGCTTGTCCCTGAGGCTATAACCTTGCGGAGGCTTAGAGCCACCGCAAGGTTAGCTAAGTTTACTTCAGATAAACCATCCGATGTACTTCTCTGAAGGATCCTGTGTCTAGAACATAAAGGTAAGTTCCACTACTCAAGTTCTCTGGGGTAAAGTGAACGGAATAATGACCCGCCTCATGTATCCCAGAAGCGATTTGGGCAACTTCAACTTCATCACCCAACATTGCTCCAGTAAAGGAAACCTTCTTCTTCAGTTCCACTTCACCATAAAGGGCGTAAATCGTTCCGTTGAATTCTACTTCTTCTTCAAGTTTGGCTGCATGATGTCCATCTCCAGCGACATAGAAGATAATGTCAGATGCATCGATAAATGATCCACCTGCTGGCCCAACATAGACCTTTCTGGATATCTTCATTTCGTCTTCTGTGCGAACTTCTGAAGACGCTTCAAAGCGGACATGGCTGTATTTTTTAACCTCTGGTTTTTTGATGTTATACACACCACCAGTAAAAGTCAGGGTCAACCATCAATGCGATTTAGTCCATCGTTTGTCCCAAACCACATAAACCCTCTAGAGTCCTGATAGATGGTGTTTATCCTTGACGTACTCAATCCATCAGTGGCTGTGAGGTGTTGGAGACGAATGCCTGACATTTGACTGATCCCAATAAGTGGCAACAGGAGAGCCAGCAAGAAAATCTTGTTTTTTGGGGAGCGTAGTTTTTGAAACATCTCTGTAATTTATTTATCTGGTCTGGTTAATCAATGCTCTTCTCAATCATTCGTCTTAAAGCTAAATATCCACCTTCTCGCTATACTTTCCGTCCTTATTAACCTCCCGGCGGGTTTATTATTAACCTGTCGAGTTTGTGAGGTAGACTGATACCCAAGTACTTACAGCATTTCTGTTTGATTATTTATCTTTTGCTACTTCCTTGAAGTCTTTATCGGTTTCGGGTCATCAGGACATCACAAAAAGAGGATTAACCAAAAACAGTTTCCGTATATTCGTGAATCTTCGGACTTTTATAATGTGCAGACTCCTTGTTCTTCAAATGCCACAGGCTGACGGACTTTCTTTTCAGATGATTTACTTTTGTTGAAAAACGACGTTAATCTTGGTGCGGCGATTCTCATCTCCCAGGCTCTTTGTTGAATTTCGAATCGGTTGAATCTTGTAATCATTTGTTTTGGTGAAAATGTTGGCTCATGTATCCAAATTCTAGTACCGTTTTCTGTTCTCCTCGACCACTTCTGGATAAATTTCGTGCGTCCAAAAAGATGACATCGCCGGTGAGGTAAGAAACCCCTTCTATATATTATTATACAGCAATTCTAGCGCACTGTGATAGGGACTTGATTCCCATCGTTTCACCGGGTGGACCTCTATTGTTGGAATATCTTCGCCGTCCCAAAATCCATGGGTTGTATTGATACTCAGCGAGTTAGGCTATTTCTATGAAAAAAATATTATTTACTTCAATTAACGATCTTCTTTGTTTGAGTCTGCTCCCACCCTTCAATCTTAGCATAATTCTAGGAGTGCTTTTACCGGGTAAAGTCATTTGAATTCTTTGAATTATAGGCTTTCATTAAATGGTTGATATCCACAATTAGTGGCGAGTCGTTTTGCTGCTTCTTTCACCCAGAAATATTACCCGTGTTTGTGATTAAGAGGTGTTTTTTCTTTTAGATGCTACGCTGGCGCTTTTTTCACTCATCCGCTGTTCTCTATCTGTCCGCGTCCCGAGTTGGATTGTCGTAAATATTCTTTCCGCCCCCATTTCGTGTACTTTTTTTTGACACGTCTCAACCACCGAAAAGACCTCGTCCCAAGACCCCTCTAGATTAGTACCATTGGAGTGCGTTTCATAATCCAAGCCACTTGAGCTGACAATATCCACACACATCGCAATATATTTGGATAATGATACACCACTGTTCACGGGTACTAAAGTAAAACTTAAAATTGTATGCATATTAATAATCCCAGACTGTTTTTTTTTGGCGGTTGATTGTTTTCCTTAAATAAACCTAAATATATTTCCCAGCCTCCGGGCACTTTATCGATTACGCTTTACCCCCCGTTATCAAGGAAAAGTCTCTATACCTGTGAAACTCATCGCCATTAAGGCTGTTTTGTGCTTGCAATCAGCTGCGCTGCAAGGAAAAAATTGTTTTTCTGCACTCTTCTACTGTTCTTAATTCCACTAAATTTATATCACAACAATTTTCAGGGCCTTCTTTCTTTAAGATATATATCCTCTTTTCCCTACCAAAGAACGTTTTTCTAGTCGATTTTTATATTTGAAAACTCATATAGTTTATAATTTGTTTTGTGCATCCCCAGATTCTTATATGTTTCCTGGGCGACTTGATTATCGTTTTCCACGTACAGCCGAATCCCAGCGACATCCTCACTATCTTGTACTTTTTTGAGCAAATAATTATACATCGACTTATAGAGGCCTTGATTTCTCGAGCATTTTTCAACAAACACACTCTGAATCCACCAGAATTTGCCATTTCGCCAGTCACTCCACTCTTTTGTGACCATTAACGAGCCTCTAACAGTACCATCTACCTCAACAACCAAGTAAAAACCCTTTTTGTGGTCCTCAAAAACCGCCTCAATGCCTTTTGTAAGTCTTTTCATATCCAGAGTAAGGCCCTCTGTCTCCAGGGCCATAGCGGCATTATAGCGCCCAATATTTTGAACATCCTCTACCGAGGCCAAACGAACTTGTATCATTTTACTTACCCATTCTTCTTTTTTGGTTTAAAGCCTATTCTATCATACGGATTGATTACGCTTGATATCATATTTCTAAGGTGGGCATTTATTCTCTTTAAGTATCTAAAGTACAAAGCAAACAACGCAACACTAGAACAGGTCATCTCCTGATCTTCTTTGGTACCAATCAGTAACCTTATACTTTTATCACAGGTTAATCCAATCTCCTTAGTTTCTGAGTATATATCGAGTGCTAAATCCTCATCACCCTCTTCAATACAAACAGAGGCCTGGTCAAACATTTTTTTTATTGATGTTTCGATTGAATTAAGGGTGTTCGTCATGGGTCCTGCATCAAGTTTACCTGGATGCATTTCTGTTAAATCAACGATGTTCTTTATATAATCTCCAATTCTTTCTACGTCTACAATAACTGTCGATAGAACCAGACCCGCTGCAATGCTTTCATTACCCTGGACAGAGAGATGTGTCACAACTTTTCGTCGGATATCTCTCTCATATTTATTAATCAATTTATCTTTTTTATAGATAAGTTTTTGAACCGACTTTTCATTTTCGCCCCAAAGTGTACTCACGGCATCGTTAAACATCTCTCCATCTATTTTGATAGCCTCGTGGGTCATGTCCCAGGCTTCACTTAATAGATTATCAATCGCCCATATCTGTTTAATTTCTTTCCACATAATGCTCGTCCTTCTTTAAAGTATGGTGATAAATAATATTGGCACAACATAAATCAATGAATACACCAATAGAAATATAATAAGGTTCTTTTTAGATTCGGCGACGTAGGTACTCACCCATTCAGATGCTTTGATCGGAATAAACTTCAATGGGTAAAATATTATAATACCAAATACATTGAATGTAAGATGTGCAAAGGAGGCTGTTACAGCTTCCGGGACCCCTGTCGCCAGAGCGGCCAACAACGCTGTTCCTGTTGTTCCAATATTGGCTCCCATTGTGTAAGGGAAAATTCTTCGCAACTTGACTATCCCTGCTCCGGCTAATGGAACAATAAGGGATGTTGTTACAGAGCTACTTTGGACAATAAAGGTCATCAGCATGCCCCAGGTCATTCCCATAAAATCATTTTTAAACAAATATTTGTTGATAATTAATTCTATTTTATTGACCACAAGTGAGCGGATTATTTTAATCAAAAATCCCAATGCGACAAACATACCCACTATAGAGAACAGCATTAGTACAATTTCTTTAGCCGGGAGACCTATGATCAAATTGTCTATTCCGCTGATTACAGGATTTAAGATAGCTTTCAAGGGGTTGAACATATTCATGCCTCCAACCCCTTCAAATTTTCCATTTAAAAAGACAGCCACCTTTTGAATAAAATGAAATTTCAGCTCAAGGGGAAAGAGGACGATAACTGCACTGATATTAAAAAAATCATGGACTACACCTGCAGCAAAAGCTCTCTTGAATTCTGCTTTGTGACCGATGTGTCCAATTGATACAAGAGTATTAGTCACCGTAGTTCCAATGTTCGCTCCCATGATGATTGGAATTGAATTTTCAAGGTTGATCACTCCACCAGCCACAAGTCCAACAACAATAGATGTTGTTGTCGATGAACTTTGAATTAAGGAGGTTGCAACAATTCCGATTATCAAACCAGTAAACGGATTGGAGGTCGTTTGTAACATAGCTTCAGCAAATTCTTTTCCGAATAACTTAAAGCTGTGTCCCAGTAATTTGATACTGAGGAGAAAGAGATAGATCGTAATAATGATGGTTAAAACTTTGATAATCTTTTGGCGCAGGTCCGAATTCACATTGACTCCTCTAAGGGTCTGAAAAAACGTGGAACAGGTCAAAAACCGCTCTCAGTATTAACTGATCAAGCAATACCAAAGTACTCGCATGACAGTGTCAATCAATTGGTTTTTAAAATAATATCTGACGAGGATTGTGTGGTGCTATTACCAAGTCACTTGCATTAAATGCACAAGAGTTACTTGAGCTATTTCGATCGCTTTTTAGAACTTATGAGAAGAAGGAGGGGGGTTAATCTACGAAGTTATCTCCCCACTCAATTGCCTGAATGTGGTAATCGATGATCTCTTTATCAAGCAATTTATGTTTTTTGATAATGAAGTTCCTTTTGCCCCATTCACCTGTTTCGAAAGCAATGGCAAGATTCAGCACATCACTGTAAGGGGTCTTATTTCCAAGAATGGTTTCTGCTATATCGGTACTGATGGAGACCTGATTAATAACCCGCTCCATGGGTAAATCTATGATTGCGTCTAATAATGAGAACATTCCTATTAATAATAGTGACTGAGCTTCTTTATTTACAAAACCAAACATAGGTGCTAAAAGTTCACAAAATTGACCTCTTTTAACCACCGTTTGCATTAACTCTTTTGGTTTTCTATCTACAAATGCTGAAACAGCTAAAATAGATACCCACATCACATTCTAAAAAGTACCTTAATTCTAATCATGATATCAGAACGCTTTTTATCCAACCCAATCGCTTAAATCGCATAAAGACGTGCATATAAGTACACTATAATGAGTATTTCATGTCAAAACCACCGAACTCTTGAGTCGGTAATAAACTAATATCTTTATATATTTATTATATAGTAGTAGTAGTTAGCTCAACAGAATATGTGGATAACTTAAGTAGTGTATTATAATAAATATAAAAAAAACAACTACATAACTACAGTAGAAAGTAACATATTTATGTTTATATCTTATTGAATAATGTTGATTGATGTTGAGTAGAGGTGGTTAGAGCATAGCTTACAAACAAAAAATATTTAAGGCTGGACCTTGAACCTAATGTTGATAACATAAATGTTAATACAGGGGATAACTTCCAGTGGAGACCTTAAATATATAAAAAACAACAAATAATATATCAAAAAGCGTCTATTTTGATGTGGATAACTCCTAAAAGCCCTCTTTTTTGCTTATATTTTCCATACCTAGCTATCACTCATTGTAAAAAAAAGCCCAAAACTGGATTTTACATAGGAAACCATTCTAAAAAAAGGGGGGGGGCATATCGAATCCAATGTACACCTGAGCCTCAATTTGCCCCAGACTTCGCTTTTGAACAGATAATTTCGTAAAATGTATCTTGAAACTACCTTTCAACAGATCCACATTGTTCATTCCCTGCAAGAGCATTACCAGGAGGGAGCTATTTTTAATTAGAAATAAGAAATTAATAATCAAGTGGGATGATACAAAAACCATTCAAAAGACGTATGCGCACAGAGCAACTTAACTATTTGGCGATTTATGTAGAAGTGAATAGGTTTCAGTCTTAGCGAAGCAAAACAGCAAGTCACTAGAGAAGAACTATAAAGATGAAGAACACACGCTAAAGGAAATTATGACAGGTATAACACGTCACAGAACTATTTTATCTGGATATACATCCGTTCCCGTTGGTCTTTTATCCAATTATCATAACGATCTCGCTTTTTGAACTCCAGCGATAAGCCTTCAACTTCAGACCAGTGGTTGGACAGGTTGACCTTACCACCAGGTACTCTTTCGTGAACCATAATCAAATGATATTGATCTCCACTAAGGATTGGCATAGACAATTTCTCAAAAGGAATATTTAAAAGTAGTTCATGCATATCAGGCGGAAGAATGGAAACATCAGTTAGGCCCATCCTGCCCTTTTTAGAGCGCACATAGTCGTCAGTGGAGTGTTCCTCTACCTGTTCTGACAAAGTGGTCTCATGTGCCAGCATACGTCCCCTAATAGCCTCTAAGGTATTGCGGGTGAGATCACGGTCGGCATCATCTGCAGCTGGCATCAATAAGATATGGGATATCTGGACCTGATCACCTTTTTTATCATCCAACCTGAGAAGGTGTAAGCCAAACTGGGTCTCCACTATTCCGCTCAACTCACCAGGTTCCAGGGAATATGCCGCCTCTTCAAATGGTTTTACAAAGACACCGCGGCCAACCATACCCAAGCTACCCCCGTTTGCAGCCGATCCTGGATCTTTAGAATATTCTCTGGCGGCATCCTCAAAGGTTACTTTACCTGAAAGAATATCCTTTTTTAAACCAAGTAACTGATCTGAAAGTTGTTTCATTTTTCCATCACCAGGTGTTACGGACATGGAAAGAATAGAAAAATCAACCTGGGCATTTTTATCTGGAAAACTATCTTTCCAGGTGGTGTAAAAGTCTTCAACATCACGTCGACTCACCTTAATATCGCTAAACAACTCCATTTTGACTTGTTCTACTAAAAGATTATTGCGGATTTGATCTTCGTAATAAGATTTGATTTTATAATGATCAACCCCAAAAGCTTCGGCGGCCTTTCTGAGGCTACCGTATTGCATTTTGATTGATTCAAGCGATTGCTCTAACTGCATCTCCACGGTCCTGTCTTCCACAAGAATGGTTTCTTGACGGGCATATTCCAGGAGAACCTGCTGGTTTAGCAATTCCTCTAATGCACGTGAGCGCAACTGTTGAATAACCTCAGGAGAAGTATAGGATGAAACACGGGCCTGCTCGGCAAAAATGCGGGTAACTTGATCTACCTCGGAATATAGAATTGCTTTCTCACCAACGATGGCGGCCACCCCATCCACAAGTTGTTGAGCTGAGAGAGTAAGTGCCATTAACGATGACAGTAGGATATATGAAAGACGCATTTTAATTACCTAATTTTGATGAATTACCATAGAGGGTATTTTTATTAAAAAGAATACTGCTGGACTTTCTGAGACTGTCTACCAGTTGGCCCTCTATATGACGTTGCTGGTTTATAGATAGGCGGGCAGCAATTTCTTCCCAAACCTCATCCAAACTTTTTAGAGATCCTCGATCATGCCAGGTTTTTACCTCCACGAGGTGATAACCCAAGTCTGATTTTATTGGGCCAAAGATTCCGGGCCGTTTTTTCTTAAGGAGATATTCTTTTACTTCAGGAAGTAGATTTTCAACTTTAAAAAGGCCGGTTTCTTTTGGATGCAGCGCAACCAAAGATTGCTTCTTTTCCAAATCTCCCTTTTCAATAGCCCGCTCTAATTCTCGGGCTTCATCTTTGGTGGGGAGTAAGACATGAAAACCAAAAAACTCATTTCCCTGACGCCTGAATGAGGCCAGGTTGTTTTGGTAATAAGCGTCAATCTCGTTCCTATTTACACCACCCTTATCTCTAAGGACTGCATCCAACTGTTTATCAGCCAAAAGTCTTCGGCGATAGGTTTCTACACGATAGTTAAACATGGGATCTCGGTGAATGAGACTTTTCTCTGCTTCCTGGGCTAACAATGTTTCCCGAATCCAATTCTCAACTAGAAGTGATTTTTGGAGACTATCCAATTCCATAAATCCAGGAAACATGAGAACCAGCTCATCCAGAGATAAGCTCTCATGGTTAACTTCTGCGATCAAGCCCTCATCACTTTGATTTGAACACGAGAGTAGCCCCATCAATAACAGAGCCACCATTAAGTAAGAGAGCTTATACATGTTTTGGACCTTGCTTATTTACTCTTTGCAGCAGCATAGAATTCATGAACTGCGGCATAATTAATTTTAACAGGATGATCATTTTTGAGCTCAGTATAAACGGAACTGGTACGATTCGTTCGCAATTGACCCATAATTTCAGTTTTTACACGACCCTTAACCTTAGCATAGGGTTTTGGTCCTTCAGGAATAGCATTCTCTAACTTGATAATGGAATAGCCATTCCCCAGCTTAACTGGACCAGCAACCTGGCCAAGCTCCAACGTAAACGCTTTTTTACCCATAAGACCATATCGGCCTTCTTGGAAAGCAGGGAGTTCACCTCTTTTTTCCTTGGTCGCCTTACGTTCGGTGTATCGGCCAGCCAAGACATCAAAGACTTCACCTGCATCGATGCGTTTTTTCAAGTCAATCGCAAGCAAACTATCTTTTACAAAAATCTCACGGACCTGGACCTTTTTCTTTTCCATATATTTTTCTGATTTATTGGATTCATAAAAGCCCATCAATTCTTCATCAGTCGGATCCAGGTTTTTATTGATCTCCTGGTTAACAAAGGCATCATAAACATAGCGCTCAACCATGTCATTGATTTTATCAGAGAAGGCAGGCTCTTCGTTGTATTTGTTGTTAAAGCCAAAATCAACAATAAGGGTTTGGGTGACCAGTTGATCCAGGATAGTCATTAACTGATTTTCAGATTTGAAACGTGGTTTTTGACCATCATCGAGAGATTTTAACTCTTCAATAATCCAGTCACCGCCGAGCTCATAACCGTTTAATTCAAACAAGGGGGTCTTGTAATTGAGTTTCTTAAAGACCTCATCCATGGGACCCTGCTTAAAGGAGGACTTGTCAAAAATCATAAAAAATTCATGAATGTTTTCAGGGATTAATTCAAAACCAGCCTTTTGTTTTTGACCTTCGAGAAATTCGTTGGCCTGACGGTTTAATTCTTGACCCTTTTCTTTACGAGACTGTTGCTTTAAGGCCAACTTTTCACTTTCAAAAGGACCCCTGGCGACATCACGTTTTGCGTCCAGCTTAATGATATGATAACCAAAAGTTGTTTCTACAACATTTGAAACCTCACCGGGCTCCAAAGCAAAAGCAGTATCCTGAAAAGGACCCACCATCTTTCCCCAGCTAAACCAACCAAGATCACCGCCATTGGTTTTCCCGGAGGGGTCTTCAGTAAATTCAGAAGCAAGCTCCTCGAATGATTCACCCTTCGATAAACGATTTTTTATCTGACCCATTAACGCCAGCGCATCAGCCTGGGTTCTGTCAGATTCGGAGAGGGCGTTCCCTTTGTACTGGATCAAAATATGACGCGCTTTCAGTTCTGTTCCTGTGCGGTCGTAAAGTTCACGCAAGTAGGTTTCGGTAATGACTTCATCAAGAATAGCCCGGTCATAGACGTACTGTAGCATTTGTCTGCGTTCAGCCTTTACGCGTCGATCTTTTATCTCAACACCTTTATCCAAACCGCGCTCTAGAGCAACCTGAGTAAAAAGGGCTTTTCTAACAAACTCATCAACCTTACCATCAATGTAAGCATTGTCTTTTTCAGCAAAGCGAGCCGCTGGGTTTATTGATGTAAATTCGTCTAAAGTGATAGATTTATCACCCAGGGTTGCCAGGGTGTCGCTTTCCATTGTTGAACAAGCAAACAGCAATAAGAGGATACTGACAACAAGAAGCGGTAAGGTAAAACGTGATTTCATTTGATTAACCTTTTGTTTATATTAAACTTATGTTTTATCATTACGGTCGGAAAATTTAGAATGGCGCACAAGGCTTTCCAAGAATATTCTAAGCGAACTTAAGGGGCTGTCTGGGCCTTCATGATTGAAGATAAATGTTAGGGTTTTATTGTTCATTATTTCTACTTTTTTGCCCGTTTCTCCCAGTGCTTTGGACAGACCTTTAATGATCTCGCCACCTGCTTGTTCCACATGTTCAGGTAAAAAATCACCTTGTCCTCGAACGCCCCTTACCACAACACTTCGAAGACCAATAGATTGACCAAGGCGTTTGATTAATGCGCCATCAACGAGATCTTGAGTTTGGCTCGGCAGGCGTCCAAAGCGTTCTCTTAGCTCACCCCGTAAACCATATAAAGCCTCGGCGGTTTGGGCCTCAGCAATTCTGCGGTAGCTGGCAATTCTCTCTGCCGTGTTTTCGATAAATGTGTCAGGTATTTGTAAATCCCGATCGATGGTCGTTTCTGTGGGTGGGAAGACCACGGCCTGTTCTCCCTGAACCTCTTTCAATGTTTCTAAAGTATCTTTCAGAATTTGAGTATAGAGGTGGTATCCAATATTGGCAATTTGACCACTCTGCTCTGTCCCAAAGACATTCCCAGATCCTCGTATCTCTAGATCGCGCATTGCGATCTCATATCCCCCACCATAATGGGCATGTCTCTCGAGGGCATTCAGGCGCTTGATCGCATTCACGCTTAATTTCCTAAAACCAGGAGCCAGAAAATAGGCCCAGGCTTTCCGGTGAGATCGACCTACCCGACCCCTCAATTGATAGAGTTGCGATAAACCCATGGCATCCGCCCGGTTTACGATAAGCGTATTGGCGTTTGGAATATCCAAGCCAGACTCAACAATGGTCGTTGATAGCAACACATCAAACTCTCGATGGAAAAACCCCAACATGACTCGCTCTAAATCTCGTGGTTTCATTTGACCATGACCCATCCCAAAGCGTACATCTGGTAGCAGGGCTTGTAATCTCTGTAACATAATCCCAATCGACTCAACTCTATTATGGACAAAGAATACTTGACCACCACGGTCTACCTCACGCAGGACTGCTTCTTTAATCTTTTCCTCATTGAAATCCATAACCAGGGTTTCCACTGGTTGCCGTTCTTTCGGCGGTGTTTTTAACATGGACATATCACGGGCACCCATGAGGGACATCTGTAAAGTACGGGGGATTGGTGTAGCCGTCATGGACAATGAATCGACTGAAGTCATGATTTCTTTGACCCGCTCTTTGTTTTTAACGCCAAAGCGATGTTCTTCATCAACAACAAGCAAACCAAGGCGTTTAAAAACAACATCTTGTGATAGGATGCGATGGGTACCAATAACCACGTCAAGTGATCCTGACTCAAGCTGTTTCAAGGTCTCTTTGATTTGTTTGGGTGTTCTAAACCGGGAGAGAACCCCAATATTTACAGGGAATTCAGAAAAACGTTCGAGGAACGTCTCGTAATGTTGTTGGGCAAGAATGGTTGTGGGCACAAGGATGCCAACCTGTTTTGAGTCATTCACCGCCTTAAAGACGGCCCTCATGGCGACTTCAGTTTTACCAAACCCAACATCTCCGCACAAAAGACGATCCATAGGGAAGGCCGACTCCATATCCTTTTTAATTTCTTCAACCGCCTGAAGCTGATCCGTGGTTTCATCATATATAAAGGAAGCTTCCATCCGCTTCTGAAAATCATTGTCGGCACTGTAGCGGAACCCTTCAACCACAAAACGGTTTGCGTAAAGCTCCATCAGCTCCTTTGCATAATTGTCAACCGCCTTACGGGTTTTAAGCTTTACCTGATCCCAGTCTGTCGTTCTAAGTCGGGTCAGTGTTGGCGGCACCTCCACATGTGATTCATACTTGTGAACCCGATGCATTTTCTCTACGGGGACGTAAATACGATCTTGGGCTTGGTACTCTAAGGCGAGTACTTCCTGAGCTGTTTTGTTTACAGAGATGTGTTCAATGCCGAGATAACGACCAATCCCGTAGTCCAGGTGAACCACAATATCACCCTCTTCAAAAGCCTCCACCCGAGTAACCGGCTTTATGGGAAAAGCGCGGGGGATAACGCTTCGCTTACGGGTACGGCCAAAAATCTGGTGATCGGTTAAAACGGCAAGCTTGTTCTGGTGATCAATAAATCCAGCAGACAATGAAAGACGAACGGTTTCAAACCGAAAATCTTCAAACAAAACACCCAGGCGATCCAACTGTATCCCACTATCAGCACAAATAAAAACGCGATAATTCTCTTCATTCAAATGAGACAACCTGGCCCTGAAGGCATCCAGGTTTCTTTGAAAGTTCGGTTGAACCTCAACATCTAGAACGGTTGAGTTATCAGCTTTCCCCTGTGACAGGAAGCGAACTTTTGTTTTTCTGTTTTCCGATAATAGCGAAGCAACCGTCGCAGAATCAACATCTTCGATAAAGGGGCGAAACTGTACAAAGGATACATTGTCTGGCACTGAATTGAGCAGGGGGTCGACAGTTGTTTCAATAAAAGGGTTTTCAGGATAGACCGTTAGCGTCTCAAGTTCTTCACCAGACCGTTGAGATGAGGGATCAAACTCACTGATTGATTCAAGTTTGTTTCCGAAAAAATCCAGACGAAGAGGTTTATTGTAGCCCCCCGGAAAAACATCCAGGACACCACCACGTACCGCGAAATAGCCCGGCTCTACAACAAAAGCGTCTCTTTCAAAGCCATACTCAACCAAGGTCTTTTCTAGGGTGTTGATCGAATAATCCTGACCACAGGTCAACTCTAGCGCAATTAACGCTTCTCCCGATACTCCACCCATCAATTCTTTCGCCTGCGTTACATAGATTGCAGGCCTGCCCTCCAGGAGCGACCTTAAGGCCCGGCTCGATTGTCCTGTATCAATCCCATCTACTCGGTCACTTCCCACAAACAACACCTCGGAGGGCTGGTCTAATGCCACAAGATCATTCAACGCTCTTTCTGCCGACGACTTATCTGGCAGAATGAGTAATTGTGGCCCCTTGGTTATACCAGCATGGAAGAGAAAGGGAAGTATAGCGGTTTCAACCCCACCGAAAGAAGCGCCAGCCTTTTTGTATAACCGAGATGTAATGAGCAGTAAATCAGATTGTTTCACGTGAAACATGCTTTTTTATGAGGATGAGTAAGATTGAAACGTCTGCAGGGCTGACGCCGCTAATTCGAGAGGCCTGTCCGATTGTCTCAGGTCGAATCCGCTGAAGCTTTTGTCGGGCTTCGAACGAAATGGCATTCATGGGTATATAGTCAATATCGGATGGGATAACCAGTTCTTGGTGTTTTGATAGACGCTCTACCTGAAGCTTTTCCCGCTCAATGTAGCCCCTGTATTTTGTGTTGGTTGCGATGAGTGTGAGCAAGGAGGGTTTTAAGTTCTGGACCCAATCGGGAAGCAGGGGTTTGATTGACTCAATGGGGACATGCGGTCTTCGCAGAAGATTGCTTAGGGATTGGCTTTCTGTGACGGGAATCTGTGGTTTGACCGTCGAATTAATGAGCGAGGGCTTGATGTAGGTGGCCTCAAACTCAACCTCAGCCAACTGAGCAAGTCGATGGTCTTCTTTAACGCCGTCATAAAAATCTTTTGAAACCAGGCCAAGATCAAAACCTTTCACCGTTAGGCGAAAGTGAGCATTGTCGTAACGGAGCAACAGGCGGTGCTCAGCTCTGGAAGTAAACATGCGGTAGGGTTCATCTGTATCTTTAGTGATCAAGTCATCAATAAGGACTCCGAGATACGCTTCGTCTCGCTTCAGCACGAAAGGGGGGGAGTTGTCAATTGTGCGACAGGCGTTAATGCCAGCAACCAACCCTTGGCCAGCTGCCTCTTCATATCCAGAGGTTCCGTTGATCTGGCCAGCAAAAAATAAACCGCTAACCTTTTTTGTTTCCAGGCTCGCCTTTAGTTGTGATGGGGGAAAATAATCATATTCAATGGCATAGCCTGGTCGAATGAATTTCACTTTTTCGAGGCCTGGCACAGATCGCAAGCTGGCGAGCTGAACTTCTTCTGGTAGTGAAGATGAAAACCCGTTCACATAAAGCTGATCCGCATCGGACCATTCAGGCTCTAAAAACAGTTGGTGAGAAGATTTATCGGAAAAACGCACAACCTTGTCTTCAATAGAGGGGCAATAGCGTGGACCCACACCTTGAATGACCCCGGAAAATAAAGGGGAAAGGTCAATCGACTGATTTATGATGGTGTGTGTCTCTGGGTTGGTGTTTGTGATATAGCAAGCTTCGTTGGGGGGTGAAAAGTCTGTTGTTGAAAAAGAGAAGGGTTCTGGGTTTTCATCTCCCGTTTGTAGGGTGGTCTTGGAGAAATCAACGCTTTCCCGCTTTATTCGGGGTGGCGTTCCTGTTTTTAGGCGACCAGTTTCCAAACCCAGTTCAGCCAGAGATTCGGTGATGCCAATACTGGCAGGCTCACCAACTCGACCGGCAGAGAACTGTTTGTCACCAATGTGTATAAGCCCATTTAAGAAGGTGCCATTGGTTAAAATGAGTGAGTGACAGTTGAATTCTTTTCCGCCGCGAACACTTACACCGGTGACGGCGGTCTTGTCTGGATTTGCAATGACCCTAACGGCTTCATCCTCATATAAATCTAGAAGAGGTTGACTTGAGAGGGTCTCGACCATGTAGGCGCTATAGGCGATTTTGTCTATCTGGGCCCGGGGGGACCAAACGGCCCTGCCCTTTGAGCGGTTAAGCATCTTAAATTGGATACCGGTGGCGTCGGTGGCTTTTGCCATCTCACCACCGAGGGCATCAATTTCACGAACCAGATGGCCCTTAGCTAAACCGCCAATTGCTGGATTACAGGAGGCGCGACCCAGTGCCTGAATCTCCATAGTAATAAGCAGGGTCTCTTTACCCATGCGGCTGGCTGCCAGGGCGGCCTCTATTCCGGCATGTCCACCACCCACGACGATGACATCGTATGATTCACGTGAAACAGTTGGTTTAGCGCTATTTTCCAACACAGAAACCACTAAAAATTTGATTGAGAATGTCGTCTGGGGTAGTCTTACCCGTGATTTCACCGAGAATATCCAAGGCCAGCCTCAAATCTGATGCGACATACTCAGGGCCGACCTCACCCTTGATTGCAGCGACCCCCGCAGAGAGCTGGAGGCTAAATCTTTTAAAAACATCGCGATGACGCTCGGAATTCAAAATAACCCCACCCACACCCGCGTTAACCATGTTGATAACTTGTGCATAAAGGAGTTGTTTTAGTTGGTCAAGACCTTCACCCGTTGTACATGACAGGTAAGTATCTTTGCCTGTAGGGGTGGTAGTGATGGTGTCAATCTTATTAAAAACAGTAATTTGGGGTGTGTTGATATCTTTTTCGAGAGAGGCGCTCTTGGTGTCGGGGGCGTGAACCAGAATCACAAGATCGGCTGCCTCAATCTCCTCTTTACTGCGGTCGACACCAGAAATTTCTGCCTCAATGTCGGTTTTCCGGAGTCCAGCAGTGTCAATTAAGACGACAGAATGACCAGCGACGATAATTGTCTTCTCTATCGTGTCTCTGGTTGTGCCGGGGCGAGAGGTTACGATTGCTCGGTCTTCGCCAAGTAAAAGATTGAACAGGGAGGACTTGCCACTATTGGGGGCTCCAATTAAAGGGACCCGAAAACCCTCTTCCAGACGTCGACCATAAAAATAAGTCTCAAGCAAGTCTTCCGTAGTCTTCAAAAGCTTGACCAGTGGTGCCAGAAGGTCAGAAAGGGGGGTTTGGTCAATCTCTTGATCAGAGAAGTCCAGTTCAGCCTCAATAATAGTCAGGGTTTTAATAAGATCCTCTGACATGGATTGGACCAACGTACGAAGACTGCCACCTAACTGATGTATAGCGTTCTTGTGGGCCGCAGAGTCTTTTGCGTGGATCAGGTCAGCCACTGCTTCTGCACGGCTTAGATCAATACGACCGCTTAAAAAGGCACGCAAGGTGAACTCTCCTGCACCTGCAGCCCTGATTTTTGGTGCAGAAAGGAGCACTTCCATCAGTTTCTGTTGTAAGTATGCACCCCCGTGGATAGATATTTCAATGAGATCTTCACCTGTCGCAGAGTGGGGAGCTTTAAAATAAGTGACGATACAGTCGTCAAATTCACCGACAGCAAGGTCAGGATGGATGAGTGTCCCGTAAGTGGCATACCGGGGTGTTAGGCTTTCACCGGCAGAAAAGAGGGGGGAGAGTGTAGCTAGCGCGTCTGGACCAGAAAGACGCACAACAGCCAAACCGCCGATACCTGGCGGTGTTGAGATGGCAGCTATGGTATCCTGGTCAAACGGTAGCAAAAGACCCCCGAGGGTTACTTTTTGCGTTTCTTTTTAGGCCTGCTAATTTTTGCAGCAGTAACAGCAATCGGTAAAGGTTTGCTTGGTGTAAGTTTTTGTTGAGCAATGGACATGACATTAAAGAGGGTGTAATAAAGGTTCAACCCTGATGGGAAGGTATAAAACATAAAGAAGAAGACGGCTGTCATAATATAAGGCATGTTCTTCATCTGTGGGTTCGCGTTGGCTGTTGGCGTCATCAGTTTCTGCTGCAGGATCATTGTGAGTGACATTATAACAGGTAGCAGGTTCACATCGAAACCCATGAAAGTGCCAACAGTATCAGGTAGTGATAAATCAGAAATCCAAAACTCTAACCCATAAAAGGCAGCACCACGTAACTCGATGGTTGTTCTAAACAGGTTGAACATAGCAATCAGAATAGGCATCTGGATAACCAGAGGTAAACAACCCCCAAGCGGATTGACCCCAAGCTCTTTATAGAGCTTCATGGTCTCTTCGTTCAGTTTCTTTGAATCGTCCTTGTGCTTTTCTTTAAGGGCGGTGATTTGTGGCTGGGCTTGTTGCATACTTTGGGTTGAGGTGAATTGTTTTTTTGTCAGTGGCGCTAAAAGCAATTTAACCAGAACGGAAAAAATAATTAAAACGATTCCGTAATTAGGTATTATGCGATAGAGAGCCTTGAATACCCAGAGTGCACCCTTTCCGATCAGACCAAACCAGCCCCAGTTCATCATCTCTTCAAAGCGCAGATTGTATTGTTTTAGAATGTCATAATCAAGAGGACCAACATATACACGGAAATTAGATTCACTAAATGCACTGCGGCGATCAAAAGGACTTCTTACATCGAAATTAATAATCTTCTGTGAAAAAGCTTCCTCACCTGGCGTCTGATAGCGCTCAGATTTAAACTCGGATACGGGTGATTCAGGGATAAGTATAGCCGTAAAATATTTGGACCGAGTTCCTACCCATGAAGTCGTAGCTGTCTGGACATCTACTTCACGATCTGAATCAGCAGAATAGTCTGTTGGACTACTATCATCTCCCAGGAGGGCGTACATTTCAGTGTAGTATAAATCATCTTTGCGATTCTTTTCAGTGGGTGCGATACCGCCAGACCAGGTGGTTGCGAAAAATCTTCCTGCATTTACCTGATCAAAATTGATCAATTCTTGTTCAAGTCCGAAATGAAAGCTATCCGGATAAAAAGTGAAGGTTCTGATGAGCTTAGCGCCAGAGCCAAGAGTTAACTCAAAGGAAAAAGAGGCTTCTTTACCAAACACAGGAAAGTCATACGTTTCTTGATTTCCAAGAGAGGTGCTGGCAAGCAGATTTTTGGTGTTGAAGTTTTCCACATCATAACCGATAAATTGGTTAGCGAGCGGGCCCTCAGCCAAATCTGAAATGAGCTGGACGCGAGAGCTATCCTTTGTCAGGTAATCATTTAGATAGGCTTTTTCAAGAGTACCGCCACCTTTATTTGAAAAGTGTAGTTCGAGGTGGGGGGTAGAAACAATAACCAGTGTAGACGATTCAACAGGAGCAATAGCGGAATCTGCAAGAATAGAGGAAAGAACAGGGGTTGGCTCAACAATATCTGATTCAGTAAATGTAGAATCTGTGGTTGTCGTAAAGGTAGATTCGATATATGGTTTAGGTGTAGTACTTCCGGGAGAAACTATTTCCTGATACCAATCAGAGAAAAAAATCATCAGTATAAGACCCATCAAAGCGATTGCTATGAGTGTTCTGTTTTGTTCAGTCATGAGTGATTGTAAATCCTTATTCTTTAATAACCGGATCAAATCCACCCTTTGTGTAAGGGTTACAGCGCAGGATTCTCCAGGTAGACTTTGGCAGGGCTTTCCACCAAGGTAATTTTTCGAATGCTTCTATAGCATAGTGTGAACAAGTGGGATAATAACGACAGCTATCAGGAAACATAGGACTGATAGCTATTTGATAGAAACGCACAATCAAAATAAAAAGCTTATTGAGTAGCATGACTCGACTTGGCTAAAAGTTGATAGACTGATGCGGTAAGTGAGGTTCCAGAAAAGAAAGAACGATGAAAAAGAAACAAATAGCCCCTACCGGGCGTGAAAGTAGCGAGGGCATTCAATAGCATCCCTCGAAACAATCTTCTGGTTTTATTTCTATTAACCGCGTTTCCGGCTTTACGACGAATTAAAAAACCCACTTCCAAAATGTCTGTGGGTTTTGTGTACAAAGTAATTCCACGTAAGGTGTATCGACGACCATCTTTGAGATAGCCTGCGACAGCTGTCCGGTCGATTTGCTTAACCGGAGACGGTGAGGCGTTTTCTTCCCTTGGCGCGGCGGCGGGCCAGTACTTTACGACCATTTTTTGTTTTCATGCGGGCGCGGAAACCGTGCTTATTGCGACGTTTGCGGCGACTTGGTTGATAGGTTCTTTTCATTGTAAATCAATACTCCAATAAATAACATGTTTTTAAAAGCCCGCCAATATAAGAAAGAGACCAGTAAAATCAATTTTTCAAAACAGTTATGTGCTTTTCTTTTAAGACACGATAATAAGGGTAAATCAGGTGAATATTCAGCGATAAACCTATAGAATAGAGTCAGTCGATTCTAAAGAAGGCGCGGATTTTAAGGGGGTGAAACTGGTGATGCGGGGCGAAAACCAGACGGGCCCAGAAGGAGACCATACTCTCGGTATAGGAGGAAAAAGATATTTGCACTGACGAAACATAGATTACTTTAGGGCGAAGACACTCAAAAACCAGCCGCTATGAGCAGTGTTGATAACTTGTGTATATGTGATAGGATAAGCTTTGAGTCAAGCACTTTGGGAAAACGTAAAGTCAGTCTTGGAAACACGGGTCGCGAATCAAACTTTTCAAACTTGGTTTCAACCGATTACACAGCTGGCAGAAGACCAGGATGTATTAACCCTTAAGGTTCCCAATCAGTTTTTCTATGACTGGATGAAGACCCATTATGGGGACATCATTCTAAGCACTTTGGCGGAAGTCAGTGGTCGCCCCATGCGGGTTGAATATTCTATTGTTTTAGAAGACCACAAAGAAATGAACCAACCTGAGCCATTTTTTGAACCGGAAGAACCGGTAATCAGACACAATGGGATGGATGCCAACCTTAACGAGCAATTTACCTTTAATAACTACGTTGAGGGTCCCAATAACCAATTTGCAAAAGCTGCCGCTGAAGCGGTGGTTAATTCAAAAGATAATAATCTGTATAACCCCCTGGTGATTTATGGCGGCGTTGGGCTGGGTAAAACCCACCTGTTGCATGCCATTGGAAACGCGTTTCGACAATACAACCCCACAAAAAAAGTACTCTACATATCATCAGAGAAGTTTACACTGGACTTTATAAGCTCGATTCGAGAAAATAAAGCAGGCTTGTTTAGTCAGCGCTATCGGAAGGTGGACCTGCTTATTGTTGATGATGTTCAATTCTTCAAAAAGAAGGAACGAACTCAGGAAGAATTCTTTCACACCTTTAATGAACTTCATATGAATGGTAAACGGATCATCCTGTCTACGGATCGACCGCCTGGCGAAATTGGACTCCAAAAAAGACTAACCTCACGCTTCCTAGCTGGTCTGATGGTGGATATTCACTCTCCAGACTATGAAACCCGTATTGCGATTCTGAGACAAAAATCAGAAGAGAGTGGTATTGAGATACCGTATGATGTTGTGGAATACCTCGCTAGCAACATTGAAAGCAATATCCGTGAACTTCAAGGCGCGCTTATTCGTCTTCTGGCCTATTCCTCTCTAGCAAAAAGTGATATCAATCTACAGTTGGTGCACAAAGTATTATTGGACCTTACGGGTAAAATGGCAAAACCTATTGTGGGCATGGAAGACATAATCAACCAAGTCTCAGAATCCTTTGGCATAAAAAAAGATGATATCTATGGAAAGGGTCGCAAACAAGAAGTGGCACTTGCCCGGCAATCATCGATGTATCTTTCCAAAGAGTTGACCCATAATTCTCTCAAGTCTATTGGGCTTTTCTTCGGCGGAAGAGACCACTCAACAGTTATCCATGCCTGTAAGACAATAAAAGTTAAAATGGAAGAAGATGATATCTTCAATGCTGAAATTAGAGCGTTACTGAGGCGCCTATCAGGCCCGATTCTGAAACCCTAAACCCACACAAACAAGGAATACTATAAATGTTAAATGTTGGCGATCAAGCACCTGATTTCAAACTGAACGATCAAGATGGTAACGTAGTCCAGTTAAATAATTTTTCTGGTAAAAAGCTGGTGATCTATTTCTATCCCAAGGACCAAACCCCAGGCTGTATCAAAGAAGCCTGTAGCTTTAGAGATAACATTGAGGCCTATAAGCAAAAGGATATTGCCGTTCTGGGTGTGAGCATTGATAACGAGAAATCTCATTTGAATTTTATTTCAAAACAGGATTTGAACTTTCCATTATTGGCTGATGTGGAAAAAGTGATGGTCAACGATTACGGTGTTTGGGGCGAAAAATCAATGTATGGTCGTAAATACATGGGCACCTTCCGAAAAACCTTTTTGATTAGTGAAACCGGTAAAATTGATAAAATCTATGAGAAGGTTAAGGTTGCAAGTCACGCAGAAGATGTGTTGAAAGACTGGGGTATTAGCTAACCCAATGTCTTTGTCCATCCGCAGATTTGTTGATCATGAAACCCCTGACTGGGAGACATTTGTTCTTTCCGCCAATAATGGAACTATGTTTCATGAAAGGCGGTTTTTAGCTTATCACCCAGAAGGCCGGTTTGTGGATCACAGCCTTATTCTTGAGAAGAAGGGTAAAACCAAAGCTCTCTTTCCAGCGGTAGAAATAGTCACTCCCTCCGGAAAGGATTTGATAAGTCACCAGGGCTCCTCTTATGGTGGTTTCGTGGTTGAGAGAAATTTTAGCTTCCGAGATGGCTATGATTGTGTGGAGGGGCTGGTTGATTACGCTCGACGATCAGGGTTTAAAAGGATCCAGATGACGTTACCACCAGCCATATATCAAACAAGAGTCAGCAATTATCTCGACTTTTCCCTGATAAAGCATGGTTTTACTTATAAAAAAAGAGATGTTTCTTCCCTGCTCACGATCGAAGAAACCCCAGAAACAAACCTGGAGTTTTTTAAGTCCTCTCACAGGACAGCCGTTAGAAAAGCCGTTAAACAAGGGGTCGTTGTTCGTGAAAGTGATGACTGGGAAACCTTTTATAACCTGCTAAAACAAAACCTGAAGATCCGCCATAACGTTCAACCCACCCACACACTGGAAGAACTAAGACAGCTTAAAACGTTGTATCCAGAACGAATTCGTCTCTTTGGAGCCTTTCTGGATCAGGAAATGGTTGCCGGTGTCGTAAATTTCTCTGTAAATCAAGATGTGGTCCTCGCTTTTTATATTAGCCATAACGAAGCGTTTCAGCATTTACGGGCAGTAAACCTGCTTTTTTATGAAATCATCAAATGGTGTCATTTAAATACATATAAATATCTAGATTTTGGAATCTTCACTGTAAATATGGAACCAAATTTTGGTTTGGGTCGTTTTAAGGAAAACTTTGGCGCTTCAGGTGTTTTTCGCGATACCTTCGAAATTGATTTGACGCAACAAAGCAAAGCACAACCAAAACACTAAGCATTTTATAAGACAAAGAGGCTTGAGTCGCTTTATGGGTTTGAGTCGAGTTGGTTAATCAATGATTTTGGAAGGTAAAGTAAGACCATCAAACCCTTTACACGCAAACAGCACTACTTAGTCTTATTTATACTATTTCTGATAACAGTCGGTCCGCGACTGCCATTTCAGGGTCCCTACCTTTATAACGGTGACCCCGTTGCCTATTTTAACGGTGCCGAAAGTATAATTGAACAAGGTAAATACCTAATCGATGGAAAAACGCCCATTTGGCCCATCGGTACAAGTCTTTCACTCATACCATTTATTCTCATTTCAGAGAGCCTGGGTGCCCCTGCAGAGTCAGGCGCCTTTTGGCATGGCGCCTTTTTTATCTTTATGGCAGTAGCTTTTACCTATCTATTAGGAAAGCGAGTTTTTAACCCGGCGACAGGTGTTATTGGGGCCGTGTTACTTTCTCTGGCCGAAAGCCCCTTTATACATAGCATCAACTCGGCTTCAGATCCCGGTTCACTGGCCATGCTCCTGGGCGCCGTTTACCTGATGCTGCTCTTTTTGGACACCCAAAGCCCGAGAGATTTGTTCCTATCATTCTTTCTGTTCGGACTGGCCTTTGTTTTTCGCTGGAATTACATATTCTTTTTACCCCTTTTCATTATTTACCTCACAGGTGATCGAAGAATATGGGCTTTCCATTTGTACCCCTCTTTTTGGATATTAGGTTTTCTGGGGTTTTTCGCCGGTATTTCAATTCAACTGATCGTTAATTTTACACAATTTGGTAATCCCTTTACAATTGGTTATAGCCAGGTGAACTATAGTACGACATTTGTTTTTGATATATTGGCTTATTTAAAGAACACCACCAGGGTCATTTATCGAGTTTTACTCACCTGGGATTTTTACTCGCCCCTGCTCTCTATATTTGGCGTTTTCGCTGCGATCGGATTGTGGAAAGAAAAACGTAGGGATGTCTTCTGGTTGTTTGCCCCCTGGGTGATTTTGGGCACCTTATCGGTTATCTATTTTGGTGTTAAGCCACGACTCTTGATGCCCATCATGCCCCCGATATTTCTCTTGGGAGGCGAGGGTCTTGTTCGGGCGTTTTACGCTTTACGGGATTCTATTAATGGACAGAATAAAAATTATAAAACAACGGTCATTATATCCGTATTTGTAGGCATAATCCTGTTTTCGCAAATGTTTGCCAGGACACTCTTGCGAGCCAGTAGTCATTTTCAGGACAAGGTGGTTATGCAACAGGCCTTTCGGTGGGCTGGTGAGGAAATAGATGATAACACAAGCATCATTACCCAGCCTTTTTATGCAGCAGGCCACAATCCAGAATGGTTACGAGTGGTAGGGGCCGGTGCTTGGGCATCAGGCCGGTATTCCAACAGAGAAATTCTTTCACTTTCATTTCCTGAGTCCTGGAACCAAAAAGAAGAGTGCTGGGTCGTTATCAATCGATTCTGGTTTGAGGGTGGCAATTTACGGTTTGACAATACCCGGGAGATGTATTTACGGTTCGATTCTCTGCGTACAGTAAGAGACCTTGAATTGAAAGCTCGCTTTGAAGGAAAGAAAGAACCCATCTTCCTTAAGAAATTCAACATGCTCACTCATTATCCAGTAGACTTTATGGAATACCAATCAATATTTGAAGTTTGGGGACCGAAAACCCCGTGAGTAAGACTGCCTCCAGCATAAAGCAGCTCTCTAAACACACCCTGGTTTATGGAGTAGGGAATATCCTCAATAGAGGGCTCACTTTTTTACTTCTGCCATTTTACACAAACCTGATTTCAACAGAGGTCTTCGGCGTTTACAGTCTGATCTATTCCTTCATTGCCCTCACCAATGTTTTCTTTATACACGGGATGGACACAGCCTTTATGCGCTACTTTATCCCAGAGAAAGACCCGAAGCAAAGAACGCAAATTCTAAACACGGTTTACACCAGTATTTTTGTTTCAACAAGCCTGCTGTCAGCGGGTATTTATTTTCTCCTGCCTCGCATTTCTCAAAATTTATTGAGTCTTCCATCCAACTCTGTCATCTTGATCTATCTGACACTGATAATTTTATTTGATGCTCTGTCATTTTTACCAATCGTTTACTATCGTGCGGTTAATAAGCCCATTAACTATGTTATAATTGTTTTTGTAGAAGTGCTCATCAACTTGTCTCTTAATATCTATTTTGTGGTATCTTTAGATATGGGGCTAAAGGGTATTCTGCTAGCGAATGTGTTTAGCTCTATTGCAAAATTTCTCTTAAGCTCACCTGTTCTATGGTCCAAGTTCCGATTTCAATGGAATAAAAAATTATGGCAAGGTATTCTGAAGTATGGCTTACCGACCGTCCCGGCCGTTTTCTTTTTGATTCTCATCAGTGTTAGCGATCGCTTTTTGCTAAAACACTATTTGGGGGCACATGACGTTGGACTCTATGCTGCTGGCTACAAAATTGGATCCGTAATGTCGCTTCTGATAACCGCATTTCGCTTCGCCTGGCAACCGTTCTATCTCTCAAGGGGAGAAGATCCTGAAGCCCCAGATCTCTTTGCTCGGATATTCACTCTCTTTGTGGCTGTGACAGGATTTATTTTCTTAAGCGTTTCCTTGGTTTTGGTGGAACTCTTGAAAATACCATACGGCGATATCTATATCATTGCTCTGGAATTTCAAGAAGGCCTAAGGGTTGTCCCTTTAATTCTGATGGGTGCTATGCTATTTGGTCTCTCCCAACACTTTATTGTTGGGGCATACATCAAAAAGAAGACGATGTACATTCCTCTGTTTACAGGTACTGGACTTTTGGTGAATATTAGCTCAAACATCCTGTTTCTAACGGTCTTTAAGCTTGGGTTCATGGCGGCCGGTTATGCTTTGGTGTTGACCTATATTGTTCAAGGGCTGGTGATCTTTTTCTTCGTCCGTCGCTTTTACCCCACCCCCTATGACTTTTGGAAATTAGCCAAGAATTATCTGATCATCGGCGTCTTCTTTTTGATACCAGAACTTATGGAAGGTCGCAACTTGTTGATAAGGATTGCGCTGGTCTTGGCTTATTTTCCAGTGTTGGATTTAATCGGGGTATTATCGATGAAGCAAATCAGTCGAGAATTATTTAAAAGATAGACTTTTTTTTTGGGGGGGCGGTTAAAGTTTAATATCAATTATATTTCCAAGTTGTATACCATGTTGAGAGAATTATTGCGAGATTTGAAATAATAAGAATTAAACACAAAACAGACAACTCTAAGGAAATGATAAATCATGCCAACCATTTATGACAATATTGATGAAATTTTAGCAGATGATCTTAGAGACACACTCAGTGAATCCTATAAGTCTGACTTTTGTGTCGGATACTTCAATCTTCGAGGATGGAATAATGTAACAGATATTGTTGACACTTATGGTGGGCAAGATGAGAATTGCTGTCGCCTAATTGTCGGGATGCAGCGACCATCAGAAGACCTCCTCAAGCAAGTATTAGCTAATCAAAAGCCAGGACTTGTTGATCAGGCGAAGGTTGTCGCTTTAAAAAAGGCGATGGCGCATGAATTTCGTGAGCAACTAACATTTGGTATCCCAAAAGCTGTTGATGAAAAATCATTGCGACAGTTGTTCTGAACGTATTGTTAATGCCCGTATTTCTGAAGTCTGGTTTGGCATTGAAGATAAAAACCCCAAGGTGGATCATGGCGGTGTTGAACACATGGACGAAAGAGGTGTCTCTGTACATCATTTTGATCAGAAATTTCACAAGGAAATTGAGGATGCCAACAAAAAGTTCATGACCTGGGCTAATTTGAAAAATGAAGAGGCGCAAGCCGAGAAGAGCAAACCACAGGAATACCTTAACAAACAAGCCGCTGAAACAAATCTCGACAGTTTGTCTGATGAAGCCCTAGACATGTATCTCCTTGAATCTAAACGAACCTATACTTCGAAATCTGATCCCATGCTTCAGGAATTGAAGGAAATGGGCTTGTTGGAATTTGATGACCGCATTAACAGCTATGTACCCTCTGGAAATGCAATACTACTTTTTGGTAAAAATCCACGGAACACATTTCCGCAGGCTGCTGTCAAGGCAAAGGTACATTATGGAGACGGAACAACTGGCACGGAAACATTCAAGGATGCATTGGTTTTGGTTCCAGACCAAGTTGAGGACTGGTTAAAAAAGGTATTACCAGCAAACCTTGATCGATCAAAATTTAAGGCGCAGCAAGTCCCTTCCTTCCCAGTGAAAGTGATCAGAGAAGCAATAATTAATGCCTTGGCCCACCGGGACTACACCATCGAAGGCGCGAAGATTCAACTAGAAGTGCACCCAGATAGAATTATTGTAAAAAGCCCCGGTAAACCCGCCCCTCCCATCACCTTAGATTCTTTGAAAAATTTCACAGCAACTTCCTATAGCCGTAACAAGAGGTTGACCTTCATCCTTAACGAAATGGGATATATGGAAGAACTGGGGCTCGGTATGGAAACATTTAAATCCATCCGAGAGGATTATGACCTGCCCTTGCCAGTGGTTGATTTTGATGGGCTCAACATTGTTACGACATTCCCAAGAACAAACGAAGCAGCTAAAGTAGCTACACATGGAAAAAATATTGAGAAACTAACCGATGAGGAATTGCAAGGTTTTGAATTTGTGGTGCTAAACAAGATTGTAAAACGGAAAGAGTACGAGGATCACTTTGGCTTTGACAAGAAAAAAGCCGAGAGACACTTGAGCAAACTTGTGAATGCAGGACTTATTGAAAGAAAAGGATCGGGACCATCAACCTTTTACGAGCTAATCGCGACTCCGATCAAGACATAGTGTCGCATTGCAGCCACACAGCCTGCCGGCCCACGTTTATTGCGACACCAAACGCGACATAATGTCGCGATCTGAGTATCATCGTGGAATGCATTGGAAATAGAGACATTTTAAAATTTGACACAACAGCATTTCTATGTTCGCAGAGATGCCCAGCAGATGTTGTTCTCAAAAGCTATGATTGGGCAAAAGAGCAGAGGCAAAATAGAAATTGCATTGTCTGTGGCAACCATTCTCAGATTGAAAAAGATGTGTTCGATATTTTGCTTAAGGGAGACCAGCCGATAGTGCTTGTACTGGCACGTGGAATGAAGAGTAGATGGGAACCAGGAATCTTAAACGCAATAAATGATGACAGATTGCTAATCATAAGCCCCTTTGACAGAAAGATTAAGCGTGTCACAAGAGATACGGCTGAAGAGAGGAACCGAATAATAATGGAAATGAGCGACAGTGTTAGAATTGGTTATAAATCAACCAATGGTCAACTCGAACGATTGTTACAGGAAAAGAAAACGAACACTATTTAATAACTCTGGGGGCGTGCACGAACAACACGGATATACAGCAGAGTATAAATGCAAGAGCTGGCACAGCGTGAATAATTTGGGTAATACGTTTATAGAGTCTCAGGGAAAGTGTGTAGAATAATTTTATGAATTCCGCTACTGCCTTTATACTGAACCGTTACAGCATAAATCCACATCGGCGTGAGAAACCCTTCCCAAAAGGGAACCCAACTCGCCTTTTGGCCCACACAATATTTTTCTTAGACGACACTTTTGAAATTCAATTGATATCATACTTCAATAGGCCCAGAAAGAGGATCATCCCGCAACAGGTAGGGACAACATGGCTGGGTCTCCCTGCCTGTCTCAATTTTTACATTGAGGAGAGCCTCGAGGGTTTTGGGTATTAAGCCAGCACCTCGAACAGAAAAGGCGATAACCCTTCGAGGAGTCAGAAAAAAAGGAGTTTAACCCTGTTTCACAATTTTTGCAGGATTTCCAGCTATCATCACATTTGCGGGAACGTCTTTGGTAACCACCGATCCAGCACCCACACTTACATTTTCACCAATAGAGACACCG